>OAUU01000435.1_pt1 | contig 31466 bp, 21 predicted proteins | sample 1501381 | NCBI WGS metagenome assembly OAUU01 (sample SAMEA2580057, study PRJEB22360) | human gut metagenome | reverse complement strand
ACGGAATGTGTCCGACAAACCGCAGACAATGAGCGGATTCCCTAGTGTCCCTAGCAGCACTGCTTCACAGACAATATAAAACCGCGCGAACCGAAACTCGCCGTCATCTGCTATTGAAGTCATGGCAGATGATGGCTCAAACATCGGCTTCGCGTGGTTATGTTCTGTTCGACATAAAGGTGGCATTTATGCCACCTGTTGTCTGGTGCCGCAAGGGACACACGGGAATCCGCTCATTGTCTGTGGGTTGCGGACACACCCGCGGAGTGCTCCAAACTTGGAAAGACACGGATCATCGAAGATGCAAACATTCGGCTGGTTAGAAATGCACACATTTTTTGAACCGAATTTCCAGATGTATTCCATCAGAAATCGGTAGGATGTGCTTCGTTTCCTATTACTTCTCACTCCAAAAGGGGCTGCCCGCTTCAAGCGACTGCCCCGCTTTTTCGGCTCATAGGAAAATGCTTCCTATACAGCAAAAAACTGATATAATAGACAAAGAATAACACAGGGTGCCTCAGGGAGCGGATTTCTGCGGAGGCACCGGAGGGAGAAACGATGATCGTATGTAATAACTGCGGTGCGTCTTACGAAGATGACGAGCCGCGCTGTCCATATTGCGGTGGCGATAATTTTGGAAGGTCCGTACAGATGCATGAGGATGCCGTCAATGAGCTGAAACGCGAGAAACGGCAGTGGGAGGAGAAGCCGCAGCGGATGGCGAAGACCGGGATGTCCCTGACCGCGAAGATTTTGATCGTTGCGATCGTGGCAGGACTTTTGCTCAGTGCTGCGGCGTTTATTGGCATACGCATTCGCGCGGCTGCTTCCGGCAGCAGGGAGCAGGCAATGCAGGAAAAACTGGAGAAGATGTATCAGCAGCAGGACTACAGTGGAATCTGCACATATCTGGAAAAGCATAATGAACTATATGATCAGGCTTTTCGCAAATACCGGCTGGTGGAGAAGCTCGAAGACTATACCGCAAATTACATCATAACCCCGGACGGGCAGTATCTGGAACAGCTTATCCGGGAGGGAAGAGCGGAAGAGCTGGATGATGTGAAGTATATCACAGATGCTCTTTGCATCTGTCAGGAGAGTGAAGATGCTGATTACAAGTACGAAGAGAAGGAAGCGGTCACTTATTACCGGGAATATTGTTATACTTATTTAGAGGAGCATTATGCGCTGACAAAGGAAGAGATCCGGGAAGTGATGACAGGATATGATCTTGCAGATGAAGCGAATCAGAGCAATCTGGAGCAGGAGATGCAGAAGAGGGCATTTGCCCATCTGGCCGAATAAAAGAGAGGGCGTGTGCGAAGATGATATGTAAAAAATGCGGATATGATTATCCGGCGAAAGAACTGAAATGTCCCTACTGCGGGGAGCCAAACCCGCTTGGAGAAAAGTGGAGAAACGAGGAAAATCTGGCGAGAAAGGAGGCACTGCTCGCCAAAGCAAAGATCATCCATTCCATGCCGCTGTATGTGGCGGATAAAGTGATGAATGTAATTCTGCTGGTTGTTGTGGCAGTGACAGCGATTACGATTTTGGTGCTCGCGATTGGAGTTGGTCTGGAGGACATTCACATTACCTGCCAGCGGAATCGGGCGTCTGTACAGGAGGCGGAAGAACTGCTTGCGGCAGAGGATTATACCGGACTTTACGATTATCTGTATTCCTATGAGGTGTATGGGCAGGAGGAATTTGAAAAATATACGGAGCGCGTCCGGCTGTATGACGACGATCAGGCATTTATGAGAGATCTGTTCCGCATCCAGGAGGTGTTAGACTGGCCCGCCGGGCAGCAGATGCATCCAAACTGGGTGAAATATGTGCTTCTGGACGGGAAGGATATTCTTGAAATGGAGACGGATTTTTCCTACCGCGGGCTGGAGTATGAAGAAAACAAAGAATATTATGATGACATGAAACAGGACGTGTCAGCGGCGCTGCTTGGTACTCTGGAAATGACGGAGGAGGAACTGGCGGATCTGATGGGGATGGAGCGCGACTCGGAGGAGATGGACGAACTGATACGCCGGATCTTTGAGAGAAAAGGCTGGGATTATGAGGAAGATTAAAAATATAAAAATACTCTGGAAATTTTCGGATGAGACTGGAAACTACGAGGTAAATATGTCAACGCTGGCAGTCAAGGCAGCCGGATGTGTGATTGCGCTGTTTTTCGTGTTCTCGATATTGTGGGCTTTGATTGATACCGCTGTGGATGAGGGAAAATATTCCGGCGATGCCTATCATCTGGACTGGTGTGAAAGGGAGTACATAGATCGCGGATATCATGAATTATATGATACATTGGATTTGTACCGGCTAACCAGTGACAAGTATGCTCTCTACTGGGAGATGGTGAACGGATACAGGGATCACACGCTGTATGGTGCATATCAGGCGCTTGGCGAGACGGGAATTGACGAGGTCTCCTACGAGACGGAGAACGGTACGGCGACACTGTCAATCCCTGTGGAGAAAAAGCGCGTTTTCTACGGGCGCAAGGTGCTTGACAATGCGAGTACCTGCGAATTTGAGGAGAATCAGCGCTACCTGACGAAGTTCGCGGATGAGGTGGAATAGCAGTTTTCTAATGAGAAAAATATTTCATTTACTGCACTTGACGAAATCCTTCTGATTTAGTATAGTATAGCTAAAGTTAGTTAAGACTAACTTACATAGCAAAATACAGAGATATAGCAGGAGGGAAAAGCATTGGATAAGATTTATGTAGTATACTGGTCACAGTCAGGAAATACACAGGCGATGGCAGAGGCAGTCGGCGCCGGAATCACAGCAGCAGGTAAGGAAGCCGCAGTGGTAGATGTAAGCAGCGTCTCTACAGCGGAGTTAAAGAACGCAAAGGCATTTGCACTCGGATGCCCGGCGATGGGTGCTGAGGTTCTTGAGGAGGGCGAGATGGAGCCTTTCGTAACCAAGGTAGAAGGATTTGCGGCAGGCAAGACCATCGGTCTGTTCGGTTCCTATGGCTGGGGAGACGGACAGTGGATGCGTGACTGGGTAGACCGCATGTCATCCGCAGGCGCGAATGTATTGAACGGCGAAGGCGTGATCTGTAAGGAGGCACCGGACGATGAGGCTGTGGCTGCCTGCACCGATCTCGGCAGGCAGCTTGCGGCGGTGTAGTCATGAGTGTTGTGATTGTAGGCGGACATGACCGCATGGTCTGCCAGTACAAAAAGATCTGTAAGGAACATAACTGTAAAGCGAAGGTATTTACACAGATGCCGGCAAAGCTCGGGAACCAGATCGGATCACCGGATCTGATCATTCTCTTCACCAACACCGTATCACATAAGATGGTACGGTGTGCGGTGGCAGAGGCGGAGCGCTGCAATGCGGATGTGGTGAGAAGCCATACCAGCAGCGGAAGTGCACTTACAGAGATTCTGGAGAGGGTTTGCGGATAAATAAAAGAGACTGCCGCATGACGGCAGATTCCCAAAAGATCCTGGCTGGTCCGGTTGGACAGGTCGGGATTTTTTTGATGAGAAAAATAACACAATAAAACACTTGCAATATACCCCAAGGGGGTATATAATGAGCCTGCAAATGAGGAATAGAAACAGACTTGCGGGTAAATAGTAAGAAAGAGGGCAAAGCGTATGGCAGAGGAAAAGGAATGCTGCTGTTCCCATAAGACAAAGGAACGGTCAGAGAAAGAATACAAGGATATGATTCACCGTTTAAACCGCATCGAGGGACAGATTCGCGGGATTAAGGGAATGGTGGAGCGGGATGCTTACTGTACGGATATTCTGGTGCAGGTGGCTGCTGTGAATGCGGCGCTCAACAGCTTTAACAAGGTACTTCTCGCCAATCATATCAAGACCTGCGTGACGAATGATATCCGCGAGGGCAGGGAGGAGACCGTCGACGAACTGGTGACGGTGCTCCAGAAATTGATGAAATAGATGGGAGAGGGAGGAAGATGAAGCAATATACAGTGACGGGAATGAGTTGTGCAGCGTGCAGCGCGCGCGTGGAAAAAGCAGTGTCGAAGGTGCCGGGTGTGACATCCTGCTCGGTGAGTCTTCTGACGAATTCCATGGGTGTCGAGGGAACCGCAGCGCCGCAGGAGATCATCCGGGCGGTTGAGAACGCCGGATACGGCGCTGCCGAGAAGAAGCGGGGCTGCGCGGGAACCGCGGGAGCGGCGGAGGTGATGCCGCAGGAAGATATGTTAAAGGACCGGGAGACGCCTCTTTTAAAAAAGAGACTGGTGACTTCGGTAGGCTTTCTGGCAGTGCTGATGTATTTTTCCATGGGACATATGATGTGGGGATGGCCGCTGCCGGCGTTCTTTGAAGGAAACCATGTGGCGATGGGGCTGGTACAGCTCTTGCTGACGGTGGTGATCATGGTCATCAACCAGAAGTTCTTTATCAGCGGATTCAAGAGTCTCTGGCACCGGGCGCCGAATATGGACACACTGGTAGCGCTGGGGGCAACGGCAGCGTTCGGCTACAGTACCTACGCACTCTTTGCAATGACCGATGCACAGGTGCGCGGCGATATGGACGGGGTCATGAGCTACATGCACGAGTTCTACTTTGAATCGGCGGCGATGATTTTGACGCTGATCACGGTCGGAAAAATGCTGGAGGCGCGTTCAAAAGGCAAGACGACCGATGCGCTCAAGAGCCTGATGAGCCTGGCACCGAAGACTGCCACCATCGTGCGTGACGGTGTGGAACAGGAGGTTCCGGTCGCGCAGGTCAAAAAGGGAGACGTCTTCGTGGTGCGCCCGGGGGAGAACATACCCGTGGACGGTATGATCCTCGAGGGCAGCAGCGCCGTGAATGAGGCGGCGCTGACCGGCGAGAGCATACCGGTGGACAAGGCGCCGGGAGATGAAGTCTCCGCGGCGACCGTGAACCAGTCCGGCTTTTTAAAATGCGAGGCGATGAGAGTCGGCGAGGATACAACCTTATCCCAGATCATCCAGATGGTCAGCGATGCCGCGGCGACCAAGGCGCCGATTGCCAAGATTGCCGATAAGGTATCGGGCGTATTTGTGCCGACGGTCATTGGAATTGCGATCGTGACACTGATTGTGTGGCTGGTTGCCGGAAAGCCGGTCGGCTTTGCGCTGGCGAGAGCGATCTCTGTTCTGGTCATCAGCTGCCCGTGTGCGCTCGGACTTGCCACTCCGGTAGCCATCATGGTCGGAAACGGTATGGGTGCTAAGAACGGTATTATGTTCAAGACGGCAGTCTCTCTGGAGGAGACCGGAAAAATGCAGATTGTAGCGCTCGATAAGACCGGAACCATCACGAGCGGAGAGCCACGGGTTACGGATGTCCTTCCGGCGGAAGGCGTTCCGGCGGAGGAGCTGCTGCATGCGGCAGGGATTCTGGAGCAGAAGAGCGAGCATCCGCTTGCAAAGGCCGTTCTTGCCTATGTGAAGGAGCAGGCCGGGGCAAAGGCGCAGTCCGGCGGGAAGAGGGCGTCTGCGGCAGACGGAGCATCTGGCGGAGCGGACGGCCTAGAAGATATGCTGACCGATTTCATGGCGCTTCCGGGCAATGGTCTGACCGGTGTGCGGGATGGAAGACGGCTTTACGGCGGCAATCTCATCTTTATCGAGCAGCACGTGAAGGTGTCCGATGCCATGAAGCGGCAGGCAGAGCAGCTCGCCATGCAGGGCAAGACGCCGCTGTTTTTTGCAAAGGATGAGAAGCTGCTCGGCGTAATCGCCGTGGCGGATGTCATCAAGGAGGACAGCCCGCGTGCGGTGGCAGAACTGCAGAACATGGGAATCTATGTGGTGATGCTGACCGGCGACAATGAGCGGACGGCGCAGGCGATCGGAAAAGAGGCAGGCGTGGACGAGGTGATCGCCGGCGTGCTTCCGGACGGCAAGGAGCAGGTGGTAAGAGAACTGCAGAAAAAGGGCAAAGTGGTCATGGTCGGCGATGGAATCAATGATGCGCCGGCGCTTACAAGGGCGGATATCGGAATGGCGATCGGCGCCGGAACGGATATTGCCATTGATGCCGCGGATGTCGTGCTGATGAAGAGCCGCCTGTCGGATGTGCCTGCGGCAATCCGCTTGAGCCGCGCAACCCTGCGCAATATTCATGAAAATCTGTTCTGGGCATTTTTCTACAATATTATCGGCATTCCTCTTGCGGCAGGCGTGTGGATTCCGCTGTCCGGCTGGCAGTTAAACCCGATGTTCGGTGCGGCGGCGATGAGCTTTTTCAGGTTCTGTGTTGTGACCAACGCGCTGCGCCTGAATCTGTTCCGGATGTATGACGCCGGAAAAGACCGCAGGATCAAAAATGCGGTGACAGGGCAGACCGCCGCAGCTGCGGCGAAGGAGCCGGATGACGCTTTGGAGAAGAAATCAGAAACAAATCAAAAAAAGGAGAATGAGACAATGAAAAAGACAATGAAGATTAACGGTATGATGTGTGGACACTGTGAGGCGAGAGTCAAGAAGGCACTCGAAGCGGTAGAAGGCGTGCAGGAGGCTGTAGTCAGCCACGAGGCAGGAAACGCGGTTGTGACGCTTAGCAGCGACGTGGCGGATGAGGTCTTAAAGAAGGCGGTTGAGGATCAGGATTACGAGGTGGTTTCTGTCGAATTCTAGAAAATAAGGTCAAAAGTTTCATTGACTTTATGAGGTCGGCTTGGTACAGTGAAAGGTAGGAGGAATGTTATGCGTTATGTACCACTCAAGGAGGCAGAACCGGGCATGGTTCTTGCAGCCGACCTTTATGATTCCGTCGGAAGAACGCTGATTGGCTGCCATTGCGAATTGACGGAGAGCTATCTGGAAAAACTGGAAGCTTACGGATTCGACGGTGTATATATAGAAGATAAACTTTCAGAGGGCATCACGATTGAGAGTGTGATTACGCCGCAGTTAAGGCAGGAGGGACAGGAGCGCATCCGTGCCTGCAACATTGACGGATGTAAGCTGATTGCCAGACGCATGGTGGAGGAGATTTTATCCTGCGGAAATGTGTCTCTTGATCTTACGGACTTAAGAAGCTACGACGATTACACTTACGCACATTCTGTGAACGTGGCGGTATACTGCGGCGTCATTGGAATGGGTATGGGGATGAGTGAAGTGGAGCTGGGGCATCTTGTGACTGCGGCATTGCTTCATGACCTCGGAAAGCTGCAGATCCCGGATGAGATCTTAAACAAGCCGGGACGTCTGACACAGGAAGAATATCTCATTATGAAATCCCACGCAACACTGTCGTACCAGATTATCAGTGAGCGGTGGGATATTTCTGCGCATATCAAGGAGGCCGTGCTGCATCACCATGAAAATGTGGACGGAAGCGGATACCCGGACGGGCTGGAAGGCGCGCAGCAGACGATGTTTACCAGGATTCTGCACGTGGCGGATGTCTATGATGCACTTACGTCCAGGCGCCCGTACAAGGAGCCATACGCACCGTACGAGGCGACAGAGTATCTGATGGGCGGCTGTGGCATCATGTTTGACCGCGAGGTAGTGGAGACACTTCTAAAGTATGTGCCGCTCTACCCGAAGGGAACGATGGTTACGCTTTCCGATGGAAGAGAAGCCATCATCTATGAGAATTTTGGCGTACATAATTTAAGACCCGTAGTGCGTCTGATGGACGGGGAACTGTTGGATCTGTCCAACGAAGCGAACTACCATATTACATTGCGTATGAAGACGGAATCCGGCTTCTCCACGGAAGAGGCAGAAAAGGAGCCCACCGAGATGACAGCGCCGCCGGTACGCTGCCGGATCATGGTTGTGGACGATATGAAGACGAATCTGCAGATGCTGCGTGGCATTTTAGAGCCGGTATATGATGTCATCCTGATGAAATCCGGTTACCAGGCATTGCTGTATCTGAAAAAACATCCGGCGCCGGATCTGGTGCTGATGGATATCGATATGCCGGAGATGGACGGTATCGAGACGGCCAAACGCATTATGGAGATGACGGATCACACGGTGCCGATCCTGTTCGTCACGGCGCTCTGCGACAGACAGACGGTCACGCTGTGCCGGAATCTGGACGCGGCAGGTTACATTGTAAGACCGTACAAGCCGGTCTTTGTCAAGACAGAGATCAAGAGGATTCTGATGGGGCGGAGTGAGATTGAATGATATTATTGGTTCAGATAATATGTCTTTGTTATACGCTGTATGTACTGCAGGAATATGCCACTTCCGGTGCATATTCCAGACAGCACAGGCTGCTGCCGCTGCTGGTCGGACTGATCGGTGTATATAATTTCTATCAGGTTGTCCTTACGCTCACCGGACAGACAGAACTGTTCGGGCGTTTGAAGGACATGCTCTTAATTCAGGTGCTTTATCTGATTCTTATCTATATCATGGATTTTCTGAAAATCCATATCCCCTACGGGGTGCAGTGGATTATGTTTTGTGTGCTGCTCGCGCTGAATGTGATTGTTTTTATGCGCTACCGGCAGCCGGAAATCTATCACATTTATTTCAGAATTTACTTAATCGGATGTACAGCGGCGATCGTTGCAATGGGGACCTACGCCTATCTGCGCCGTTCCCTGACCATGCATGAGCATCAGATTGCCAATCTGCTCTATATTGTGCTGCTCGTGAATGCAGCAGCGATGGGCGCGGAAAAGTTTTTTACTATTCCGGGCAATCTTCTGATGCTGGCAGCTACAACCGGTGTCTGCGGTGCGGTTCATTATCTGATCCAGACGGATCAGCTGATGGATACGGGCGAGCTTCTGCGCGAGCGGCTGTACGATGACTCGGATACGGCAGTGGTACTGCTGGATACCAATTTTTATTGCGTTGATGCGAACCGCAGCGGCAGAAGTCTGTTTGCGGGTCCGATGCAGTTGTATGAGAGAGACAGCCGCAGGCACCGCGGATACATGCAGGAGGCGGAGGAGCTGGCGAAGTCCATACAGGAGGGAAAAAAGAGCCGGGAGATCGAGAAGAACGGACAGTATTATCAGTGTCAGTGTACGCCGGTGTACTATTCAGGGAGGCTTCGTGGATATATTCTCGGTGCCTGGGATATTACCAGCCCGAAAAAAGAGACGCAGCTGATGCAGGCATTAAAGGGAAAAGCAGAGATGCAGACGGCGCGGAAAAGTGATTTCCTCGCGCAGATGAGCCATGACCTGAAAAGCCCGCTGCACGCCATCATCGGAATCACGGATATTTTAAGTAGCCGCAAGGAACTCACGGCAAGTGACCGTGCACTCCTGCTTCACATCAAGGGAGCTGGGAACAGCCTTGTGGAACAGGTGAATGCGATTCTTGACTATTCCAGAATTGAGGCAGGAAAGTTCGAGCTGATGGCGGAGTGCTACCGGCTGGATCAGGTGCTCGAGGAGGTGGCACACATGTGTGTCATCAATCTGCAGTCGAAGAGGGTGTGGTTTGAGGCCTGTATACAGGGAGAATTCCCGGAGAAAATGTATGGGGATGCCATGCGCGTCCGGGAAATTTTGCAGAATCTGCTCGCAAATGCGGTCAAGTTCACAGAGGAGGGCGAGATCCGCTGTGTGATTACCTGTGAGGCAATCCGGGATTCCTCGGATGTGATGGTCCGCTGCAGGGTGTCGGACACCGGCACCGGAATGACAAGCGAACAGCTGCGGCAGGGATTTGATTCGTATGTGAGCTATGCGGCAGAGAGCGGACAGTCGGGAAACGGACTGGGACTTAGCATTGTAAAGGAACTTGCAAACCGTATGGGAGGCAGTGTCCGCGCCGAGAGCAACGGCACCAGGGGAACCACGATTACCGTGGAAATCCGGCAGAAGGTGTGCGGAAGCACCCTGCATGATGCGGTGTGCTATACGACGGACAGTCTGCTGCGCGAGTCAGTGGTCTATACGGAGCGGATCCAGCCGACATGGATCTATCCGGGGGCACATGTTCTGCTCGCGGATGATATGCGGATCAATCAGGAGATTTTCCAGGAACTCGCAGCGCCGTGGCGGTTTACACTGGATGTTGTGCGCAACGGAAAGGAGGCTGTGGAGGCGGCAGCGCGGAAGGAGTATCAGCTGATTTTTCTGGATCAGAGGATGCCGGAAAAAAATGGCGATGAAGCGGCGAAGGAGATCCGCCAGTTTTGCGATATCCCAATGGTACTTATGACTGCTGATATTACCGCGGAGTTAAAGCATCGGAATCGCAGACCGGAATTTACGGCGTATCTGGACAAGCCGATCGATGTGTCAGAGCTAAAGAAAGTGATTGAGACTTATCTGCCTGTCGCAGAGCGCAGGGATTTCCTGCTTCACGCGCAGATGAACCATGGGGCATACCGCCGTCTCTTGCAGACGTTTTTGCAGGAGACGGGCTCGCTTGCAGCAGAACTGCCGGGCTATGTGCCGGAGCAGCTGGAGCTTTTCGGAACGAAAGTGCACGGAATCAAGGGTGCCAGCCAGCAGATCGGCAGACAGGCGTTAAGCGAGAGCGCAGAAATCATGGAAATGGCGGCAAAGACAGAAAATATCCGGTACATGGAAAAGCATATGACAGAGTTTTTGGAGACGATCCGGCACACGTTAGAGAGTGTCGAGGATGAATTAAAGAATCTGCCGCAGGAGATACAGGGGGAAGGCGCAGCCACGGCAGAGGACATACCGGAGGAAAAGCAGCAGATTCTGGCGCAGCTTAGGGAAGCTTTTGATGCGTGTGATTTAAACGGGATTGAGCAGGGACTTTCCCGGTTTGCGCGTGCCCATCTGACAGCGGAGGAACGGGAACTGTTGACAGAACTGCATGCGGCATATGAGAACCTGGATTACGAAGAGGGAAGCGAACTGCTTTCCGGCCGGATGCTGTGATAGAAGTGAAAGAAAAAATGATTGTTTTGTACAGGTTACGCGATTGATAGTGTGAGAAAAATTCCCCTCGCAGAGATATACTGTGCGTAGAATAGAAATCCGGAGTTCCCGGAGTAGCTGACAGGAGATCTGCAGCAAATTTGTACAGGGGGGAAAACCATGAATCTGGCAGAAATTACACATCGGGCGTATTTTTTAGACTGCTATCCGCTTGATGAGAGACATTTAAAAATAAGTATTCAGGCAGGAAAAGATGTGGACGAGGTGATCCTCTGGGCGGGCGACCCGTATTCCGCCGGGATTGCCGAGAACGAGCAGAACTGGCAGGGCGAGCGGGTGCCGATGGAACTGGAGCGGGAACTGGCGCACAGAAATGTATATAGTGCCGTCCTCACACCGGTGTACCGCAGAGTCAAGTACCATTTTGAGATCACCGGCGGCGGGGAGAGCGTCTGCCTGTATGAGGATGGATTTGTGAAAGCGGCAGAGCGCTTTCCAGCGGACCGGATGATCCAGCGTTTTATCTATCCGTGGATGAACCGGGCGGACATTATGAAGGTGCCGGACTGGGCGGAGAATATCGTGTGGTATCAGATTTTCCCGGATCGGTTCTGCAGAAAAAATCCGGGAGAAAAGCGTCATTCCTGCCGGGAATGGGCTTGTCAGGAGGATGCAACCTGGAAGGAGTTTTACGGGGGTGATCTGGCGGGAATCCGCAGCCGCCTTGCCTATATTGCAGACCTCGGCGTCGGAGGCATCTACTTAAACCCGATTCTGTGGTCGGATTCCAACCACCGGTACGACACGATCGACTACCACAGCGTGGAGCCGGATATCGGCACGGAGGAAGAACTGAAGGCGTTGATTGCGGAGGCGCATGCGCTGGGACTTCGTGTGATGATCGATGCGGTATTTAATCATTGCGGGGCAAAGTGCGCGCTCTGGCAGGATGTGCTGGAAAAGGGACCGCAGTCCAGCTACTACCACTGGTTTTGCGTGAACCGCTGGCCGATCAATGAGCAGACCCATGCGACAAAGCAGGGGGATTATTTCTCATTTGCGTTTGTCGACAATATGCCCAAATTTGATACCAGTGAGCCGGACGTGATGGAGTATCTGACCGGCATTGCAAAGCACTGGGTATGTGACTGGAAGGTTGACGGAATCCGTTTTGATGTCGGCAATGAGATTTCACATGCATTTTTAAAACATCTGCGTCTGGAATTGAAAAAGTGCAATCCAAAGCTTTTCCTGCTCGGCGAGATCTGGCACGATTCTTTCCCGTGGCTGCTCGGCGACGAGTATGATTCGACGATGAACTATCCGTTTCTGGCGTGCGTGAATAACTTCTGGGCAGATAAGACACAGAGTGGTACGGATTTTATGCATGGCATCAACCAGTGCTACAGCATGTACTACGAGCAGGTGAACCGCGTGCTGTTTAATCTGTTAGATTCCCATGATACGGATCGTCTGATGGAGAGATGCCACGGCAATGCGGATATGTTTCTGGCACAGCTTACAGTTCTGTTCACCATGCAGGGCGCGCCGGGCATCTACTACGGCACCGAGATCGGTATGGACGGAGGCGGAACAAAGGCGAACCGGAAGTGCATGCCGTGGGAGGAGATCGATGCGGGCAGCTTTGCGGAACTGACCGGACAGGTAAAGCAGCTGATTGCGATGCGCAGGCAGTATCCGCAGACAAGGAGCGGGAACGTGATGTGGGATGTCAGAGAGGATTCCAGATTGTTACATTATTATAAGAAAAAAGAAGGACAAAAAACGCTGGAGGTCTGCATTAACGCCGGGGAGGAACCGGTGCGGACAGGGGAGCGGGGACTGCCGGAGCCGGAGGACTGCCTGTTCGCGAACGGATTGGAGCACGGAAGCTTAAGACCGCAGGGCGTTTTCATAAGATTAGTGTGAACATGACACTGCCGTATCGGATCCCGTCTGATGCGGCGGTGTCAGCAGCTCCACTGCAATCCGGAGGCAGAGTGTCTGCATGGATTCCATATCAAACTGACTGCAGAGGGAAGTCGCCAGCTGGGTGTGCGCAAAGCTTTCCAGAAGCTGGATACCTAAATAGATGCGTTCCCTGAGCGCCGGAAGTCCTGCGTATGCGGGGGGACATTTCTGCACGAGGGTATCGACTGCATCGAGCAGAATCCGGTGATAGGCATCCCGGACAGCCAAAATCTTCTGTGTTTTTTGTTCGCAGGTGTGATAAAATGAATTTACAATGGTTTTTACAGGAAAATGTATTGAGGGGAATTTCATATGTTAAAGGTTTTTTTGGCGGAAGATGAGATCGTTATGCGGGAGGGCATAAAGAACAACATCGACTGGCAGGGGGAAGGCTTTGAATTTGTCGGTGACGCGGGCGACGGGGAGCTCGCCTATCCGATCATCCAGAAGACGAGACCGGATATTCTGATCACGGACATTAAGATGCCGTTCATGGATGGACTGGAGCTGAGCCGTCTCGTGAAGCACGAGCTGCCGGAGACCAAGATCATACTCCTGAGCGGGTATGACGAGTTCCAGTATGCAAAAGAGGCAATCGACATCGGAATCACGGATTATCTGGTGAAGCCGGTCACGGGTGCACAGCTGATCGGGACACTCAAGAAGATCGGTCAGAAGATCGAGGAGGAGCGCGGGAAGCAGAAGCAGCAGGCGCCGGAGGAGGCGAGATCTGCCGGCAGGCAGCGGCTGTTCCGGCACATGGTCTCCGGAAAGCATACCTATGCGTCGGTGTTCCAGGAGGCGAAGGAACTGGGACTTGAGCTGATTGCGGAGCAGTACAATATCATGCTGCTCCAGCTGTTCTCCGAGGAGAAGGAGGATGTCCTGCCGGAGAAGATAAAAGCCTTCGAGCAGGAGCTGGAGAAGTACATGGAGCAGTCCGGCAATCTGATTGTCGCAAAGCAGAGCCGGGCGGAGTACGATTTTGTGCTGAAGGGCACAGGGCAGCAGTCTCTCGCGGAGACGACAGAGCAGGTAAAAAGCCTGCTGGCAGAGTATTTCCGGAGAGAGACGGCGGTGGAGTATGTCGCGGCGCTCGGGACACCGGTGGAGCGTTTCAGCGAGCTGCAGCAGTGCTACCGGCAGACCAACCTGTGCTTTTCCAGACGCTATTCGGTAGAGCGCAACCAGATCCTTGAGGAGGAGACGCCGGGGGAGACTGCGGCGGAGGTTCTGGAGGATGTAAAGCTCGGGGAGCTGAATATCTCCAGCCTGAGCCAGCGGCAGGCAGAGGCTTTTCTGTACACGGGCACTAGGGAGGAGGTATCCGGCTTCGTGGAGGATTACTTTGCACAGCTCGGGGACGGCAATGTAAAGTCTATCTTCCTGCGCCAGTACGTGGTGATGGATCTGTATGTGACGGCGGTTTCCGTTCTGGAGAAGAGCGGTTACAAGAGCAGGGATCTCGTGGAGCGGTGCGGCGATGCGAAGGAGATGGTAGCCTACCTGACCACGGTTGAGCAGACCAGGGAATATATTAAGAAGCTTTTTTCGGCGGTGCTGGATTTGCGCAGTGAGGCGGTGGACGGAAAATACGACGGCATCATGCAGAAGGCAAAGACCTACATCAACGATCATTTTGAGAAGGACGGGATTTCCCTGAATATGGTCGCAGCGGAGGTAAATCTGAGTCCGAGCCATTTCAGCACGGTATTCGGTCAGGAAATGGGAGAGACGTTTGTAGAATATCTTACAAGAATCCGCATGGAAAAAGCGAAGGAGCTGCTCAGGACGACGGGAAAGAAGGTAACGGAGATTGCCTTTGAGGTGGGCTACCGGGATGCGCATTATTTCAGCAACCTGTTCAAGAAGACGCAGGGCTGCACACCGGGTGAGTACCGCAGCAGAGGGTAAAAGGGGAGATAGATATTGAAGAGAGGGTTTTCACTAAAGAGCAGGCTCTATATGCTGCTGCTGATCTGTGTGGTGCCGCTGACCATACTTCTGGCGTATCTTCTGATTATGACGAACAAGATTTCCTCCGAGTATGACGGGATTGTCAGGAGAATCACAAAGGCAAACGCTTACAACATCAATTTCAAGGAGGACATGGACTACGTGATGTATATTATCGTAGTCAATTCGGAGCGTGCCGAGGAGCTGGTGGACACGGAGCAGCCGCACCGGATGATACAGGCCGCGCGGGAGGTGTTCGGCGAGCTCTATGAGGAGGCAGATTCCGAGTACGCTGCGAACCGGCTGTCAAGCATACTAAAGAGTCTTGACACGCTGGAGGATCGTGTGGAGGAGATCGAGAAGGATGCGCTCGTGACCGGGCTTTATGAGACGAACATGGAGCGTCTGGATCTGAATATCCGCGTCCTGACGGAGCTGATACAGGAGCAGATCCAGTATTATATCTACTATGAGACAACGAACATGGAGGAGCTGCGGATGGGAATCCGCGCGGATGTGGAGAGTGCCATCACGGCGATCACAGTGATTCTCGTCCTGATACTGCTCGGGGCATGGATGGTCAGCAGGAGGATTGTGCGGGGCATCACGGAGCCTATCCAGCGGCTGTGTGAGGCTGCGCAGGCAGCGGGAAGCGGGGATTTTGCGATCCGGGCGCAGGACGAGGAGCTGGATGAGCTCTCGGTTCTGAACAGCAGCTTTAACCAGATGGTGGAGGAGATCGGGCATCTCGTGGAGGATATACGCGTGGAGGAGCTGAATCTGCGCGCGGCGGAGCTGCGCGTGCTGCAGGAGCAGATCAACCCGCATTTTCTGTACAATACACTGGACAACATCATCTGGCTCGCGGAGTCGAAGGACACGGAGCAGGTCGTGAGAATGGTGTCGTCCCTGTCAAGCTTTTTTCGGACAACTTTAAGCAAGGGGCGGGAGTTCATCACGGTAAAGGAGGAGGAGCAGCACATCCGCAGCTACTTAGAGATCCAGCAGTTCCGCTACAGGGACATACTGGAATATGAGATTGCGATTCCGGAGGAGCTCTATGAATATGAGATCATCAAGCTGACGCTCCAGCCGCTTGTGGAGAATGCGCTCTACCACGGCATCAAGAACAAGCGCGGCGGCGGACATATCCGGGTGTCCGGTGCACTCTGCCAGGATGTCATGATTTTCAAGGTGCAGGATGACGGAATCGGAATGGACGGTGCGCGGCTTGCGCAGGTGTGCGCCATGCTCCGCGACGGGGAGCAGGAGCCGGAGCCGGAGGAGACGGGCGGCTTCGGACTGTTCAATGTCAACCAGCGTATCCAGCTCAATTATGGCAGGGAGTACGGACTGAAGATACAGAGCACCTACGGGCAGGGCACCGAGATCTGGGTGCGGATTCCGTGCCGGGCAGAGAAAATCAAAAGAAAACGCAACATTTCCAAAAAAATTACACCTTTTGAGGGAAATACGGCAAAATTGTGAATGAGCTGTTCATAATTTAGTAAAAAATTATACTTATTTCAAAAGCCAGTCGGTATTTTTTAAACCGTCCGAAAGCTATAATAGGTACATGGTTAAGGACTTAACCAAATCTAATAAAAACTTTGGGAGGTTTTTAAAATGAAAAAAAAGTTAGTGAGTGTACTGATGTGCATGGCAATGGGCGCAACCTTACTGGCAGGCTGCGGAAGCGAGGAGGCTGCTGACAGCAGCAACACAACGGCAGCAGATGCAGCAGACGCAGATACGGCAGCGGACAGCGAAGCAGCGGATGCTTCTGACGCAGCAGATGCGGCAGACGCAGCTGACGGGGATGTAATCACAATCGGCTTTGCACAGGTTGGTCATGAGTCTGACTGGCGTACCGCATCCACGAATTCCGCACAGTCCATCTTCTCGGCAGAGAACGGATATGATCTCCAGTTCGTTGACTGCGACCAGGATTCGGCAGTCCAGCTGGAGGCAGTACGTGGCTTCATCGAGCAGGATGTGGATTACATCATCATCGACCCGATCGTATCGACAGGCTGGGACACGGTACTGACAGAGTGCGAGGAGGCAGGTATTCCGGTTATCGTCATTGACCGTACGATTGATGATTCGGACAAATATATTTCATGGGTAGGCTCCAACTTCAAGAATGAGGGTCTTGCAGCAGGTGAGTGGTTAAAGGCTTACACGGATGCAAAGGGCATCAGCGACGTGAACGTGCTCGTTATCGAGGGAACAACCGGTGCTTCCGCACAGATCGGACGTACGGACGGCTTCAAGGAGATCGCAGATGCAAACGGCTGGAACATTCTGGATTCCCAGACCGGTGATTTCACACAGGCTGGCGGACAGGAGGTTATGGAGTCTTACATCAAGAGCTACGAGGGACAGTTCAATGTAGTGGTATGCCAGAACGATAACGAGGCATTTGGTGCGATGGATGCCATGAAGGCAGCAGGTATCTCCTATGGTGTGGACGGAGACGTGATCCTGATTTCCTTCGATGCCTGCACCGCAGGTCTTGAGTATGTAATGTCCGGCGACATCAATGCAGACTTCGAGTGCAACCCGCTTGCAGCTCCGTTTGTAGAGGATGTTATCAAGCAGTTAGAGTCCGGCAGCACACCTGACAAGGAAGTATACATGGTTGAGCACTGGTATGTAAATGAGGACATCCTTTCATCCATCACGGTAAACGGCGAGGAGCAGGAGCTTACCGTGGTTACACAGGAGATCGTTGACGCACAGTATTAAGACGGTCTGGCAACAGGACAAACATTATAGCAGGGACAGAGAAGAAGCTGCTTCACAGACAGGGAATTTGTAATGGGGGAGGCCCGTTGGTCTCTCCCAATTTTAAGGAAAGGGTGGAGTAAAATGGAGCATAATGTGGTACTGACCATGCGGGGGATTACCATGACATTTCCGGGCGTAAAGGCACTGGACAATGTGGATCTTACACTGCGGAAGGGCGAGATCATGGCACTGATGGGAGAAAATGGTGCCGGGAAATCTACACTGATCAAGTGTCTGACCGGAATCAACGCGTTCGATGCGGGAGAAATACGCGTTGACGGGATCGATGGACCGGTGGTCAATCATTCGACCCTGGATGCACAGAAAAAGGGCATATCCACGGTGTATCAGGAAGTCAATCTTTGCCCGAATTTGAGTGTGGCAGAAAATTTATTTATCGGCAGGGAGCCGAAGACAAAGCTTGGAACCATCGACTGGAAGACGATGACAGCAAAATCCAACAGGATTATTAAGAGCCTGGATCTTGATATTGACGTAACCAAAAATCTGGAAGAGTATTCACTGGCGCTCCAGCAGATGATTGCGATTGCAAGAGCGGTGGATATGGATTGTAAGGTACTGATTTTAGACGAGCCGACATCCTCCCTGGATGACCATGAGGTTGAAAAGCTGTTCGTTCTTATGCGGCAGCTGAAGGAAAAGGGTGTGGCGATTGTGTTTGTGACACACTTTCTGGAGCAGGTATACGCAGTCTGTGACCGGATCACAGTGCTCCGGAACGGCATACTGGTCGGAGAATATCCGATTGAGGAGCTGCCAAGGGTAAAGCTGGTCGCAGCGATGATGGGCAAGGATTTTGATGACCTTGCAGCTGTAAAATCAGAAGAGAAGAAGGATTTCACCAATGTGCCGGTGGTTATCGATGCGCAGGGCATGAGCCACAAGGGAAAGATCAAGCCGTTTGATTTACAGATACATAAGGGTGAGGTCGTGGGACTGACAGGTCTGCTTGGCTCGGGACGCAGTGAGCTGGCGCGTGTCATCTATGGAGCGGATAAAAACCAGACAGGTAAGCTGTTTGTCAACGGAAAAGAGGCAAAGATCAATGCGCCGATTGATGCGATGAATCTTGGAATGGGACTTCTTCCGGACGACAGAAAGGCAGAGGGCATTATCGCAGACTTATCTGTACGAGAAAATATAATTCTGGCAATGCAGGCAAAGCGCGGAATGTTTAAGCTGCTTCCAATGAGCAGACAGAACGAGATCGCAGACAAGTATATCGAGCTGCTGCAGATCAAGACGGCGAGCAGGGAGACCCTGATCGGGCAGCTCTCCGGCGGAAACCAGCAGAAGGTGATTCTGGCACGCTGGCTTGCCACAGATCCGGAATTCCTTATTCTGGATGAGCCGACCAGAGGTATCGATGTCGGGACAAAGACTGAGATCCAGAAGCTTGTGATCGAGCTTGCGGATCAGGGAAAGAGTCTGATCTTCATCTCTTCCGAGATTGAGGAGATGCTCAGAACATGCTCCAAGCTGGTGGTATTAAGGGATGGTCAGGAAGTGGGAGAGATCACTGAGGAACTGACCCAGGGGCATGTAATGCAGTCCATAGCAGGAGGTGGCAGGAATGAGTAAGTTTAAGAAGCTGGTCAGCCAGCCGTTGTTTTTACCGATTTTCTGTATGATACTGGTGATGGCGGTAAATATCATCTATGATGTGATGGCAGGAAATTTTGCATTTAACTTTTTTACCATCTCCATCCGCAACGGGGTATTGTACGGACGCATCATTGATATTTTAAACCGCGGCAGTGAGATTGCCGTTCTTGCCATCGGCATGACGCTGGTTGTGTCCTGCTCGGCAGGAACGGATATTTCCGTCGGCTCGGTCATGTCACTGGCGGCATCGTTCTGCTGCATGCTTCTGGCAGGCTACGGCGTGTCCTCCACCAACAGCCTTGCAGCGCCGCTGATCGTCGGTGTGCTTGGCGGCATCCTGATGGGATGTGCCTGCGGTGCGTTTAACGGTTTTCTGGTATCGTATCTGAATGTGCAGCCGATGGTGGCAACGCTGATCCTGTTTTCGGCGGCGAGGGCAATCGGACTTCTGCTCTGCAACAACATGATCGTATACGTCCGGGATGATTCCTTCAAAATCTTCGGCGGCTATCTCGGATTTATGCCGACACCGATCGTGGTTGCCATCGTGTGCATCCTGATCACATCGCTGGTGCTCCGCAAGACCGCACTGGGCTTATATATCCAGAGCGTCGGCATCAATAAGAAGGCTTCCCGCATCGCGGGCATCAATTCCGAGCGCATCATTTTCCTGTGCTATGTTGTCTGCGGATTGTGTGCAGGAATTGCCGGTATTGTTGCTTCCTCCCGGATCAGCTCTGCGGATTCCAACAACATCGGACTGAACTTCGAGCTGGATGCGATTCTGGCAGTTGCACTCGGCGGCAACAGCCTCGGCGGCGGAAAGTTCCGGCTGGCAGGCTCTATTATCGGTGCGTACACCATCCAGGCGATCACCACCACCCTGTATGCGCTCGGCATCTCGACCGAGCAGGCACCGGTGTACAAGGCGGTCATTGTTATCATTATTGTGGCAATCCAGGCACCTCCGTTTAAGGCATTTATGAAAAAAATGTCTGTAAGGAGACAGCTTGCCAAAGGAGGTGCTGCATAATGAAAGCGAAAAAATTAAATGGAAATACGGTTCTTCTGATAATTACCATCGCGTTATTTTTTGTGATGTATGCCGTGGGCTGTGTGATTTATTCCAATAAGGGCTTCACACATCTGCAGACGTTTTTGAACATCCTTATCAATAATGCGGGCCTGCTCTGCATCACCTGTGGAATGACCTGCGTGATGCTGACCGGCGGCATCGATATTTCCGTTGGCTCGCTGGTTGCCATGGACTGCATGATTCTTGCCGTCGGTATGGAGCGCTGGAACATGAATGCGGTTCTGCTCTGCATACTTGTGCTTGCCATCGGGATTGTGTTCGGCGTGGTGCAGGGCTTCTGTGTCGGCTATCTGAATATCCAGCCGTTCATTGTGACAATGGCGGGAATGTTCTTCGCCAGAGGCATGACAGCCGTGATCAGCACGGAACAGATCTCCATCAGCAGCAATGCATTTTTTGTAAAGCTTGCCAATACGAAGATCAGCCTTCCGTTTGGCTCCTATACCAACAACAAGGGCGTGGTGCAGGTTCCGTTTATCCGTGTATCGGTAATCGTGGCGCTGCTCGTGCTGATAGCCGTATTTTTCATGCTCCGCTATACCAAGTTCGGCAGAAGCCTTTACGCAGTCGGAGGAAGTGAGCAGTCGGCGACCATGATGGGACTGGACGTGAAGAAGACGAAGCTGAAGGCGTATGTGCTTTCCTCATTCCTCTGCTCGATCGGCGGCATCTGCTACTGCCTGAACACGATGTCGGGAAATGTGCAGCAGGCACTCGGACTTGAGATGGATGCCATTGCTTCCTCCGTTATCGGCGGTACATTATTGACAGGCGGTGTGGGAAATGTCATCGGCTCCTTCTTTGGTGTACTTATCAACGGAACGATTTCCACACTGGTGAAGACGAACGGCAAGCTGCTCAGCTCGTGGTCCAACATTGCGGTGGCTGCGCTGCTCTGCTTTTTCATCGTATTACAGAGTATCTTTGCAAAGATCAAAGAGAAGAGCAAATAAAAACAAGGCTGTCCAGGGGCTGTCCGCTTCATGCGGCAGCCTTTTGGCTCCTCTATGGGAAAATACCGTGCTGCGTTAAAAAAGCACCCCGGGCAGGAGGTGCAGCCGGCAGGAGAAAAGGCGGGAGGAATATGAACATATTTCAGAAGAGGACTGTGGGGAAAAAAGGAATCGCGGCGGCGCTGCTTGCCAGCCAGCTGCTCTTTACAGCCGGCTGTGGGAGTGGGGAGCAGAGAGAGACTGCGGGACAGCTGGATACGGAGCAGACGATGCAGCAGGACGGCTATATTGTGGTCGGATATGTGCAGGTCGGCTCGGAATCCGACTGGAGAACCACCAACACACAGTCCTTTAAGGATGTGTTCACGCAGGAAAACGGCTACTATCTGATCTTCGAGGACGGACAGCAGAAGCAGGAGAACCAGGTGAAGGCAATCCGCAATCTGATCCTGCAGGAGGTGGATTATATCGTGCTCGACCCGATCGTGGAGACAGGCTGGGAATCCGTTCTGGAGGAGGCGAAGGAAGCCGGAATCCCGGTGATTCTGTCTGACCGCAGGGCGGAGATGGAGGACGACAGCCTGTATACATGCTGGGTGGGCAGTGACTTCGCGGAGGAGGGCAGGAACGCCGGGCACTGGCTGGAGAATTATCTGGAAAAGCAGGGGCGGAGCGGGGAGACAGTTCATATCGTATCTCTCCAGGGGACGCTGGGCTCCTCTGCACAGATCGGGCGGACAGACGGATTCGCAGAGGTTCTCCAGCAGAATGAAAACTGGGTGATGCTGGAGCGCCAGTCGGGGGATTTCACGCAGGCAAAGGGGCAGGAGGTTATGAAGGAATTTCTCGAAAAATACGAGGATATTGATGTTGTAATCAGCGAGAATGACAATATGACCTTTGGCGCTATCGAGGCGATCCGGGAGGCGGGCAGGACGATTGGCAGTGACGGGGACATTATTATCCTGTCCTTTGATGCGGTAAGGGATGCCCTCAAGGCAATCCAGACCGGGGACATCGCGGCTGATTTTGAATGCAATCCGCTGACAGCCCCGCTTGTGGAGGAGACGATCCGCCGCCTGGAGGCGGGGGAAAGCGTGGAGAAGATCCAGTATGTGGAGGAGACATATTTTGACTGTGAGATGGATCTCTCGGAGCTGTTGGAGAGCAGACCATATTAGGCAGGAAGTCCCTGCTTCTGCTGGCGGTAAAATTATCTGAAAAAATTAGCACTCACCTCTTGACAGTGCTAACAACTGGTGCTATAACATAATTGTAACAGGGAGAACAAAGCAGGCGGCGCATAGATATGTGCCGCCTGTATATCATAGGAAGAGAAAGAGAGGTACGCTTATGAACATTCAGAAATTTACACAAAAGTCAGTGGAAGCCATTAACGATTGCGAGAAGCTTGCCTATGAATATGGAAATCAGGAGATCGAGCAGGAGCATCTTCTGGTTGCACTCATGCGGCAGGAGGATGGACTGATTCCGAAGCTGATTGAGAAGATGGAGATTCAGAAGGAGCACTTCATGGATAACGCCGAGCGGCATCTGGCAGCGCGTGTCAAGGTGTCCGGCGGTCAGGTCTATGTCGGACAGGATTTAAATAAGGTGCTCATTCATGCCGAGGATGAGGCGAAGCAGATGGGGGACGAGTATGTTTCTGTCGAGCATCTGTTCCTGGCGCTGATCAAGTATCCGAATAAGGCATTGAAGGAGATCTTTAAGGAGTACGGCATTACCAGAGAACGGTTTTTGCAGGCGCTCTCGACAGTCCGCGGCAATCAGCGCGTGACATCGGACAATCCGGAAGCAACCTACGACACGCTGGAGAAGTACGGGTATGATATGGTAGCCCGTGCGAGAGACCAGAAGCTGGATCCGGTCATCGGACGTGATGATGAGATCCGGAATGTCGTGCGGATTCTGTCCCGTAAGACGAAAAACAACCCGGTGCTGATCGGTGAGCCGGGTGTCGGCAAGACGGCTGTTGTCGAGGGGCTTGCCCAGCGAATTGTAAAAGGCGATGTGCCGGAGGGCTTAAAGGACAAGAAATTGTTTGCACTGGATATGGGTGCGCTGATCGCCGGTGCAAAATATCGCGGTGAATTCGAGGAGCGGTTAAAGGCAGTGCTTGATGAGGTGAAAAGTTCCGAGGGACAGATTATCCTGTTCATTGATGAGCTTCACACGATCGTGGGTGCGGGCAAGACGGATGGTGCGATGGATGCCGGACAGCTGTTAAAGCCGATGCTTGCGCGTGGTGAACTGCATTGTATCGGTGCGACGACCCTGGATGAGTACCGCGAATACATTGAAAAAGATGCGGCGCTCGAGCGTCGTTTCCAGCCGGTAATGGTGGATGAGCCGACGGTCGAGGATACCATCTCCATTCTGCGTGGATTGAAGGAACGCTACGAGGTTTTCCATGGAGTTAAGATTACAGATTCTGCGCTGGTATCGGCAGCAGTGCTCTCCAACCGTTATATTTCGGATCGTTTTCTTCCGGATAAAGCGATCGATCTGGTCGATGAGGCGTGCGCGCTGATCAAGACCGAGCTGGATTCCATGCCGACGGAACTGGACGAGTTGAACCGCCGTGTCATGCAGATGGAGATTGAGGAGACAGCGCTGAAAAAGGAGACCGACCGTCTGAGCCAGGAGCGTCTGGCAAATCTGCAGAAAGAACTGGCAGAGCTGCGCGATGAATTCAACACGAAGAAAGCGCAGTGGGAGAATGAGAAAAAGTCGGTAGAAAAAGTACAGAAGCTGCGTGAGGAGATCGAAGCGGTCAAGAATGAGATCAAGATGGCACAGCAGAAGTACGATCTGGAGAAGGCAGCCGAATTGCAGTACGGCAAGCTGCCACAGCTACAGAAGCAGTTGGAGATCGAGGAGGAAGCCGTGAAGAAACGCGACCTTTCCCTGGTGCATGAAAACGTCAGTGAGGAAGAGATTGCGCGGATCATCTCCAGATGGACAGGAATTCCGGTGGCAAAGCTGACGGAGAGCGAGCGTAACAAGACGCTGCATCTCGACGAGGAACTGCACAAACGTGTCATCGGCCAGGATGAGGGCGTCACGAAAGTGACGGAAGCAATCATCCGTTCCAAAGCAGGTATCAAAGACCCGAGTAAGCCGATCGGATCATTCCTGTTCTTAGGACCGACCGGTGTTGGTAAGACAGAGCTTGCAAAGGCGCTTGCAGCAAGTCTCTTCGATGATGAGTCGAATATGGTGCGTCTTGATATGAGTGAGTATATGGAGAAATATTCCGTCTCCCGTCTGATCGGAGCGCCTCCAGGATATGTCGGATACGATGAGGGTGGACAGCTGACCGAGGCAGTGCGCAGAAAGCCGTATTCGGTGGTATTGTTTGATGAGGTGGAGAAGGCACATCCGGATGTGTTCAACGTTCTGTTGCAGGTACTGGACGATGGACGAATCACAGATTCACAGGGACGTACCGTCGATTTTAAGAATACAATCATCATCATGACATCGAACCTTGGATCAGCACATCTGCTTGAGGGCATCGATGCAAACGGGGATATCAATCCGGAGTGCGAAGCGGCAGTTATGGACGAACTGCGCGGACATTTCCGTCCGGAGTTTTTGAACCGTCTGGATGAGATTATTATGTTTAAGCCGCTGACGAAGGACAACATCGGTAACATCATCAACCTTCTGGTTGCAGATCTCAACAAACGTCTGGCAGACCGTGAGATCACGGTGGAGCTGACCGATGCGGCAAAGCAGTATATCGTGGAAAACGGATATGATCCGATCTACGGTGCAAGACCGTTAAAGCGGTTCTTACAGAAGCATGTGGAGACACTTTCCGCAAAGCTGATTCTTGCGGATAAAGTCAGGGAGGGAGATACGATTCTGATTGATGTCTCCGGAAATGAACTGACGGCAGCAGTGAAAGCGTGAGGGTTGATCTAAAACAGGAACAGAGAAGAGGGACGGAGGCAGAAAGCCTCCGCCCCTTTTTTTGTGTAATAGGGAACTTCGTTCCTATTACACAAAAACGCTCCGCGAGGATGCGCACCTCGCGGTGAGGTAAATAATGCTTTGCATACCGCGAGGGCGCGCAAGTGTGCGGCAAGCGCACACGTTGTTCTTGAGTGAAACGAAAGATTGAAAAATGCCTGTGAAGTCATTAAAATAAAACAGATACTACATATTTTAAAAGGATAGATACCGATGTATTTTTCAAAAGTGGGACAGGAGCGATGAAAAACAGGAAGATCATGATAGCAGGAATGCTTATCTGTGCGATAACTGCCGGGTGCGGGACGGCTTTACCGCACGCAGACGGGATGGGAGAGACGGAGCGAGAGACGAAGGAAGCTCAGTTAAATTCCTCAGATGAGACAGAGAAGATACAAAGTATTGCACAGGCGGAAGAGCAGACAGAAAATTCCGATGTGGAGGATGCGGACGATCAGCTTGCCGTCATTGCGCGGACAAGGAATCAGTGGGTGAATGATCCAGATTACGCAGATGAGATGTATCAGTTTGCGATAGCAGATCTTGATCACGATGGCAGACTGGAGCTGATTGTATCGAACTGTGGGGGAACCGGAATCTATACGTACAGCAGGTTTTACAGGGTGGAGGAGAATGGCACGTTAAAGGAACTGAAGACGTCTTTTGTAGAGGGGGATTCCCAACCGGATTTGATTGCGGATGAGCTTACCGTGTATCGGAAAGAAACGAAAGAAACTTTGCAGGAATATTATATTGTGTATGATGATTTGAGGGTTTCGCCAGCGGAGCATCTCTATGCGACAGACGCCATGTCTGTTTTGGAGGATGAGATTAAGGTGGAGACTCTGGCAACCATGTCATGGCTGTATGTGGCGGGGAACAGCGGTGATGAAGGGGAGGCGCAGATTGTCTGTAAGGATGCGGACGGAAACCCGCTGACAGAGGAGGCGTATCAACAGTATGCCCAAACTTATTTTAAGAAGCAGGGCTATACGGAAGATACACTTCTGCTCCGCTGGACGGATATAGGGGAATTCATGGAAAAAACACAGGAGGGGGCAGAGGCATTTTTAAAGAAAACCTATGAGTGACCCTGCGCCTTTAAAAACTCCTGCAGGGCAGCGCGTTTTGCTTCATAATCAGATACTCCAAGATCATAAAGCTTCTGCTCTAGGGCAGCGTCCCTGGAGAAAGTGCCAAGCGGCAGATGGCGGCTCGGCGCAAAGATTAAGGCACGTCCCTCTTTTTCCAGCCGGTTGGAAAGATCAATCGAAGCCTGATAATTGATATGGCGGTGGTCGATCCCTTCGATGGTCTTGGGATATCTGCGCAGCATGCGCTTGTAGATCGGCCGGTGTGCCTCCGGCTGCTTCACGAAATCGCGCGGATTTGACAGGATGATGACAACCTTGTCGCAGCCGTGTTCTAAGGCATGGTGTACCGGGATAGAATCGGCAACACCGCCGTCGTAGTAGAAATGTCCGTTCACATTGACCGGGCGGCAGAACGCAGGAAGCGCGCAGGTCGCCATGATGGTGCGGTAGTCGTCGCGCACGATGTCGAACTTGGAAAAATAGGCTGCCTTTCCTGTGAGGGCATCCGTTGCCGGCATATAAAATTCAGCCGGATTTTTCATGATGGCATCGTAGTCAATCGGGTCGGCACCGTCTGAGTTGGTCAGCGTTCCGTAGATATATTCGAGCCCGAAGAGATTCCCGGTCCGAAGCAGGCTGCGGACGGAAAGATAGCGCGGATCGTCAAGGTGTACGGTATAGAAGCGCAGATTTCTGCCGCGCTGGCCGGCAAGGTAGGAGAGGGTGTTGGCAGCTCCGGCAGAGACGCCGATACAATAGTCGAATGTGATTTTATCATCTAAAAACCTGTCGAGAATGCCGGCACTGTAAGCGCATTTCATGCCGCCGCCCTCAACAATCAGTCCTGTTTTTCCCATAATGGATCAGATCCTTTCTGCTAATTCACGGAACGAATTATAGCATAAATAAAAAAGAAATGCATCTGTGTGAAAACGCAGACATTACAATTCGTGATTTCGCCTAATAGACATTTGACGGAAGAATGATTTATAATAATTTTTGTAGACAGGCACTTCCCACAGAGGAGGTACTTGTATATGGGAGAACATAACACCTGAACTACTGCATCTGTTTGCGTATTTAAAGCAGAGCACTGAGGAAGTTGCAGAGATGCATCCGGATGAAAAAATCCGTAATATTCATGAGAGAGTCAAATATCTAAAACGTGATCGAAAATTGGAGGCAGGCTATATGACGATGGAAGAGTATATCCGTGAGGAAGCGGAGCGGAGGGCAAAGCTGATGGCACCTTCGATAGCGGAATCAATGGCGGAAACGCTTGCGAAGCCGATGGCAGAGACGCTTGCGAAGACGGTGGGAGAGACGCCTTGAATTGTTTGGCAGAGACGCTTGCGAAGCCGATGGCGGAGTCACTTGCAGCGTCAAAAGTAGCACAGAGTATATTGTCATTAGCAGCCGAGCTTGGAACTATTCCGGCAGAAGAGCAGCAGCGCATTGCAGGGGAACAGGATGATGAGACACTGGAAAAGTGGCTGAAACTTGCTGCACGCTCAACAACTGTGGAAGAGTTCCTGTCTGGAATGTAGAGACGAGTCTGTCTCGTTCTTAAGCGGCGAGTCTGCCGCTGTCATCAACCAAACAATTTCGGGACGTGTCTGTCTATCTATTTCTGCTATGGAAAGCACGGGAATGATCCGTGAAAAGATTTGAATAATTCCGTTGTTCATAATATAATGAAAAAACGGAGGATTTATTATGTCATTTGCACATTTACACGTCCATACAGAGTACAGTCTGCTGGACGGTTCCAATAAAATCAAGGAATATGTAAAACGAATCAAAGAACTCGGCATGACAGCGGGAGCCATCACGGATCACGGTGTAATGTTTGGCGTGATTGATTTTTATAAAGAAGCGAAGGCGGCAGGGATCAATCCTGTTTTGGGCTGCGAGGTCTATGTGGCGCCGAATTCCAGATTTGACCGCGAGATGTCCCATGGGGAGGACCGCTACTATCATCTGGTGCTGCTGGCGGAGAATAACCAGGGGTATCAGAATCTCATGAAGATCGTGTCGAAAGGATTTGTGGAGGGATACTACTACAAACCGCGTGTCGATATGGAACTTTTAGAACAGTATCATGAGGGGCTGATTGCGTTGAGCGCCTGTCTGGCAGGCGAGGTGCAGCGCTACCTGGTCAGAGGTCTTTATGACGAGGCGAAGAAGACGGCGCAGCGCTATGAGGCATGCTTCGGCAAGGGCAATTATTTTCTAGAACTCCAAGATCACGGAATCCCGGATCAGAAGACGGTGAATGCCGGCCTGATGCGGCTTAGCCAGGAGCTTGGCATTGAGCTTGTCGCCACCAACGACGTGCACTATACCTATGCGGAGGACTGGGAGGCGCATGATATCCTGCTGTGTCTCCAGACAGGGAAAAAGCTGTCCGATGAGAACCGTATGCGCTATGAGGGCGGACAGTATTATGTCAAATCCGAGGAGGAGATGCGCGCACTTTTCCCTTACGCCGCGCAGGCGATTGAGAATACCCAGAAGATTGCCGACCGGTGCCATGTGGAGATTGAATTCGGTGTGACGAAGCTGCCGCACTTTACGGTGCCGGACGGGTATGATTCCTGGACGTATCTGAACAAATTGTGTCATGAGGGACTGATCCAGCGTTATCCGGACCGCCATGACGAGCTGCTGCCGCAGCTTGATTATGAGCTTTCCGTTATCCAGAAGATGGGATATGTCGATTACTTTCTGATCGTGTGGGATTTTATCAATTATGCCAGAACGCATGGCATCCCGGTCGGACCGGGGCGTGGAAGCGCGGCGGGAAGTCTTGTCTCCTACACGACCGGTATCACCAATATTGATCCGATCCGGTATAATCTTCTGTTTGAGCGTTTTTTAAATCCGGAGCGTGTCACGATGCCGGATATTGATATTGATTTCTGCTATGAGAGACGAAGTGAGGTCATTGACTATGTAATCGGGAAATACGGCAAGGACTGCGTGACGCAGATCGTTACATTCGGTACGCTGGCTGCGCGCGGAGTCATCCGCGATGTGGGGCGTGTGATGGATCTGCCGTACAATTTCTGTGATACGATTGCGAAGAACATTCCAAACGAACTGAACATCACCATCGATAAGGCGCTTACCATGAATCCGGAGCTGCGCACCATGTACGAGACGGATGACACGGTGCATACACTCATCGATATGGCAAAACGTCTGGAAGGACTGCCGCGCCATACGTCCATGCATGCGGCGGGTGTCGTGATTTCACAGAAGGCGATGGATGAGTATGTACCGCTTTCCAGAGCTTCAGACGGCACGATTACCACGCAGTTCGTCATGACAACGATCGAGGAACTCGGTCTGTTAAAAATGGACTTCCTCGGACTTCGGACGCTTACCGTAATCAAAGATGCCGTTGCCCTTGTGGAGAAGAATCACGGTGTGCGGATCGACGTCGATCACATCGATTATAATGACAACAGCGATCCGGATGCGATCCAGATTGATTACGGCGACAAGAAGGTGCTGGATGCGATTGGAACCGGAAAATGCGAGGGCGTCTTCCAGCTTGAAAGTGCCGGGATGAAGAACTTCATGAAGGAGTTAAAACCGCAGAGTCTGGAGGATGTTATCGCCGGAATCTCTCTGTACCGTCCGGGACCGATGGATTTCATTCCAAAGTACATTAAGGGAAAAAACGAGCCGGAGAGCATCACATACACCTGCAAGGAACTGGAACCGATCCTGGAGCCGACGTACGGATGTATCGTCTATCAGGAGCAGGTCATGCAGATCGTGCAGAATCTTGCCGGCTATTCCATGGGACAGGCGGATAACATCCGCCGTGCGATGAGTAAGAAAAAGCAGTATGTCATTGATGCGGAGCGCCACAATTTCGTTTACGGAAATGAGGAGCAGGGGATCAAAGGCTGTATTGCAAACGGTATCAGTGAGAAGGCGGCGAATGAGATCTACGATTCCATGGTGGATTTTGCGAAGTACGCATTCAACAAATCCCATGCGGCGGCATACGCGGTGGTCGCATATCAGACGGCGTATCTGAAATATTATTATCCGGTGGAATTTATGGCGGCGCTGATGACCTCCGTGATTGATAACCCGCGGAAGGTGGCGGAGTATATCTATACCTGCAGACAGATGGGAATCAAAGTGCTGGCCCCGGATATCAATGAGGGCGAGGGACGTTTTTCGGCGACGAAAGACGGCATCCGCTACGGACTGTATGCGATCAAGAGTATCGGGCGTTCGGTGGTGGATGCGATCATAGCGGAGCGGAATCAGAACGGTCCCTACCGTACCCTGCAGAATTTTATTGAGCGGGTGGCGGACTCTGAGGTAAACAAGCGCACCGTCGAAAATCTCATCAAATCCGGTGCCTGCGATACCTTAGACGGCAACAGACAGCAGATGATGATGGTGTACAACGCTCTGATGGATCAGCAGGTGCAGACGAAAAAGAAGTCGCTGGCGGGACAGATGAGCCTGTTTGATCTGGTGTCGGAGGAGGAGAAAAAAGCCTATGAGATTCAGTATCCCAACGTTGGAGAGTACAGCAAGGAGATCAAGCTTGGCTTTGAAAAGGAAGTCATCGGTATCTATCTGACCGGTCATCCACTGGAGGAATACGAGGAAAAATGGCGCAAAATTATATCGGCGGTGACGTCGGACTTTCTGCTGGACGAGGAGAGCGGCGAGGTCAAGCTGCGGGATAACCAGAAGGTTATCATCGGCGGAATGATTACGGAGAAGACCATCAAATATACGAAGAACAATAAAACGATGGCGTTTCTCTCGCTCGAGGATCTGTTCGGCACGGTGGAGGTAATCGTATTCCCTGGCGAGTATGAGCGCTACCATACGCTGCTGAATGAGGATGAGAAGGTATTTATCCGCGGACATGCCAACGTGGAGGAGGATAAAAACGCCAAGATCATCTGTGAACAGATCTGTACCTTTGCCGAGGCGGAAAACGGAATGCCGCAGGAGCAGCGTACCTATCGGCAGGGGAACGGCAGCCGGCGCGCTTACAGCGGGAATGCGGGCAGCAGTCCGGCATCCGCGGGAGACGGTCGCGCCACGCAGGCGCCCACGCGGCGCGGCGATGAATTATGGCTT
>OAUU01000432.1_pt1 | contig 31687 bp, 23 predicted proteins | sample 1501381 | NCBI WGS metagenome assembly OAUU01 (sample SAMEA2580057, study PRJEB22360) | human gut metagenome | reverse complement strand
ACGCACACGTTGACTGCCCAGGACATGCTGACTACGTTAAGAACATGATCACAGGAGCAGCTCAGATGGACGGAGCTATCCTTGTTGTAGCTGCAACAGACGGAGTTATGGCTCAGACTAAAGAGCATATTCTTCTGTCCCGTCAGGTTAACGTACCATACATCGTTGTATTCATGAACAAATGTGACATGGTAGACGACGAAGAGCTTCTTGAACTCGTAGAGATGGAGATCCGTGAAGTACTTAACGAGTATGACTTCCCAGGAGATGACACACCGATCATCCAGGGATCAGCTCTTAAGGCTCTTGAAGATCCAGACGGACCGTGGGGAGACAAGATCATGGAACTTATGGACGCTGTTGATACATGGATCCCAACACCAGAGCGTGCTACAGACAAGCCATTCCTTATGCCAGTAGAGGACGTATTCTCTATCACAGGACGTGGAACAGTTGCAACTGGTAGAGTAGAGCGTGGAACACTTCACGTATCTGACGAAGTTGAAATCATCGGTATCCACGAGGATGTTAAGAAGACTGTTGTAACAGGAATCGAGATGTTCCGTAAGCTTCTTGATGAGGCTCAGGCTGGAGATAACATCGGAGCACTTCTTCGTGGTATTCAGAGAACAGAGATCGAAAGAGGACAGGTTCTTATCAAACCAGGTACAGTAAGCTGCCATAAGAAATTCACATGCCAGGTTTACGTACTGACAAAAGACGAGGGTGGACGTCATACTCCATTCTTCAACAACTACCGTCCACAGTTCTACTTCAGAACAACAGACGTAACAGGTGTTTGCGAGCTTCCAGAAGGAATCGAGATGTGTATGCCTGGAGATAACGTAGAGATGACAGTTGAACTGATCCATCCAGTAGCTATGGAGGAAGGTCTTCGTTTCGCTATCCGTGAAGGTGGACGTACAGTAGGATCAGGTACAGTTGCTACAATCATCGAGTAATTAATATCTAGATAGATTTAATATCGATACTTAAAATGAAATATGCCCGCAGGACTTCGGTTCTGCGGGTTTTTCTATTGGTGCGCAAATATTCAAAAAAGTATTATCTTAAATATGTTGTGCTTTGAAAAATCCTATTGAAACTGCCCGCATTTCTCAGTATAATATCACTATATTAGGAAATACTTTGAAAAACGTCTGTTAGGGAAGATTCTCTAACGGACGTTTTTGGGGATAATCAAAATCATATGGCTAATGGGAGGAATTTATGGATAAGGCATATTTAAAGCGGGCAAGTACCGTTGCAAAGGTCATTTTTGGAAACGTTTTCTATGCGTTTGTAATCAAACTTTTTCTTTTACCGGGGAATCTGATGACAGGAGGAACAACCGGTATTGGTCTGGTAGTGAAGCATTTTACGGGAGCATCAATTTCTGGATTTGTCTTAGCATTTAATATTGTGATGCTGATAGTTGGAGTGATTTTTCTTGGTAAGAAATTTGCACTGACGACAATTCTCAGTTCTTTCACATATCCAATTGCATTGGAAGCGGCCAATCATATTTTTGGGGATCTGGTGATCACGGATAATCCAATGCTGAATACGATTTTTGCCGGACTTGGAATCGGGATTGGACTTGGTATTGTAATTCGAACGGGAGCTTCTACCGGAGGTATGGATATTCCACCGTTGATTTTGAATAAGTATTTTCGAATTCCGGTGTCAGTGAGTCTGAATGTATTTGATATATTGATTCTGTTAGCGCAGATTCTATATAATCCTCCGGAACGCGTTTTATACGGAATTTTACTGGTAATAATCTACACGACAGTGCTGGACAAAGTGTTAGTGATGGGAAATACCAAGACGGAAGTGAAGATTATCAGCAAGCAGGTGGAAGAAGTACGTCAGGCAATTCTTGCGCAGGTAGACAGAGGCGTGACGATGCTGTATGGGGAAGGCGGTTACAAACAAGAACAAAAACAGATTGTATTGAGTATTGTGTCTAATCGAGAACTTCCACAAGTTGAGAAATTGATCAGACAGATTGACCCGGAGGCATTTATGATCATCAGCAGAGTTACAGAGGTACGAGGAAGAGGCTTCTCTTTGAGTAAACATTACGGAGAAGAGGAAGGCTGATGATGCTGCAAAAACAGTACTGTAGATTAAACATTTATAGAATTAAGGAAGAACAGTTGTATGCTAAATAAAAAAGATTTCTTAAAATACGCATCAAAATTAGCCTTTCCGATCATGATTCAAAATTTGATTGGAACATTGGTAAACATTGCCGATACGGTAATGCTTGGATACGTAAGCCAGACGGCGATGTCAGCTTCATCACTTGCGAACCAGTATACGTTTATTCTTTTCTGCTTATATTACGGTATGGCTACAGGAACTTCGGTTCTGTGTGCCCAGTACTGGGGAAAAGGGGATAAAAAGACAGTAGAAAGGATTCTCGGTCTGGCGGAACGGATTTCACTGATCGTCTCGCTTATATTTTTCGTTATTTCCTTTACTATGCCGGTTACGGTTATGAAGATTTTCACAAATAGTCCGGATACGATTGCTGCCGGAAGTGAGTATTTGAAGGTGATTTCATTTTCATTTATGTTTATGGGGTTCTCACAGGTTTTTATGAGCGCTCTTCGAAGTATTGGAAAAATAATGCTGCCTTCTATTACGTACATTGTTTCTCTTTGTGTCAATGTACTTTGTAATGCCACATTTATCTTTGGTCTGTTTGGATTTCCAAAGCTTGGCGTTACAGGTGTTGCACTTGGTACTGTGATTGCAAGAATTACAGAGGTATTAATTTGTCTCATCTATTCATTAAACAGTTCAGATGTCAGATTCCGGATAAAATACTTCTTTGCGAAATCAGGCATTTTGTTTCAGGACTTTATGAAAATTGCCACTCCAGCCGTGATAAATGATGTTGTCTGGAGTTTTGCCACTTCAGCATTTGCAGCAATTCTTGGGCATATCGGAGATGACATGGTTGCCGCAAATGCGGTTGCTGTTATGGTGGTAAATATTGGTGCTATTGCCTGCCGCGGTTTTGCAAATGCTACGACTATCATTATCAGCCAGGAGTTAGGGAAAAATCAAATTGATACAGCCGGAGAATACGGGAAACGGATGCTTAGGATAACACTTGCTGTAAGCCTGATCGGATGCGTTATTATTCTGGCGATTCGTCCTCTGATACTGGACTTCTATCGGGATAAATTGACCGAGACTGCCCTTTCTTATCTTAGCATTTTTATAATTATGACAACCTGGCGTCTTGTGGGAGAAGGGATTAATACCTGCCTTATATGCGGTTGTTTCAGAGGTGGCGGAGATTCCAGATTTGGAATGATCGTAGATTCCATATTTATGTGGCTTGTTGCAGTTCCGGCAACTTTCCTTGCAGCATATGTTTTTAAATTACCGCCTGTCGGGGTTTACTTTGTAATGACTTTAGATGAGTTCGAGAAAATGCCCGTGGTATTTATTCACTATTTCAGAAAGAAATGGCTTACAAATATTACCAGAGATTTTGATTGAGGAGAAGTATGATCATGTCAAAAGATGAATATCTAATCACAGATGCGCCTCTGAAAGCGTTAACTGTTTTTGCAATGCCTATGATCTTAGGCAGTTTTTTTCAGCAGATATATAATATGGCTGATTCGATCATTGTCGGTCAGTTTGTTGGTTCTTCGGCACTTGCGGCTGTCGGTGCCTGTGCTGCACTTACGAATGTTTTCATTTGTGTAGCACTGGGCGCCGGTGTAGGCGCAGGTGTACTCGTAAGCCGTTATTTTGGAGCCAGAGATTATGGTAAAATGAAAACAATTGTGTCGACATCGCTGATCAGCTTTTTAGTCCTGAGCATACTACTTGGAATCTTTGGTTTTTGCTTTTCACATTCAATGATGAGTTTATTACAAACACCTGCGGATATACTGGATGAAGCAGTGCTGTATCTGCGGGTTTATTTTGTGGGATTCCCATTTCTGTTTATGTATAACATCCTCTCAACGATGTTTACTTCCATCGGTGAATCCAGAATTCCATTGGTTCTTCTGATTTTTTCATCTGTATTAAATATTTTTATGGATCTTTGGATGGTAGCCGGACTTGGTCTCGGCGTGTTTGGCGCGGCTCTGGCAACGCTTATTGCACAGGGGATTTCTGCAGTCTTTTCATTTCTGATTTTCCTTTATAGAATGAGACGGTATAAATGTCAGTTTGAATGGTTTGACGGACAGGAGTTATATTCGATGCTTCAAATTGCCATACCGTCAGTTCTCCAGCAGTCTACAGTGTCGATCGGTATGATGATCGTACAGGCAGTTGTAAATCCATTTGGTACACAGGCACTCGCAGGTTATTCGGCAACGATGCGAGTGGAAAATGTTTTTTCACTGATTTTTGTATCCATCGGCAATGCGATTTCGCCGTATATATCTCAGAATCTTGGTGCAAAGAAAATCGAACGGCTCAAAAAAGGCTATCACGCAGCACTGGTGTTAGATCTATGTTTCGCAGTCCTTGCTTTTCTGGTCATTGAATCACTGCACAATCAGATTTCTTCCTTATTCCTTGGAAAAGATGGAACAGCTTTAGCGTATCAGGTATCCGGTGATTATATGAGATGGCTGGGGTATTTTTTCATCTTCATGGGTATTAAGATGGCAACCGATGGTGTTCTTCGCGGACTTGGAATCATGCGTCCGTTTCTCATTGCGAATATGGTAAATCTTGCGATCCGTTTGTCTGTCGCTTTGATTTGTGCACCGCGGTTCGGAATTGCATTTGTCTGGCTTGCAGTACCGGCCGGATGGCTTGCAAACTTCCTGATTTCTTATGCAGCACTCAGAAAATCATGGCCGAATGAGGAAACCAGCCGTTAGTGTTTACTCCCGTGTCAATCACTCTGCTGATTGACACGTAGTGTGAACGGTAACAACCAGCCTGCTTGATTAATACTTGACAAGTGCATCGTGGTGCGATATATTAGATGTATCGAAGTGTGATATATCAAACAGCGAGGTAAATGTTTATGGATGCACATATTAAAAAAGTGTATGTTCCTATGACTGAGACAGGATTTTATATTTTGTTATGTCTTCGAACGCCAAATCATGGATATGGAATCGTACAGAAGGTAAAAGAACTAACGGAAGATGAAGTAGTTCTTGGACCGGGAACCATGTATGGAAGTCTTTCAAAAATGGAAAAAGACGGTTTGATTGAATTTGTGCGGGAAGAAGAGAAAAGAAAAATATACCAGATCACGGATCTTGGAAAAGAAGTCTTGGAACTGGAATTAAAAAGAATCAACAGGTTGTACCGTAATGCACAGGAGGCAGCGCCATGAAGGATGTAAAAAAGGAATTTCGTTGGTTTTCTATTACTGAATATGAAAAAGAAGCAGAGTATTTGAGACGCAGACACAAAGAAGGTTGGAAGTTTAAAAATGTAACTTACCCTGGCATTTACATTTTTGAAAAATGTGAACCACAAGATGTAATCTATCAGCTGGACTATAATCCTGACGGTATAAAGAATCAAGGAGAATATGTTCAGATGTTTGAAGATTGTGGCTGGGAATATCTGAAAGAATTTGCAGGATACACATATTTTCGTAAACCGGCAGAGAAGATGGAGAAAGAAGAAAATATCTTCTGCGACGATCAATCCAGACTGGAGCTCCTGAACAGGCTCTTCCGAGGAAGAGTCATACCTTCGATGGTAATCTTTGTAGGTCTGCTTGTGAATGGGTATCTGAATATGAATGATCCGGTTTTGATAATTATATATGGTGTGCTGACAGGTGTTTATATATTTGTATTATTACAATTTGCAGTAAAATATGTTTCATTCAGAAATCGGATCATGAAGATGTGAGGAGTGGACAATCATGCAGAAAATACTGATTGTAGAAGACGATACAAATATTAATAACTTGCTTCAGGAGGCATTATCCAAAGAAGGCTATTCCTGTGAGCAGGCATTTTCCGGGACCGAAGCAAAGCTGCTTCTAAATATGCAGGATCATGATTACGCACTTGTTCTGTTGGATCTGATGCTGCCCGGAATTCCAGGTGAGGCAGTTCTGGAGGAAATACGGAAAAAGGGAAATCTTCCGGTTATTGTGTTGACTGCAAAAGACAGCCTGGATGAAAAGGTAGAAGTTTTAACGAGCGGAGCGGATGATTATATAACGAAACCATTTGAAATCAGGGAAGTGCTGGCAAGAGTTCAGGTACAGCTCCGTCATAAAGAAGAAAAGGAAGCAGAGGAACAGCATACGCTTTCATTTAAAGATATGGTATTAAACAGAAATACATTTCAGGTTGAAATTGCTGGAAAGATACTTCCGAAGATCACAAAACAGGAGTTTGCGATTTTAGAATTACTGCTCAGAAATCCGAAACAGGTTTTCAGTAAAGAGGATATTTTCGAATATGCATGGGACGAGCCTTACATGGGTGAGACAAAGACATTGGACGTTCATATCAGCAATATCCGCAAGAAGATCAAACAAGTGACTTCGGAGGAATACATTGAGACAGTATGGGGAATCGGTTATCGTCTTCATGCGTAATCTTTACTCTTTTTTTACTATTTATTTGCGTTTGATTAGGATTCATCTTTTATGATAAATGCAGATAAGAAAAAGGAGATGAAAAATTTGAGTGAGATGTTATTGGAAACACGAGGGCTGACGAAGCGGTATGGACATCATAAAGCTGTGGACAGTGTCAGCATGCATATTAAAAAGGGCGCTATCTATGGATTTATCGGACGAAATGGAGCCGGGAAGACGACTTGCCTGAAGATGATCAGTGGACTTTCCAGGCCAACGAGCGGAGAGATTGAGATCTTCGGATACAAGGGAAAGGATTTACAGAAAGTCCGCTCCCGTGTGGGATGTCTGATTGAAGCACCGGGATTATATGGAAATATGACCGCATATGAAAATCTGAATATCAAATGTAAGCTGTTTGGGATAAAGAAAGCAGGTTACATTGATGAGATATTGAAAACAGTAGGTCTGGAGCATGTGGGACGGAAAAAGACAAAACACTTTTCTCTTGGAATGAAACAGCGTCTGGGAATTGGTCTTGCGTTGGTTGGAGAACCGGATCTGTTAATCCTGGATGAACCGATCAATGGGTTGGATCCACAGGGAATTGCTGAGGTCCGGGACACGATTCAGAGACTTCAGAAAGAGAGGAATATGACGATTTGCATTTCCAGTCATATTCTGGAAGAATTATCGAAGATTGCTACCGATTATGGAATCATTCACAATGGAAGTTTATTGCAGGAGCTTACAAGAGAAGAATTAATGCGAAGATGCAGTGAGCGGATGGAATTAACACTGGCTGATCCGAAGCTGGCAATTCCGGTGCTGGATGCTATGGGATTTACGAATTATCAGGTAACAGACAAAGAACATATTCACATTTTTGAACGTCTGAATGAAAGCGCAGCGTTGAATATGGAACTTGCAAAGGCAGGAATTCCGGTAAAAGGGCTTTCTATAACGAGTGAAGAACTGGAAACGTATTTCCTGAATCTGACAGGAGGTGCCAGTCATGCTTAATATGATAAAAATGGATTTGTACCGGATGTTTCGCACCAAAAGTATGTATGTAGTATGGATCGTGCTGGCTGTGTCAGTACTGTTTACAACATTTATGTGTAAAATAGATTATGATTCATTAAGTAAAGAAGATACCGTGCGGCAGGAGCAGTTTGCGGAACCGACTGCAGAGAATATTAATGTGGGAATGATGGTGACACTGCCGACAGAACCGGGAGAAAAGGTTACGGTGTATGACATTTTCTTTGCAAATTCTCAGGGAAAATTTTATGCGTTGTTTCTGGTGATTTTTGCTGTGATGTTTTCAACAGCGGATATTGGAAGCGGTTATATTAAAAATATTGGCGGCCAGGTTCAAAAAAGAGGAGTACTGATTTTTTCCAGATCCATTGCGTTGGCGGTCTTTACGGTGCTGACAATGGCAGGTGCATTCTTGCTCCAGGGAGCTGCGAACTATATAGTATTCAAAGAATTGACGTGGGGAAGTTCAAAAGCTGTTCTGTCTTATTTCCTGACGGAGCTGGCCCTTCATTATGCACTCGTGTTGATCTGCATGGCGATTGCAATTATTCTGAAAAATAATGTGATCAGCATGGTCATCGCGATTTGTCTTACAATGAATATAATGAGTATCGTATACGGATTGATAAACAGTGCTGTTCGGAAAATGGGAATCCAGAATTTCCAGATTTATAAGTATACGATAACCGGGAAATTATCACTGCTTTCTATGAATCCAAGTGGAAATGAGTGTCTGGCAGCATTCGGCGTGGCGATTGTGTTTGCGGTTATAATGATAGCTGCAAGCAGTGCTGTTTTTCAAAAGAGGGATATTTAGCGGATGTATATCGTAATTGGAATATTAGCAGGAATTATCATTTTACAATTTATTATTATGTGGAAATATCAGCGGCAGGTGAAGGACATCTGCCGCCAATTGGCGTTCTTGATGAAACATGACAGTAACATGTTGATTCAACGCGAGTTTGATTTGGGTGGAATCGGAACGCTTTCAGACAGATTGAATGAACTTCTGGAATTACAAAGAAAAGAGAAGCAGCGTTATCAGGAGAAAGAAGCTTTGATCGCGGATACTTATACGAACCTTTCCCATGATATCCGGACACCGCTGACATCTCTGGATGGATATTTTCAGCTTATGGAAGAATGCGAAAATGTCGAAGACCAGAGACGTTATCTGAATATTATTCATGAAAGAATACACAGTCTGAATGAAATGCTGGAAGAACTTTTCATGTTCACAAAGTTAAAAAATGAATCCTATAGTCTGGAACTGACGCCTTGCTGTATCAACCGGATTCTGAAAGAAACGGTGTTTTCCTATTATGATGACTGGGTAAGAAGGGGAATCCATCCAGATATTCAGATTACAGAAGAACTGTTGTCCATAGCCGGAAATAAACAAGGACTCCACCGTGTTATTCAGAATGTAATTAAAAATGGCCTGGATCATGGAGAAAAGAAGATAAGTATTGTGTTAGAGCGCAAGCAGGAGCATGCAGTATTGCGAATCAGTAATCAGGTGATACATTCGGAGCAGATTGATATAGAACATGTCTTTGACAGATTTTATAAAGCGGATGTGGCAAGGAGCAAAACATCTACCGGATTGGGACTATCTATTGCAAAGGAACTTGTGAAACGTATGAATGGAGAAATCAGCGCTAAGATAGAGAAAAATGAGTTTGCGATTGAGCTGAGCTTTCCGCTTTCTAGCTATGTGAACTTCCATAATAAAGTGCAACTCAACTGAATCATACGGATTGAAAACACCCTGAAAATACTGAAAAAATAAGGAATACAGTGTTCTTGCTGAGGAGCTTTCCACACTGCTGGATGAACGACATCCGGAACGGAAAATCGAGAGGGCAAAACAGGCGTCCTATCTATGAAGAACAGCGGAAAATCATTCTGTCGATTGCAGAGAAAGAAGCAGTTCGAATGATGGAGGACATCGATAAATGACGTATCGTGAATTATAACTTCTATACAGATCAGAAGTGGAGGAAGGCGAGCAATTATACATTGTCTTTAAACAGTTCCCAACTGGGATATGAGTTGTGTGAGAAGTTGATTGAGATGTGCGTAGAATAACATTAATATTGGATTTTATGTAGAAAAAATAGAAAAGCCTGTTGAAGTAGAATTATGTTTACTTCAGCAGGCTTTTATTTAAGATTCAATATATTGTTTACGAACCAGAAACATGCAAATAGTTGCAATTGTACATAATACAGCAAATACGGCATATCCGATATTTAAAGAGCCGGTAGTATCTAGCAGAATACTCATCAGCTGTACTCCAAAAGAGGAAAGAATACCAACAATAATCGATATGACACGATTTGCAGCCTGGTATTCTTTTGCTCCAAAAACATGGATGATAGAAGATGGATGAAGGTTAGGTGTTCCTCCGACAATTGAAGCCATCATAATAGAAGCAATCCAGACAAGTGCAATATGATCTGCATCAGCAATGTAGAACAAAGCACAGGCTAGAATGAATGTAACACCTAAAATTCGCGCAGCAACAGGTGTGCCAAGCTTATCGTCAAGATATCCAAAAACGTAACTGAGTATAATGCCAATTAACGAAGAAGAGGAAATAATAGTAAGTGCGAGATTAGTATCGACTCCAATTTCAGCCATACGAACAAGGAAAAATCCCATGATAGGTCCAATTGCTCCGTTAAAAATCCCAAATCCGATTGCAAGAGCCCAGGTTTCCGGAATTGTCAGTAACTTTCGGATGGACCATTTTGTATGATAAATTTCGTCAGCGGATTCCTGAGTGGACTCATCCTTAGGTGTTTCTACACCATCAACTGTCATGCCAAGATCTTCCGGTCTGGAAATTCCGAATTTAACAGCCATATAGATACACAGAATAAGAAGCAATGTGATTACCATGTAGCATGCAGTCAGACCAAACTTCACTTTTCCAAGTGTGAGTAATGTAATAGATGTTGCAGAATTCAAAGGTGCTGCAATTGTGATAATTCCAAGAATTCTCCCACGCATGGAAAAAAACCAGTTGGCACACAGCTGGAAGCAGACCATCTGTACCATTTGTGCTGCAAACTTTGTGAGAACCGCACCGACTAAATAAATCCAGTACATATCTGAGCTGAGTGAATAAGCAAAGCCAATTAAAAAGGTTCCAAGAGCTAAAGTACTAAAAGCAGCGATAGAAAATTTTCTTGTGCCGTTTTTTAAAATATAAGTACTAAAAGCAAATGAGAGAATAATCAGAACATAATTTGCAATTGTAAATGGAACAGAAACGCTGGAAAAACTCCATCCCATTTTTTCGGTAAATGCCGGTTCAATGATATTTAATGCGTCACTGGCAAGACAACAGCTAAAGTACATTGCAAGACACCCTAAAGCAATGATTCCAATTGCGTGTTTTTTGAAATTTGCTGAGGCATTCTTTTCAAACATAATAGTATCCTCCTGAGATATAAAGTTCGATTTCTTTGCTGTAATTAATATAACTCAGGAAATTATTTAGTTATATATTAAAATATAATGATAAAATTATTGATATTTAACATCTTAAATTTGAAAACTATCTTTTTGACGGAATTTTACAGGTGTAGTTCCACAATTTCGTTTGATGAAATCATAGAAGTTACAGAGCTGCGTGAATCCCAGGCTTTCCGCAATTTCTTTGATTGGCATATTGGTATTTTGCAGATAATAAGTTGCCTGTGAAAGTTTAATATCATTTAAGATACTGCGAAAGGTCTTACCGGTATGCTTTTTAATAAAGGTAGACAGATAATTAGGATGGTAATGAAAATAAGCAGCGGTTGACTCTAAGGTTGCAGTTGGATAATTCACACTGAGATAATTGAACAGTGCAATAATCTGAGTATTTGTCTTACTGGTGAATTTTCTGCTGGAGATTTGTTGATTAAAATTACGAATCAATTCAGTAAAGAAAATAACCAGCATACAGCGCATCGTCAACTGATTAAAAGGTTTCTTTTCAAGATATTCCATACAGAGAAAGTCCAGAGCCTGTTCAAGAGAAACAGTTGGCTTTAAGTCAAAAAGCAGATAGTCAGAGGAACGTTCCTGTGCCAGGAAGTAGTTCAAAAAAAACTGCCCTAAGTGTTCGTGCTGTTGGATCATAGACCAGAACGTAGAGGTGAAAAGAGATTTTTTAAGTCCTATATTCAGGACAAGATCATCTGCAGAGTCTACATAGATATCATGTCTGATATTCGGATTCATAATACAAACAGTGCCCTCCGGATAACTGTTGAAAGTTCCTTCTCCCAAAATCTGGTGCATGGTACCATGAATCACATAATTAAGTTCGAAAAAGTCATGCCCATGTAATCCACCGCCGGGTTTATTTGCTTCCATAGAATGCAGGCTGATAAAAATGTCAGATCCCGAATCAAACAGATCATCTGCACAAAGAATCCATTCAGAGCAGACAGGGGGAGTGGCAGATTGTATCTTCCTGCTTGTGTATTCTTTTAAACGCTGAAGTGTTAATTCCTGAATCATAAAAATCCTCCATATTTTTAAGAAAATGTAACGATATGGTTTAATTATACTGGATTAAATATTAAGTTTCAATAAAAATATAATTAGATATTAATATATTATTTTAAAATGAAAAGGTTTATTCTTAGTAACATCAATTATGATTTCTTTGCAAAATGAAGGAAGGGAAGGAAAAACAGATGTTACAGTTAACAGATGTAAAATGTTGTGATCTGAAAAATCCGATTGGTCTTGATGATCGAAAAGTGGATTTTTCATGGAAGTTACTTTCTGATAAGAATGGGACAATTCAAAATTCATATCAGATTCTGGTGAAAGACAAGAAGGAAGGAATATTGGTATGGGACAGCGGAATTCAGCTGACAGCTGAACAGACGTCTATTACATATCAGGGGGCAGAGCTTCACACGAACAGATATTATTGCTATAAAGTGATTGTTACAGATAATTATGGAGAACAGGCAGAATCGGAAGAACAGTTTTTTACACTCGGTATTCATAAACAGGAATGGAGGGCTCAATGGATTGGGTGTCAGAGTGCAGAACTGGATAAAGAGATTAAAATGGCATCAAAACAGGAAATGGTAGAGGATTTTAAACGGATGATCTCCGGACAGGAATTGTCTCTACATTCGAAACGACATTTGGAGCCATGCCGGATTTATCGGAAAGAATTTGATTTGAAAAAAGAAGTAAAACAACTTTTTCTTTCGATTACAGCACATGGATTATATGAAGTACGGATCAATGGAGAAAAGATTACAGACACCTGTCTGAATCCGGGATTTACAGCATATGATCAGTATCTTGAATATCAGACTTATGATGTGACAAAACAGGTAAAACAAGAAAAAAATGTGATTACAGTTCTGCTTGCAGATGGCTGGTACAGAGGAACTTTCGGAATTCTTGGCTATGGAAACAACTATGGTGTGGAACTGGCATTCCTTGCACAGTTGGAAGTTGAGTATGAAGATGGCACTCAGGAGTCTGTTGTGACGGATGAGAGTTTTGTTTATTGCGATTCAGACATTCTCTACTCAGACATTATGATTGGAGAAAAGCAGGATCATAGAGTAAAAATAGAAAATCTCTATCAAAAGGGAGCAGACACATCAAAAATGAAACATGCGGAAAAAAAGGAGTACGGATATGGTAATCTGCATGGAATTGTATGTGAACCAGTACGTTGTACAGAGGAAATCAGTGATCCAAAAATTCTGAAATCACCTGCAGGAGAGACAATTGTCGATTTTGGACAGAATATGGTCGGAGGCGTCAGGTTGTCAGCAGAAGGAGTCTGTGGAACGGAGATTAAGTTAGAATTTTCAGAAGTATTGGATAAAGAAGGGAATTATATTAATAATATTTCCGGTTTTAACCGGGAGCAGACTGACTATTTCATCCTATGTGGTGAAGGTAATGAAGTGTTTGAGACAACCTTTACATTCCATGGATTTCGTTATGTGAAGGTGACGGGATATCCGGGTAAATTGGAGCCGGATCGCATCCAAGGTTTGGTAGTTGGTACGGATTTGGAAGAGTCAGGAAATTTTAAGACGTCGAATGAAAAATTGAATCAGTTACAATCCAATATTAAATGGAGTCAGAAAGGGAACATGCTCTCCATTCCGACAGATTGTCCACAACGTGAAAAAGCCGGATGGACAGGTGATATTCTTGTTTATGGAAAGACAGCTGCATTTAATCAAAATGTAAAACAATTCTTGAAAAAATGGCTGAAAAATATGGAGAAAGAACAGTTTGAAAATGGTTTAATTCCGGTTATCGTCCCGTATCCGCTGGGATATAATGCAATGCAAAAAGATGCGTTTGGAACAGATACATCAGCGGGCTGGGGAGATGCGGCGATTGTTGTTCCGTGGACACTCTATGAAGTTTACAATGATGTTTCCATTCTCCAGGAATGCTTTGAAATGATGAAGAAGTGGATGGATTATGTGGAAAAAGATGTTTCTGAAAATATGCCGGAATATAAAGAAGAATTATCACCAGAACGCCTGGAACGACAGAAATATTTGTGGAATACAAATTTTCATTTTGGAGACTGGCTCTATCCAAGCTGCAAGAATGAAAATGGTGAAGCAGACATGTGGAGATCGGCGGAAACAACAAAGGAACTTGTAGCAACAGCACTTTACGCGCAGAGCACAAAGATTATGAGTAAAGTGTGTACCTTGCTGGAAAATCAGGAACTTGCAGATTATTACGAGAATCTGAATAGGAAAATCCGTAGAGCTTTTGCGGAGGAATATGTGGAAAAAGATGGAAGTATCCGCGGAGCAGTGCAGGGAATTTATGTACTTGCAATTTCACAGGAGATGGCAGAACCGGAGCTTCTTCAAAAGATGGCAGATCATTTGGTGAAACTGATTCATGAGAACGGGGATTGCCTGGATACAGGATTCATGTCAATTAAATATTTACTTCCGGTTCTTGAAAAAACGGGATATACAGATGTTGCAAGAACTCTTCTTTATCAGGAAGTGTGTCCGTCCTGGCTATATGAAGTAAAAATGGGAGCAACGACCATGTGGGAAACATGGAACTGTATCAAAGAGGATGGTACAAGAACACACGAGTCTTATAATCACTATGCATTTGGATGTATTGGTGAGTGGATGTATGAGACACTTGCGGGAATCAAAATGAGAAAGCCGGGCTATCGGAAGTTTCAAATTGAACCATCGTTTGAGTATGATTTGAAATCAGTTTCTGCGGAATATGAAAGTGTTTACGGAACGATTCGCAGTGAATGGAAATTAGAGGGAAAAAACGGCAATCTTACAGTAGAGGTACCGGTTGGATGTTGTGCAGAAATTATTTTGCCAAGACTTCATACGGTTGTAGGAAGTGGAACATATACATATCAGTTTGTGACTGAGTAACAGGAAAATAAAAATCAGAAAAACAAAGAAAGGATAGAGAGAATGTTTGTAGAAGGAGCATCAGCAAAATATAAAATAAAAGCAATGATTATTGTAGTAATAGGATTTGTTACAATGTATTGTACCGGTATGTTTGGCACGGATATTATCAATGTAATACAGAACCCGATTATGGAAAAACTTGGATGTTCAGCAACATCAGCTGTAATGGGATGGTCCATTGCAGGTTATACGGTGCTTGTGGCAACTTATTTTTTCAGTACAATTGTAATGAAATGGGGGCCACGAAAATTTGCAACATTATGTCTCATGATCATGGTAGCTGGGGCTGCCTGTGTTGGGGTTGGATATAATCTGAATTCTGTTTTTGTTATTGCAATTGGGGGAATTCTGCTTCGTAACTTTGCAATCGCATTACAGACTTGTACATTTCAGGTAGTTGCTGGATGGTTTAACAAAACAAGAGGATTTATCTTCGGAATTCTTGGAGCATCATTTGCGTTGGATAATTCTACCTCGTCTACAGGACTTACACTTCTTTATAATAAACTTGGATTTACAGGTATGATCACAGCAGGTGCTGCACTTATGTTTGTAATCGGAATTGCAACCTATCTATTTGTTCGTAATACTCCGGAGGAATATGGACTTACGATGGATGGAGTTGAAAACAAAAAGATAAAACAGGAGGAGTCAGAAGCAGAAGAATTCAAGTCAAAATGGACACTTGGAAAACTTTTGAGCAAGAAAGAAACCTGGTGCATTGCACTCACGATCGGAGTACTTACGATGACATTGACCTGTGTGGTTACACAGTTCTTTAACAGTCTGATGAGCATGGGTGTCGAGGCAGGAAATTGTATGAAATATATGGTCATCTTTGGAATGCTTGGAATTGTGATGTCACCGATTTATGGAAAAATGGTAGACAAAATTGGAGCCCCGAAAACAGGAATGGTTGCAGCAGTTTTATATATTCTATCTGTTGCCGGGTTCTGCCTTAAGATTCCAGCATTGGGAGCAATGGGACTAACTGTATTTGTAGGAGCACCAATTCTCCAACCGGCACTTACGATTCATGTGTTTGGTGCGAGAGAATATCAGTCAGCAAACCGTTATATTTCGGTTCTTGTCAATCTGATTGGTGCATGCGCTATTCCATTTATGACAATTTTGTATGATCTGACAGGTGGATACGAGATGGCATATCGGATTCTTTTGGTAATGAATGTAGTAGCATTTCTGTTCATGATGATTTGCAAAAAGACCTATGTAGAGGAAGAAAAAGATTGCATTTAATTAAGTTACAGTCTAAAATCACAGAAAATTAGATTTACCAGCCCTTTGAAATATGATAATATGGTAGCAGTTCTGTTTTATTTTAATTATTAAAAGTAACTGTTCAGTACAGATACGATTCAAAGGAGGTCTTTACATGATTAAATTGTACGAGAATGGCGTATATCTTCTCAATGGAACAGAGATAGTAGAAGACACAGGGAATGTGCAGGTTCCGCTGACGAAGGAAGAAGCCGCTCAGAACACAATGGCATATGGTATTTTAAAGGCACACAATACATCCGAGAACATGGAGCGTCTGCAGATCCGTTTTGATAAGCTGACATCCCATGATATCACATTTGTTGGAATTATCCAGACAGCACGTGCGTCAGGACTTGAGAAGTTCCCGATGCCGTATGTACTTACAAACTGTCATAACAGTCTTTGTGCAGTTGGTGGAACAATCAACGAAGATGATCATATGTTTGGATTAACTTGTGCGAAGAAGTACGGCGGTATGTATGTACCACCGCATCAGGCAGTTATCCATCAGTTTGCCCGTGAGATGCTTGCAGGCGGAGGAAAGATGATCCTTGGATCTGACAGCCATACACGTTACGGAGCACTCGGAACGATGGCTATGGGTGAAGGTGGACCGGAGCTTGTGAAACAGCTTCTGAACAAGACTTATGATATTAAGATGCCGGGCGTGATCGGAATCTACTTAGACGGAGAGCCGATGAAAGGTGTAGGACCGCAGGACGTTGCTCTTGCAATCATCGGAGCTACATTCAAGAACGGCTATGTGAATAACAAGGTTATGGAGTTTGTTGGACCTGGAGTCAGCAAGCTTAGTGCAGATTTCCGTATCGGAATCGACGTTATGACAACAGAGACAACTTGTCTGTCTTCTATCTGGAAAACAGATGAGAAGATTCAGGAGTTCTATGATATTCACGGAAGAAGTGAAGATTACAAAGAACTGAATCCTGGAGCGGTTACATATTATGACGGTATGGTTTATGTGAACTTAAGCGAGATCAAGCCAATGATCGCAATGCCGTTCCACCCAAGCAATGTTTATACAATTGATGAACTGAACGCAAATCTGGCAGACATCCTTCATGATGTAGAGCAGAAAGCACTTGTAAGTCTTGACGGTGCAGTTGATTACTCTCTGCAGGATAAGATCAGAAACGGTAAGTTCTATGTAGAGCAGGGAATCATCGCAGGATGTGCAGGTGGTGGATTTGAAAATATCTGTGCAGCTGCAGATATCATCAAAGGAAAGAACATCGGAGCAGATGAATTTACATTCAGCGTTTACCCGGCAAGTACACCGATTTATATGGAACTTGTTAAGAATGGTGCAATTGCAGATCTTATGGAAGCAGGAACTGTTGTGAAGACAGCATTCTGTGGACCGTGCTTCGGAGCAGGAGATACTCCGGCGAATAACGCATTCTCTATCCGTCATACAACAAGAAACTTCCCGAACCGTGAAGGAAGTAAGCTGCAGAACGGACAGATCTCTTCTGTAGCACTGATGGATGCTCGTTCTATCGCAGCAACAGCAGCAAACAAGGGATTCTTAACACCGGCAACAGCAATGGATGTAGAGTACAAAGGACAGAAATATCACTTTGATAAGAACATTTATGCAAACCGTGTATTTGACAGCAAGGGTGTTGCTGATCCAAGCGTTGAGATTAAATTTGGACCAAACATTAAGGACTGGCCGGCAATGTCAGCACTTCCACAGAACCTGCTTGTGAAGGTTGTATCTGAGATCCATGATCCTGTTACAACAACAGATGAGCTGATTCCGTCCGGAGAGACATCTTCCTACCGTTCTAATCCGCTGGGACTTGCAGAGTTCGCTCTTTCAAGAAAAGATCCTGCATACGTTGGACGTGCAAAAGAAGTACAGAAAGCTCAGAAAGCAATTGAAGCAGATGAATGTCCGGTAGATGCTCTTGCAGAACTGAAACCGGTGATGGATAAGATCCACGAGACATATCCGGAAGTTGGCAAGGGTAACCTTGGTGTCGGAAGTACAATCTTCGCAGTAAAACCAGGAGACGGATCTGCTCGTGAGCAGGCAGCTTCCTGTCAGAAAGTACTTGGCGGATGGGCAAACATCGCAACAGAGTATGCAACAAAGCGTTACCGTTCTAACCTGATCAACTGGGGAATGCTCCCATTCCTGACAGAAGAAGATCATGAAGCACTTTCCTTCAAGAACGGAGATTACATCTTTGTTCCTAATGTGAGAAAAGCAGTAGAAGAGAAAGCGGATGTGATCAAAGCTTATGTTGTAGGTGATGAACTCAAAGAACTGAACCTTAAGCTGGGAGATCTGACAGACGCAGAGCGTGAGATCATTCTTGACGGATGTCTGATCAATTACTATAGAAATCATTAGTCAATCATTAAATATGATAAAATGAAAGAAAAGCGGCGAGATATGGGAAATGACCTGTATCTCGCTGCTTTGTTCTCATAGTTGTATTTTAGAGCTAACATGTGTTAAACTAAAGCATAAGACTGGAAATATTGAAAGCAGGCGGTAAATAAAATGATATTTGATACACATGCGCATTATGATGATGAGCAGTTTGACACAGACAGAGATGAGCTACTAAGCAGTATGGCAGCAGGCGGCGTTGGAACAATTGTGGATGCAGCGGCGACGGTAGAGTCCTGGGATAAGATAGTAGAACTCGCGGAGAAATATTCATTTATATATGGATCAGTAGGTGTACATCCGGACGAAGTCGGTGCACTGAATGAAGAGAATTTCGCTCGAATGAGAGAATTATTAAAGAAAGAAAAGATCGTTGCGGTTGGCGAGATCGGACTTGATTATTATTGGGATAAAGAAGGGCATGATCTGCAGAAACATTGGTTCATCAGACAGCTGGATCTTGCACGAGAGATGAACAAACCTGTGATGATCCATAGCCGTGAGGCGGCAGCTGATACGATGGAAATTATGAAAGAACATGGAAAAGGACTCAAAGGTGTGATACACTGTTATTCTTACAGCCTTGAGATGGCGCGAGAATATGTAAAGATGGGATATTACATCGGAGTCGGTGGTGTTGTGACATTCAAGAACTCAAAGAAGTTAAAAGAGATTGTAGAAGAAATTCCACTGGAGTCAATTGTTCTTGAGACGGACTGTCCGTATCTGGCACCGACACCGTTCAGAGGGAAGAGAAATTCGTCCTTGTACCTGCCATATGTTGTAGAAGCGATCGCAGAGCTAAAAGGCATTTCTGCGGAGCAGGTGATCGAACAGACAGAGAAGAATGCAAGGGATTTATATCAATTATAAGAAATGGAGAGATGAGATGAAAGAACCAACACTTGGAAATCCACAGAATACGATAGAAGTATTACAGAAATATAATTTCGTATTCCAGAAAAAGTTCGGTCAGAACTTTCTGATCGATACACATGTACTGGACAAAATTATTGCGGCAGCAGAGATTACAAAAGATGATTTTGTATTGGAAATCGGACCGGGAATCGGAACGATGACACAGTATCTGGCATGTGCAGCGAGAAAAGTTGTTGCAGTTGAGATTGACAAGGCACTGATTCCGATTCTGGAAGATACGCTTTCAGATTATGACAATGCCCGGGTTATTAACAATGACGTTCTGAAAGTAGATATTGCAAAGCTTGCAGAAGAGGAAAATGGAGGAAAACCGATCAAGGTTGTGGCCAACCTGCCATATTACATTACAACGCCGATCATTATGGGACTTTTTGAGAATCATGTTCCGATCAAGAGTATTACAGTTATGGTTCAGAAAGAAGTTGCAGACCGTATGCAGGTGGGACCGGGAACGAAGGACTATGGTGCACTGTCTCTGGCTGTGCAATATTATGCGAAACCATATATTGTGGCAAATGTACCACCGAACTGCTTTATGCCTCGTCCGAAGGTTGGATCTGCGGTAATCCGTCTGGAACGTTATGAAGAACCACCGGTGAAGGTAAAGGATGAAAAGCTTATGTTCCGTATTATCCGAGCCTCCTTTAACCAGAGAAGAAAGACTTTGGCAAATGGACTGAAGAATTCGGCAGAACTTGACTACACGAAGGAAGAAATCGAGGCAGCGATTGAAGCACTCGGAAGAGGTGCATCTATTCGAGGGGAAGCCCTTACGCTGGAAGAATTTGCAAAACTGGCAGATTTTCTTTATGATTGCAGATAAAATAATATTAAAGGAATTTACAAAGTTGCTGTTTACAAAAATGTAGTGGACAGCAACTTTATTCTTCTTCACTTTTTGATTCATAAAGATTTAATATTCAGTTAATTGTTTACTAGACGGATATCTAGTATAATTAAAAGATAAAAGACATTAGAAGAAACAAGAGAAGGAGGAAGAGCCCATGGCCAAAGATATTAACAGCATATTTTTTGACATCACTCCGGAGATTGAAGAACTTGCTCTGAAATGTGAAACGAACAATGCAATTGACAAAGAACTCTATACCAAATACGAGGTAAAAAGAGGACTTCGAGATCTGAACGGTAAAGGTGTACTTGCCGGATTGACAAATATATCCGATGTGTGTGCAACAAAGATTGTAGACGGTGTATCCGTACCGTGTGCAGGTAATCTTTATTACAGAGGTTACAATATTAAAGATCTTGTAAGCGGTTTCCTTGAGGCAAAACATTTTGGATTTGAGGAGATTGCATATCTGCTTCTTTTCGGAGAGCTTCCGAATCAGAAGGAACTTGAGAATTTTAAGGATATGATAGCTGACCGCCGGATGCTTCCACCGAATTTTGTACGTGACGTGATCATGAAGGCTCCGAGCCGTGATATGATGAACAGTATTACAAGAAGTATTCTTCAGCTTTATTCTTACGATGACAAAGCGGATGATACAAGCATTCCGAATGTACTGCGTCAGAGTCTGAACCTGATCAGCCAGTTCCCAATGCTTATGGTTTACAGCTATCTTGCTTACAATTATAAAATGGGTGAAGACCTGTATATTTATGCACCGAAGAAAGAACTGTCTATGGCAGAGAATATTCTGATGATGCTCAGAGAAGATCGTCAGTATACAGAACTTGAGGCGAAGATCCTTGATATGGCTCTTGTTCTTCATATGGATCACGGCGGTGGTAACAACTCAACATTTACAACGCATGTTGTTACATCTTCAGGAACAGATACTTATTCTACAATTGCAGCAGCTATGGCGTCCTTGAAAGGGCCAAAACATGGTGGTGCGAACGTAAAAGTAACACAGATGTTTGAAGATATGAAGACGCAGCTGACAGACTGGCAGGATGATGATCAGATCAAAGCTTACCTTGAGGCACTGCTGGAGAAGAGAGCGTTTGATAAGAGAGGTCTGATCTATGGAATGGGACATGCGATTTATTCTGTATCCGACCCAAGAGCGGAGATCTTCAAGAAGTTTGTAAAGCAGCTTGCATATGAAAAGGGCCACGAGGCAGAATATGCACTGTATGAGAAAGTAGAGAAGATGGCACCGGAGATCATTAGCGAGAGACGTAAGATGTATAAAGGTGTTAATGCGAACGTAGATTTCTACAGTGGACTTGTTTATAGCATGCTTGATCTTCCACCGGCATTATATACTCCAATTTTTGCGGCAGCACGTATCGTTGGATGGAGTGCACACAGACTGGAAGAGTTGAAGAATGTAGATAAGATTATACGTCCGGCTTATAAGCCGCTTGCACCATATCGTGATTATATCAAATTAGATGACAGGTAGTGAATGAACGATGAGAGATGAGTTTTATTTCCCTTCAAAGGATGGCAATACGGAGATCCATACGATTGAGTGGAAACCGGAAGGAGAAGTGAAAGCTGTCCTGCAGTTAAGCCATGGAATGGTGGAATATATTAAGAGATACGATGAATTTGCAGAATTCATGTGTAGTCATGGATATTATGTCGTTGGAAACGATCATTTAGGACATGGAAAATCTGTGCAGAGCAAGTCGGAGTATGGATTTTTTAACGAAAAATATGGAAATGCATGCGTGATAGGAGATATGCATACACTTCGTCAGCGGACGATGAAGAAATATCCGGATGTACCTTACTTTATGTTAGGACATAGCATGGGCTCAAGTCTTTTGCGCCAGTATGTACAGATGTATGGAAATGGGCTGGCGGGAGCAATGTTTATCGGAGTTGTAGCAGATCAGCAGAGAGCGACACTTCAGTTTGGAAGAAGATTGTGTAGGACACTGGCGATGTTCCGTGGCTGGCATTATAAAAGTAAACTGGTGGATGGAATGGCAGTCGGTGCTTATAATAGGAAATTCAAGAATCCAAAGACACGCGCGGACTGGGTAACCAGTGATGAAGAACATCTGGAAAAATATATTTCAGATCCACTGTGCTCCTTTGTCTTTACAGTGAACGCGTATTATAGCATGTTTACCGGGATGCTTATAATGGAGAAAAAAGAAAGTATCTATATGATTCCGAAGCAGCTTCCAATCCTTTTCGCAGCCGGTGCCGAAGATCCGGTTGGAGGATTCGGAAAAGGCGTAAGGAAGGTTTATGAGAAATACAAAGCGGCCGGAATCCAGGACATCAGTCTAAGACTGTATGCCGGTGATCGTCATGAACTGCTTAACGAGACAGATCGGGAGCAGGTATATGAAGATCTTCTCGAGTGGATGGAAGAACATAGAAAAATAAATTATTAGTTTATATTTTTTCATAATCTGTTTATATTTTTTCGTATTCTTTAAGAAAGCACTCATACTTTTGACACATTTTCCGGATATACTAATATCAAGATAGTTGATAAGAGAAAATCAATTATCTTCCCCCCCTCATAAAGTTGTGACACAGGAAAGTGTCAACACTTTACTCTCATTCCTTTAGATAACTATAAACACAACGAAGCCCGTTAGCCGAAAGGTTAGCGGGCTTTCGCGTTGCAGTGATAACTTAGATGATGCCAGGATATAGGTGGTGTTATATATAAAACAATCCTGCACGACATCATATGAAAACACAAAAAGTAAGACCCGAGCACCTCACTGCTTCAGCAGATCGGCAATCGGGTCTTCTTTTTATTATCTAAAGGAATGAGAGTAAAGTCGACATCCCGGCACACCGGGATGCCATTACTTTATGAGGGGGGAGATAGTTGTTTATCAACTATCTGAGTCTTAGTATAGACAGAAAATGTGTCAAAATTATGTTCAAACATTAAAAGAAAAATAAATTAAATAAAATAAACTTAATCCTGAACGCTTACAAACACTTCATAGACCTTCTTGAGTGATTTATGAAGATAAGGTTTGTACTCTTCCATAGAAACAGGTTTCTCATGAAGGATACAGTTGTAACTTGTTGAACTGATCAATTCAATTAGTGTAAAAAGTAAGAGATCCGGATTCTCACAGTTTACATTATATTTTACAAGTGAATTTCTGTAGTGATCATAAAATTGCCTGGACACTACAGAACCTGTTCCGACAGCATCCTGGAAAACTCCCCAGGAGAGATTCTTTGACAAAAATTTTAACAAGGACTGCTGTTTCTGGAAACGGTCAATAATATAGTCTGTTAAAAAAAGAATCTCTTCTTCTAAAGAATTAATCTCAGTTCCTTCAAGCTGCTTGTGTGCATCATCAAAAAGCTGACAGGCTTTGTATGCGATCAATTTATCTCTTAAATCATACTTGTCTTTGAAATAAAGATAGAATGTCCCCTTTGCCAGACCGGCCTGATTCACGATGTCGGATACAGTTGTTTTGGCAAAGCCTTTTCCGGTGAACAGGTCAAATGCAGTCTGGAGCAGTGTATTCATTTTCAGCTTTTTATTATCATCTACTTTTCCCATAATCTCAATGACCTCCTTTGTGTGTCTTTAGTGAGTGTAATATATAATACAAACTTTGCCAATAAGAGGTTTTCATAAAAATACATTCTGTGAAAAATTCCTATTGTCTTTTTACTAGTATGGCACAAAATTCCCAAAAGTCAATAAAAATGACTATTTTTCATTTTTTAACAAAAAAATATTGACTAATGGTCATTTCGAGCTATACTATAAGAGACTTGAGTAGTGAGACAGTATAGGAGATGATACAAATGGTTAAAGTTGGCAAATGGATTGCCAAACACAGAGTTCTGATGTTGATCATCGGATTTCTTCTGATTATCCCGTCGGTCATCGGGATGGCAAAGACACGTGTAAACTATGATTTGCTCAGTTATCTGCCGGAGCATCTGGAGACAGTAAAGGGTCAGGATATTCTGGTGGATGAGTATGGAATGGGCGCTTTCTCCATGGTCGTGGTAGAGAACATGGACATGAAGGATGTTCAGAAGCTTGAAGATCAGTTCAGTGAAGTACCGCATGTAAAAGATGTACTCTGGTATGACGATGTAGCTGATATCAGTCTTCCGGTGGAGATGATCCCAAAGGATTTAAAGGAGGCGTTTTTCAAAGGCGATGCCACGATGATGCTTGTATTGTTTGATAATACAACATCTTCTGATGACGCTATGGATGCTGTCGGACAGATGAGGAAGCTGGCGAATGATCAGTGCTTTATCAGCGGTATGACAGGAGTTGTTACAGATATTAAGAATCTGGCACTTAAAGAACTTCCGGTTTATGTGGTGATTGCAGCACTTTTAAGTCTGGTCGTACTTGAACTGACAAGCGGATCTTTCGTAGTACCGATTTTATTTCTGATCAGTATTGGGCTTGCGATTCTCTACAATCTTGGAAGCAACATTTTCCTTGGAGAGACTTCGTATATCACAAAGGCATTGACTGCGGTATTGCAGCTGGGTGTGACAATGGATTATTCCATTTTCCTCTTGAACAGCTACGAGGAAAACAAGAAGCGTTTTCCGGGAGAGAAAGAACGTGCCATGGGACATGCGATTTCCAATACATTTAAGTCTGTGGCAGGAAGCTCTGTTACGACAGTAGCCGGATTCGTAGCGTTGTGTGTTATGACATTTGCGCTTGGTCGAGATCTTGGTATCGTTATGGCAAAAGGCGTATTGATCGGTGTGATCTGTTGCGTAACAGTTTTACCTTCTCTGGTTCTTGTATTTGATAAACCAATTGAGAAGACAAAACATAAACTGTTGCTCAGCAACATGGATAAGCCATCAGCTTTTATTACAAAGCACTATAAAGTATGGATCGTTGTTTTCCTGGTACTTTTATTCCCGGCTATTTATGGAAATAATCACACAAAGATTTACTACAACATTGCAGATTCACTCCCGTCCACACTGGACAGTAATGTGGCGAATGCAGAACTTAAGAAAGACTTTGATATGAGTAATATTCATATGGTTATGTTAGATAGAAGTATGGATGCAAAACAGAAGTCGAAAATGTTCGATGAGATTGATTCTGTGAAGGGTGTCAAGTGGACGATCAGTATGAATTCGCTGATTGGACCGGCAGTGCCGGACTCTATGATACCAAATGATATCAAAGAAATGCTGCAAAGCGATGATTACGAGCTTGCATTTGTATGCTCGGAATATGAATCAGCAACAGAGAAAGTCAATACACAGATTGCATCGATCGATAAGATTGTAAAATCTTATGATAAAAATGCGATGGTAATTGGAGAAGCTCCTTTGATGAAAGACTTGGAGGATGTAACCAATGTGGATCTGGTAAATGTAAATGCACTTTCAATTGCAGCGATATTTATCATTATTATGATTATCTTCAAATCAATATCACTGCCAATCATATTGGTGGCAGTTATTGAATTTGCAATTATGGTTAATATGGCAATCCCGTTTTATCAGGGAACAAGCCTTCCATTTGTTGCAAGTATAGTAATCGGAGCAATTCAGTTGGGAGCAACTGTAGATTATGCAATTCTAATGACGACCCGCTATCAGAAAGAGCGTCAGCGTGGACGAGATAAGATGGAAGCAATCAGTATTGCCCATAAAACCAGTATGCCGTCAATTATCAGCAGCGGATTAAGTTTCTTCGCGGCAACATTTGGAGTAGCCTGCTACTCACAGGTTGAAATGATCGGTTCTATTTGCACTTTGCTTGCGCGAGGCGCGATTATCAGTATGGTGGTAGTAATCCTGATATTGCCGGCGATGTTTATGATATTTGACAAAGTAATATGTAAGACGTCCATCGGATTCCTCGGTGGAAAAAAGTAGAAAGGATGTAAGAATCATGAACAAAAACAGAAAAATCAAACGTGGACTCACAACTTCTCTTGCCGTTGGAATGTCAGTAATGATGGGCGCTGTGCCGGTCTTTGCTGCAGGAACAAGTTCTGACGCAGATGCAGTTTATAAGGAAGAGACAGTTTATGTAAATGCAGACGCAACAGGAACAAGTGATGAAGTAACAGTATCTAACTGGCTGAAGAATTCAGGCAGTGTATCAGGAAGTCTGACAGATGCAAGTACTCTGAAAGATATTAAGAATGTAAAAGGTGATGAAACATTCAAAGAATCCGGAGATACATTGACATGGAATACAGATGGTGAAGATATTTATTATCAGGGAACAACAGATCAGGATCTTCCGGTTTCTGTAAAGCTTACTTACTATCTGGACGGAAAAGAAATCAAACCGGCAGATTTGAAAGGAAAAAGCGGACATCTGAAGATTCAGGTGGATTATACAAATAAAGAGAAGAAAACAGTCAGCGTAGATGGAAAACAAGAAGAAGTTTACACACCATTTGTCATGATGACGGGAATGATCCTTCCGAATGAAACATTTAGCAATGTTACGATTGATAACGGAAAAGTTATTTCTGATGGAAGCAAGAATATCGTAGTCGGATTCGGAATGCCTGGCATGAAAGAAAGTTTGAATCTGGACGAAAGCAAAACAGAAGATCTGACAATCCCGGAAAGTCTCTGCGTGGAAGCTGATGTGACAGATTTCACAATGTCTTCTACATTTACAGTGGCACTTACCGATCTTCTTGATGACATTGATTTTGATAATATCGTAGATGTTGATTCGCTGAAGAGTTCCTTAGATGAACTGGAAGATGCAGCACTTCAGTTAGTAAGTGGGTCTGACACACTTGCAGACGGAGCCGGAACACTTGCAGACGGTGTCAACAGCTATACAGAAGGTGCGGATACTTTGAATGATGCAATTCAGAAGTACCTTGGAAGCAATGGAGAACTGAACGGAAGCGTGACAGAGTATGTGAATGGTGTCAATAAAGTAGTCAAAGGCGTGCAGGATTATACAGACGGAACAAATGCACTGGCTGACGGAGTTACAGCTTATATTGGTGGTGAACAGCAGCTGGCAGCAGGTGCCGCGAAACTGAGCCAGCTCAGCAGCGGACTGAAAACAGTACAGGGAGCGATCGGTCAGCTGAATGCAGCGATTGACGGAGAAGGAGCAGCGACAGAAGATATTCAGGTAGCAGCCGGCCAGCTGGCAGCGGGAACAGCACAGCTGAAAGCAGCACTTGGAAGCAAAGAGGTTCAGGCACTTTTGGGTCAGGTAGGAAATATGTTGGCGACAGGAACTGAAATGATCAATCAGACAGAGCAGCTTGGAACAGCGCTGAATGATGGAATTGCAACACCGGTTCAGAATATTGCAGCTAACCTTACAAGTCTGAGTCAGCAGCTTGGAATGATTAACCAGCAGCTTGCTACTTTGGACACAACTTGTCAGAGTGCAGTAGATGATCTGAATGCAAAGATCAGAGATTATAATGATAAGGTTGATACAGCAAAAAATGCAGCAGCAAACAGCAAAGCAACAATTGATTCTGCAGTCAGTGAATTACAGGCGAAGAAAGATCAGACAACAGACGAGACTGCAAAAGCGGATCTTCAGGCAGCAATTGATAAATTAAATGCAGCAAAGAGCGCGGCAGACGGATTGAGCGGACTTGAGAAGGCAAGCGAAGTTAGTGTGACAATTCCAACAATTGATACAACAGCGATCCAGCAGGAGATGGGAGCAATCGGTGTGTCAATGAAAACATTTCAGCAGACAGCACAGACACTGACAGCTCAGCTTCCGGCAATGCAGGAGAAACTTCAGACAATCACAAGTATGAAGGATAAACTTCCGGCGGAAGCAATCGGACAGTTATCAGAATCTGTAGATCAGCTGGATGCAGGAATGCAGGGATTAAATATAGCAATCGGAACATTTTCATCTAACCTTGGTGAGTTAAACAAATCTGTACAGGCACAGTTCCCGGCAGCAGTTACGGGTATTCTTGAACTGAACGGTGGATTCTCACAGTTGAGTGCAAATAATGACGCACTTTTAGCAGGAGCCAACAAACTGAAAGCTAACAGTTCAACACTGGTAGCAGGAGTTCAGACACTTCAGAGCGGAACAAACCAGCTGGCAAGCGGACTAAATACACTGGGAAGCCAGATGTCATCCGGAGCGGCAAAACTTTCACTGAACAGCGCAGCCCTTCGTGAAGGTGCAGCAACTCTTCAGTCAGGAGCAAGAGAACTCGCAGACGGTATGGAGAAGTTCGACCGTGAAGGAACAAGCAAATTAAAGAGCACAGTAGAAGACGAACTCGGTGATGTACTTGACCGTTTCGATGCACTTACATCGGATGATTGTACTTATACAACATTCAGTGGAAAAGACAGCGGAATGGAAGGAAACGTGAAATTCGTAATCGAGACAGAAGCAATCGAGTAAATCGTATCATCTCTATAATATAGGAAAAACGGAGAAATCCCCGACCAGGATTTCTCCGTTTTGTTACTGTTCACTCCGTTTTTCGTTTTGGAATTTGCCATCACAAGAAAGGATTGCAAAAAATACCATTATATAGTAGTCTGTCTATAGAGATGCTATTGAATGCACAGTAGAACAAATTGATAGTAGAAATTATGGTATGTGGGGAAGATATGGAAGGAAATTTAACAAAGGGTCCTATTTTAAAGACCTTGACGAAGCTGGCGATACCGATTATGGCATCGTCATTTTTAGGGACATTATATAATCTTACGGATATGGCGTGGATCGGTCTGCTTGGTTCGAAGGCAGTTGCCGGAGTTGGTGTCGGAGGAATGTACACCTGGCTGTCACAGGGGTTGGCATCTATGGCTCGAATGGGTGGACAGGTTCAAGTGGCGCAGCATATTGGAAAAGGAAATAGAGACGAGGCGAATAAATATGCGCAGACCGCAGTACAGTTAGCTACATTGATGGGATTAGTATATGCGGCAATTGTATTGCTGTTTTTACATCGACTGATCGGCTTCTTTCATTTGTATGATGCAGAAGCAATTGCGGCTGCACTTTCTTATACAAGAATTGCCTGCGGTTTGATCGTATTTTCATTTCTGACATTTACATTGACAGGTATTTATACTGCACAGGGAGATTCAAAGACTCCATTTATTGCGAACCTGATCGGGTTGGTAATTAATATGATCCTGGATCCGGTACTGATCCTTGGACCGGGGCCACTTCCTGAATTAGGTGTGGCAGGTGCAGCAATTGCGACTGTAACAGCGCAGGGAATTGTAATGAGTGTGATGATTATCGGAATCTTTGTGCAGAAGAAGGATAATGTATTAAAAGGAATTCGTCTGTTTGCAAGAATTCCGATGGAATATGTAAGTGGAATCTGCAAGATCGGAATTCCGACAGCACTTCAGGGAATGGCTTATTGTGTAATCTCAATGATACTTGCACGTATGGTATCCGTCTTTGGTGCTGAGGCAGTTGCAGTACAGAGAGTCGGTGGTCAGATTGAATCGCTCTCATGGAATACGGCGGATGGATTCGCTGCGGCGTTGAATGCATTTGTTGGACAGAACTATGGAGCCAACAAGATGGATCGTGTCAAGAAAGGATACAGAGCATCTTTGTGGACAGTTGGTATTTGGGGATTGATAATTACAGCAATATTTGTATTTGTTCCAAAACCAATCGCAAGAATCTTTTTCCATGAAGCAACAGCAATTGAAATCGCAGTGGATTACCTTATAATCGTAGGACTCAGTGAAGCATTTATGTGCGTAGAGCTTATGACGGTTGGGGCATTGTCAGGACTTGGAAAGACACATCTGTGCAGTGTGATTTCAATTATATTTACAGGAGCGAGAATTCCATTGGCAATTTTCCTTTGCAGAACAGCACTCGGACTTAATGGAATTTGGTGTGCAGTTTCATCAACATCCATTGTAAAAGGTATTATCTTTGTAGCAACATTCTTCTGGATTACAAGAAGTTCAAGAATACTTAAGGATAATAGCAGGCTTTGATTAAGAAAAGCCTGCTATTATTCTTTTATAAAAGATGATAGTTCAAGGAAGATATTGGAGGAAAAATGAAAATAGAAAAACAATGGGAAAATAATAGAAGTAAAATGATATCATATATTGTATTTGGAGCATATCTCTTCTTACTGACATGGCTTGTGCTGTTTAAGTTTGCATTTACTATAGAAGAAATCCCACATTTAAGACAACTAAATCCAATCCCATTTCATTACGAAACAAGTGTTGCGTTTATAACACATATGAAAGAGGTTATATACAATATACTGATATTTGTTCCGGCAGGAGTTTACTTCACTGCATTTCTGGGTAAAAGAAAATGGTGGTTGGGGATTGGAGCATCATTTTTTGTGAGCCTGACATTTGAGACAGTACAGTGGATATTCTCTATTGGCGTAAGCGATATTACAGATTTAATCGGAAATACACTTGGCAGTGGGGTGGGAGCAGTGCTCTTTGCATTTCTTGGAAAAATATTTCCAAAGAAGAGAATGAGCATGATCAATGGAATCGGAGCAGTGGTTGAGGTAGTCGGAATTGCATTACTGAGTATGCTGTTTGTGACAAATAAGTAAGCATGCAATAGCTGTTAGTGTTTGGAAACGCAGTTTACGCATCTGCAACAACCGAAAGAACTGACGTCCTTTCGGTTAAGGGCATTCGCCCTATGTTCCCCAACCCTACCAGCTTACTGCAAGCAAGCTTGCAATAGCTGTCGTGTTTTGAAATGTATGTTACGCATCTGCAACAACCGAAAGAACTGACGTCCTTTCGGTTAAGGGCATTCGCCCTATGTTCCCCAACCCTACCAGTTTATTGCAAGCAAGCTTGCAAAATCTGTTAGGGTCGGGGAACGCAGATGCTAATTTTTTCAGAATATTCTGAATTGCATGAAATATATAAAAAACATTGACAATTAAAAACAGCTGTGATAAGATAACCTTCGTCGCTGAGGAACAGCAAAGAAAACAACAGAGGAACAGAAGATGAAAGAAGACGCGGAGGCGGGACATTCTTGATCGGAAGGAAACTGGAAGATTTAAAAATCAATGAAATGATTGAAAAATAAATCAAAAAAGTTG
>OAUU01000425.1_pt1 | contig 32295 bp, 30 predicted proteins | sample 1501381 | NCBI WGS metagenome assembly OAUU01 (sample SAMEA2580057, study PRJEB22360) | human gut metagenome | reverse complement strand
ACGATTTAAGGTGTCTTTCTGTTTATGCAAAATCACGAACTTGCTCATTTATAGTATATACGATTAAATGTCTGGAAAATTACACTTTTGAGCAAAAAAAATTAAATTCTCCTATTTGCAATATTTTGCGATAAATATTTTGTAAAAAGATGATAATTGTTAAAAAAACATATCAGTGTATGATGAAATAAATAGATCAATTGTGAAACGTAAAAGAAAATATGATAAGGGGGGGAATCCAATGCATACTATATTTTGAAGATATTCATAAGAGAGAATTTCATATCAAATATTAAATAATGAGGTATATGTATGAAAAAGACAAAAATAATTATTATAATGTTTTTGACAATATTTCTTTCAGCAGTAAGTGTATTTGCAGCGACAAATTATTATACAACATCTCAAGTACCCGGTGAATGGGTACAAACAAATGGAAACTATTACTGGAAAAAGAATAGCGGCGGAAATTTAACAAGTGCATTCTTGGAGTATAAAGGTAATACATACTATCTTGCAAGCGATGGTGTGATGGCAAAAGGTTGGGCAAAGATAGATGGGAACTGGTATTATTTTAAAAATTGGGGAGGTATGTATAAAAATACCTTTTTCGACTATGATAATAATACATATTATGTAGATGCATCAGGAATAATGGCCGTTGGTTGGAAAGAAATAAATGGAAATTGGTATTATTTTCGGAGTTGGGGAGGTATGTATAAAAATACTTTTTTTAACTATGATAATAATACATATTATGTAGATGCGTCAGGAATAATGGCTGTTGGTTGGAAAAAAATAAACGGTTACTGGTATTATTTTCGGAGTTGGGGAGGCATGTATAAAAATTGTACAAAAACAATTTCGAAAGAAACTTGTTCATTTGATTCAGATGGGATTTTTTACAAAAGCGTTCTCACTCTTAACAGAAAACAGCAGGAAAAGGATAACTGGTGTTGGGCCGCAAGTGCTCAAATGGTGGGATTATATAAAAATCCAAGCTCTACAGTTACCCAAACAGATATTGTTAAAAAAGTGTATGGCACAGATGTTAATTTAGGAGGAAACCATAAGGATGTCATTACAGGAATAAATTGTATGACGGGATTATCCTGCTCTGTTAATGGACAAATAGAATCTTCTCTGTTTGAATCGAATATCCTTATTAAAAATAATCCATGTGTTCTGTATATTAATTGGACAGGAAATGCATTAAAATTAAAAGGGCATTATGTTGTTGCAAGGGGGTATAATAAATGGGGAGATACCGTGAATGTTGTTGACCCGGCAAAAGGCTGTACTAATTTAAATGATTGGATTTCCCACGCGGATTTAACAGGTCCATGTAAATTTCAATCTGGAACAGGATATTATGAAAATACTATTACAATAAATTAAAAGAAGGAAGAGGGAATCGTATGAAGAAAATATTAAAAATATTTGTTTGTTTCATTGGAATTATAATATCAGCATCTACTGTATCGGCATCTAAACTTGAAATACTATCGGAATCTGAAGATTATGAAAAAATCGTTGCACTTGCTGATGAAATTGTGTCTATTACAAATGGAGGACCTGTTGAGGATCCGTTTGAGGAGGGAATCAGTGTATCGGATATTGATTTTGATAATGCATTAAAAGAGTATATTGATACGCCACTTTTGACCTCAGAACTTCTTTCTGTGTCCGAAGTAGAAAGTGCGTTAGAACAAAGCGATTATATTTGGATTATCCCGATTAGAGCATATGGACATTTGTATGAAGCATGTGCGGTAAGGGCAAATGGCGAAGATGGACAAACGATTGATCAATGGCACATAAGTGGAGCCAGAGGGTATGAATTAGATGATACGCCGACCTATATAGAACAATTAAATATTTCACTTGCTGCAAATTCAGATATTGTATGGGACAATTATAAATTTCGACTTGTTGGAGGAGTAGATCCGATTCGTTTTCCAGTCTGGATTGCATTGAATGAAACACAAGTGGGGTATCTGATACCAGGACGTGAAGATGCTGCAGCGTGTCTTACAGACAGTTCAGAAATAGCGGAATATGGACTTAGTGGTGAAGAAGAGTTTCATGCATATAATTATGCAGCGGTTGTTGCAGCAGTTGCTGATTCGTCATATATAGAAACTGACGATGCACAAGGAGGAACCAATATTGTCCTTGATGTTGCAAATCAGCCGGTGAAACATCAAAATAAGATGTTGGTAATTATTTTAGGAATTGGGATTCTGGCAGTTGTTATTATAACTGGTTTGGCAATTAAAAGGAAACAAAGAAAGTGAAAGGGAAGCCCGGATGAAACATATCTAAAAACGAAAAGCTTGTAACGAAGAAACAGGTGCTATCTGAGAAAAAGAGACAGCACCTGTTTTTTATAGAAGTTCCGGAAAATAATGCCAAAAATTCAGCACGGCAGAACGTGAATTACTGCGTTACAAATTTTTTATACACAACAGCCCGGAATCAAAAATCCGATGTAGCTGATGAGAAACAGTACAAGCCAGACTGCTCCCGGCAGGAGTGTCAGATGGCAGGAGGCGCGTTTCCACTTGGCGGGAAGTTTTGCAGTGAGTGAAGAATAGCCGTCATCAATCCAGACCATCAGCGGAACAAGAGCAGGCATCAGGTAACGGCCCTGCGATTGGTAGTCGCTGAAATACGTGTTGTACATGTCCATGAACAGCGTGATCAGGCAGGCGAGGAACAGCATCACAAAGAGGAGACGCTGCGGTTTTTTGCGGAGCCAGTGCGGGATCATGGCAAGAAACAGAAACAGCAGGAATCCGAACGCCATCAGCGCACCGTACAGCAGGTAAAGCACCATCGGGAGATGGACGGTCATATAGGAGAACGAGCCGATGAAGCTGCTGACGGTGGAGAACAGCCAGTTGGAGGTGCGTCCCTCCGGGGTCTGTAAATACGTCTGCTTAAAGCTCCAGCCTTCGGATGCCGGTGTCTGCCGGTTTTCCGGTTTGTACTCCTCAGTGGCATACAGCGATGCGGATTCCTTTGTGGTGCGCATGCCGAGCAGGTCTCCGTCGTGGATGACGGCATTGCGGATGAAGAACCAGCCGCCGATCAGGAAGGCAATGGCAAAGACCAGAAGAGCTTTGGCGAAGATCTCCTTTGCCGGTTTTCTGAAATGTATCATCAGCGCGAAGAACAGAAGAATGCTGCAGAGCAGGTACGCATAGGCGTTGTAGTACGACAGCGCGCAGAGTCCGCAGCCTGCTCCAAGGCCGATGCAGTCTTTCTTGCAGAATGCGCTTTTCATGCCGCGGATCCAGAAGTAGATGATCAGTGCGACCGTGAAAACAGCAAAAGAATCGTTGTTTACATAGCAGGAGAGGAACACGAACTGCGGCAGGAAACCGACGAAAATACCGCCAAGCAGTGCCGATTCGCGGCGTTCAAAGAGCTCTTCTCCGATCAGAAAGACAACGATCAGTGTGCCGGTGCCGGAAAGGACGCTGGTGAGGCGGGCGGCAGTTAAGAGAACCGCTGCACTTTCGTTGAACAGCGATGCAATGCCCATAAATACCGCGCTGATGAGTGCAGTCAGATACGGATACAGCGCATAGGAAAAGCCCCACAGCGGGTGGCGCACCGCTTCCTCCATGCCGTTCGGCAATGCGTGGTGTGAGACGATGTATTCCGGAATCAGCATCCGCATCGCTTCGTCGGGGGCGTGTTCGGTTTTCAGGAAAATGGAAGTGCCAAAAGAGATGCAGAAAAAGCCGAAAATCAGCATATACTTAGCCCAGTAATAGTCTTTTTTATTCATAAAATCTCCAGTCCCGGACAGAAAAAGAAAAGTCCGGCGTAATTTTTCGCGGCGGAGCAAAGCTGATGGGATGTCCGTCTGCGATACCTCATAGTATACATGATTCTCTGTATAAAATAAATAAAATTTTGGCAGCTATGCAGAGTCCCATCTCGATTCGCTACCGTTCACTGGTGCTCGGCGAGCTGTAACATTCGCAGTTCTCATTCGGTTGCCGCAGCAGGCTTAAGTCACCCCTATTCGGACAAAGTCTTCCACAAACCGGGACTCGTAACTTGCGGAAAGCCTTTTTCAGTCACGCTCTTAAACAAGGAAACCGCAGGCGTTTCCATGCGAAGAGAACAATAACTGTGTGCCTTCACTGTTTTTTCACAAATTTGCCAGCAAATTATCACATTTCCAGAATAAAATAAAGTGTCTTTAGAAAATGAGAGCATGTCTGGTTCTTTTGACGCAAAGTGAAAATCGCAGATTGCGGAAATATTTTTTGAAACACGCTTTGAACCGGAACTGCTTTAAGAAACAAGGAGGAAGGAACATTGATAGAGGTTAAAAACCTGGTGAAACGCTATGGCGACCACGTAGCTGTCAATAACCTGAGTTTTACCGTAGAAGAAGGCCAGATCTATGGTTTCCTTGGCCCAAACGGTGCCGGAAAATCAACGACCATGAACATCATCACCGGCTATTTGGCATCTACGGAGGGCGAAGTGCTGATCAACGGCCACAATATCCTGGAGGAGCCGGAGGAGGCAAAGAAATGCATCGGCTATCTGCCGGAGCTGCCGCCGGTCTACACGGATATGACCGTTCTGGAATATCTGAAATTCGTGGCGGAATTAAAGAAAATTCCAAAGGATCAGAGAAAGAAACAGATTCTTGAGGTCATGAATCTGGTGAAGATCACCGATATGCAGAACCGTCTGATCAAGAATCTGTCGAAAGGATACCGACAGAGGGTCGGACTGGCACAGGCAGTGCTCGGTTATCCGCCGATCATCATCCTCGATGAGCCGACGGTAGGCCTGGATCCCAAGCAGATCATTGAGATCCGCGACCTGATCAAATCACTGGGTAAAAAACATACCGTTATCTTAAGTTCCCACATCCTCTCCGAGGTCAGCGCCGTCTGCGATTACGTCATGATTATCGCAAAGGGACAGCTTGTTGCGAGCGACACCCCGGAAAACTTAAGTAAACTGATGCTTGGATCAAACACGGTTACATGTACCGTTCACGGAACGAGAAAGCAGCTGGTTCCGGCGCTTAATGCGCTCGATGCAAAAGAGATCCAATATGAAAATACGCCGAATGAGGAGCAGATTAAGGTAAAAATTACCACGGAAAAGGATAAGGATATCCGCGAGGAGCTGTTCTATGCACTGGCAAAGGCCAACTGCCCGATCCTCGAGCTGACTTCCTCCTCGATGTCTCTGGAAGACGTCTTCCTGGAGCTGACCGATGATTCCGGAAAGGCTGCAAGAAAGCTGAAAAAAGTAGAGAAAGAACAGCTGAAACAAAAAGAACGTGAAAAAGAATGTGAACCAGAAGCAGACAAAACGGCTGTCGGGGAAGTGTCTGAAGAAAAAAGCACAGATACAGCGGAATCAGCCGCTGAAACAAAACAGGAGGAGGGAGACGCACAATGACGGCGATTTATAAAAAAGAGTTAAAAAGCTATCTGACAAGCATGGTCGGATATCTGTTTATGGCGTTTACTCTGGCGCTGTTCGGCCTGTATTTTACGGCCATCAACCTGCAGCAGGGTTACCCGGAGATCGGATACGCGCTGCAGAATTCCGCATTTATTCTGCTGATCGCAGTACCGGTTCTGACGATGCGTGTCCTGTCGGAGGAGCAGAAAAATAAGACGGATCAGCTGCTCCTTACCGCACCGGTAAAAATTTCCGATATTATCCTTGGAAAATATCTGGCGCTTCTTACCATTTACGTGATTCCGGTGCTGATCATGTGCCTGTATCCGCTGCTTCTTGGAACCCACGGAACCGTTTCCTACGCCGTATCCTACACCTCGATTCTTGGCTATTTCCTGCTGGGAGCAGCCTATATTTCGGTCGGCGTGTTTGTTTCCTCCATCACCGAGAGTCAGGTCATCGCAGCCGTTGTCGGCTTTGTGATCCTGTTCCTGTGCTATGTGGAGAGTGGTATTGCAAATTTCTTCCCGGAGGGAGCCGGAAGTTCCTTCTTTGCGTTCTTTATCATCATTGCGCTGGTATGCCTCTGGATCGGCAGTATGATTAAAAACCCGATCATTACCGGTGTGATTGCCGTGATTGGCGAGGGTGCGCTGACGGCAGTTTATTTTATAAAATCCACCCTTCTCGAGGGTAAAATCCAGGATCTGCTCGGCGTATTCAACATGGCGGGCCATATGGATAACTTTGTGAACGGTATTCTGGACATCGGCGGTGTTGTTTACTACCTGTCCGTCATTGCAATCTGTACTTTCCTTGCAATGCAGTCCCTGCAGAAGAAACGCTGGAATTAGGAGGTGGAGACGATGAGCAGCGAAAAGAAGGAAAAGAAACAGCATAAAATGAATTTCAATATCAAAGAAAAGCTGAAAAAGACGTTCTCCAAAGAACATCTGAAGGAAGTGTTTACCGGCGAGGAGCAGAAAAAGCATCTGAAACAGGGCTCTTATTCTTCGATTATGACGGTGATTGTTCTGGCTGTGATTGTGGTTATTAACCTGATTGTGGCGCAGATTCCGACCAGCAAAACACAGATTGACCTGAGTACGCAGAAAATGTATTCCATTACAGGTGAGACGAAAACGGCATTAAAGGATCTCGATCAAGACGTTACCCTGTATTATATTGTGCAGAAGGGCAGTGAGGATGACACCATCGAGAAGCTGCTGGAGCACTACGATGAGCTTTCTGACCATATCAAAGTAGAGACAAAAGACCCGGATCTGTATCCGAAATTTACGAGTCAGTATACCGATCAGACGGTAGCTGCAAACAGTGTAATTGTCGTATGCGGCGATAAGAGCAAGGTGGTCAGCAACAGTGATATGTGGGAGACTTCCACAAACTATCAGACCTATCAGACACAGACAACCGGCTTTGACGGCGAGGGTCAGATTACCAGCGCCATCACGTATGTGACGAGTGAAAACAACCCGAAGGTTTACTGGGTAACCGGCCACGGCGAGGCTTCCGAGAGTGATCTCTCTACAAACTTCAGTGATGCCATTAATAAAAACAATGTGGAAATCAGTGATCTTGCCCTGATGACAGACAATATCCCGGAGGATGCCGAGGAGCTTGTGATCATGTCCCCGACCACCGATTTTTCCGAGGATGAGGCAAATAAAGTCATTACCTACCTGGAAAACGGCGGAAAGCTTCTGATGTTCACCAGCTATACCGGAACGGATATGCCAAATCTGGATTCCATACTGGAGAACTACGGCGTGAAACGCTCCAGCGGAATTGTTGTGGAGACCGATTCCCAGCATTATTATCCGCAGATGCCGTATTATCTGCTGCCGAACATTCAGAGTGATGACATTACAACCGAAGTAAAGAGTAATTACATTCTGATGCCGGTTGCACAGGCAATTCAGAAGCTCGATTCTTATCGTGATACCATTACGATCAAGAGCCTTCTGACGACCACCGAGGACGCTTATATTGAAAATGACCCGGAGAACAGCACCTGGTCGAAGAGCGCAGACAGTGAGACGGGCGCATTTGACCTTGGCGTTTCCATCACAGAGACCGTAGATGATAAAGAGACACAGATCATTTATTTCTCGAGTGCATCGATGCTGAGCAGCCAGATTGACCAGGCAATCAGCGGTGCGAACTCAAAGCTGGCAGCGACTGCACTGATCTCCATGTGTGATGTGGAGCAGACCGTTGTTATTCCAAGCAAGAGCACAAGCTATACAAACCTGGTATTTACACAGGGAGCAGTTAACACCTGGTCTATTATTACCATTGCGGGAATTCCGCTGGTACTTGTTGTGATTGGCGTGATGATCTGGATGAAGAGGAGAAAACAGTGATGAAGAAAAAAGGAAAGATGGCGGCCTGCCTGATCCTTTTGGTACTGCTTCTTGCCGTACTGGTGGTGCTGACGAAGAAAAACAGCACCGCCGATGCGGACAGCAGCAGTTCGGATTCTGGTGCAGACGCCGAAAAAGTGGTTGATTTTTCAAAAGATGATGTAACAGCGCTTTCGTTCCAGATCAACGGAGAGACGGTGTCCTTTACGAAAACAGCAGGAGACGATGATACCGATATCTGGACATACGACCAGGAGGATGGATTCCCACTGGATGAGGGCAAGATAACGAGCGTTTTAAGCTCTCTTAGCAGCATGACAGCAGAAAGAGTCATTGAAGGCGATGAAATCGATTCTATGGCCGATTTCGGGCTCGAGACGCCGTCTCAGGAGGTTGTAGTGAATGCGGGAGACGAGAAAACGACGATTCATGTCGGAGATAAGAACAGCTCGAGCAGATACTATATTTATCTGAACGATGATACGAGTAAGGTTTATCTGGTAAGCACGTCGCTTGGAACGATGTTCCCGTCCGATATGATGGAGTGGGCGACAACGGAATCCATGCCATCTGTGACGGCGGAAAACATTACAAAGCTGCAGGTGGAGGGTGAGAACGGATATACGCTGACAAAAGAAGTAAGCGCTGCTGATTCGGCACTCCAGACGGATGAATGGCAGGTTGTGGACGCAGATGGAGCGGCACATGGCGGTGATGCGGATTCGATCGGCACCATGACAAGTGCAGTGGCATCTCTTAGCTTTGGAGATCTTGTTACGTACAACGCATCGGATCTTTCCCAGTATGGACTGGATCAGCCAAAGACGACGATTCGCGTGCATTACACGGAAGAGCAGGAGGTTGAGGCTGACGATACAACAACGGCAGATACTTCTTCGGATTCCACAACAGATTCTGCATCAAGCGACAGCACTGCAACGAGCTCTTCTTCCGAAACGACAACCGTTACGGTGGAGAAAGATCTGGTATTGTATGTCGGCAATGCAAATGATGACGGCGGTTCTTATTACGTGAAGCTGGACGGCTCGAATGAAGTTCATCTGATGACGGCTTCGAACGTTGAAACCTTCACCGGAAAGAAGGCATCTGATTTCTGGAACATGTATATCGGCATGGAAAATGTATCGGATCTGACGAGTCTTGATATTACGTATAACGGTGAGACGAAGACGTATGTACGCCATGTGGAAGAGAAAAAGGATGACGACAGCGATTCCACAACACAGGAAATCAGTTACACCTGCGGCGATGAAACGATTGATAAATCAACGTTTACCACATTCTATTCTTCACTCATTGGCCTGAAGGCGCAGACGAAGGATGAGAGCCTCGTACAGGCCAAGGATGCCGAGTTTACCGCAGTCTTCCATATGACAGACGGCGACCTGACATTCGCTTACAGCCCGTATGATTCGAGCTTCTATTACACGGTAGATGAGGACGGAGTGCCGTCTCTTGTGAATAAAAATAACGTGAAGACCATGGTGGAAAATTACGGGAAACTGCTTGAGGCAAAGACGGAAGATGACAGTTCTTCAGACAGCACGTCAGAATCGGCGGAATAAAGAGTCATTAAAAGCTGGTTAAAATTGAAAACGGAGGATTTACTGAGAGTGAAAAAATCAGTAAATCCTCCGTTTTTTTTGTCTCATTTTTTCGCTCGAGGCCGGGAGCAGAAGGGGGTATTACTGTACCGGTGCGAAGAAGATCTGGATCTGGTCTAAGAGGGCCTGTGGGGCCTCCATCTGTGGCATGTGCTTTGTTTTCGGCAGGATCTGCGTTTCGATGGAAGTGTTGAGTGCCGTGTACAGCGCAAAGGTTTCTGCGATGCCCGGTTCCTCCTCACCGCCGATGAGGAACATGCTGTTGTCGATGTGTTTTAAGGCGTGGCCGATGTTGAGGTTCACGTAATTGCCCACGAGGCTTGCGAGAAGGTACTTTCCGGCGCTGTTCTGGAGGTGTGCGGACTCGTAGAAGGCGTCTACGTCCTCCGGTGAGCGGTGAAATGGGTTGTGATAATAGCTCTCGGTGAATAAAAGCTCGATGTTGGAGCGGCCGGTGAGCGTGTGGTACAGCAGCGTGCCGACGAGCGGGAGCTCGATCATGCGTTTCAGGAAGCGGCTGCGTTTATCCGGAATTTTGTTGAGCTTGGCAAGGTCGGTCGGGTTGATCATCATGATTCGGCCGAAGCATTTCGGGGCTGTATTGCAGGCGGTTACGACGAAAGAACCGGATAAACCGGATGCAATTACGTCGGTTGGACATCCGATGACCTGCTTGATGAAGGTGACGATGAGCTGTACGTATAAAAAGTTCGTGTACGTGATCGCCGGCTTGTCGGAACGGCCGCAGCCGAGAAGATCGAGTGTGTAGACGGTGTGATCCTGGGCAAGAGCATCCTCAATATACTGCCATTCGCGGCCGCTGGAGGCACAATGTAAGTCATGAAGTAAGAGCATCGGGGTTCCGGTGCCTTTTTTTGTGTAAAAAATATCGCCGAACTGCCAGGAAAAGATCTCTTTTTCAGCCGAGGCGAGCAGGTTTTTCCGTACGGCGGCGGTATCGAGCGTTTTATTCAGAAAGTAAATCGCTGCGCCGGACATCGTGGTGAGGACACTCAAGGTGACCAGTTTTTTGCTGTGTTTCATATGATAAAACTCCTTTCAGGGGTCTCCCGGAGGGGAGGAATCGGTTCGAAACGTTGTGTTGAGCTTATTATAAGCGAAAAAAGGGAAAGATACAATGCAAAAATTAAGGGAAAAATGAGAAAAAGAGACGAAAATAAGACGCAATTTGACGAAAAGCGTAGACAATTCCAGGAAAACTACGTTATGTCAACTACTGGCGAATGGCATATTTAAATGGTTTACATAACTGCAAAAAACAGAGAAAAAATGATGCAATAATACACATAAAAGCATGAAAACGGCACTATGGGATAAAATCCTTCCAGATTGGTAAAAATCCATGAAAAAATGGTCCCAAAATGCGTTTAGTAAATGGTTTGGAAAATCCGAAAAAACGAATGTAAAAGTTCAATTCATACGAAAATATAAAAATATAATTAAATAATTTAATAAAAGAGAGAAAACAGAGACGAAAAACTGCGTGAAACACGCGAAAATACAGGAAAAATGTAGAAAAGACGGAGAAAATCAAAAATAGAATAGAAAATACGATTATTTTAAAAATAAGAGAGGTGAAAAATGAGAGTGATTTTCGGAAAGCCGGGAAGCAAATCGCTTCTCACTGATCGCCGAAGACCGAAAATCGTAAAAAACGATGTTTCACGTGAAACATTTTGAGAGACGTGAAACGTGAAAAATGAGACGGGGAAAGTGACATAAGTAGAAACGAAAAAATGAAGGACGATCTAAAAAATGGCAAAAAGAGGGTATAAAACGATGGAAGAGGCGGAAAAAGCAAAAAAAGATAAAAATGAGTTGAGAAAAGGCAAAAAACGACTGAAAAGGGGAAAATGTAGTATAGACATGGGCGAAAAGAATAAAAACGGGAGGGAGAGGCAGTGAAAGGCAAGAAAATGGTGTGAAATGGCGATGAGGGATAAAAAACGGAGAGAAGGAATAAAAAATGTTGATAAAAGAGAAAAAGTGAGATTGTTTACAAAAAAAGAGAAAGGTAAGCCAGAAAGATGGAAAAGAGGATAAAAGACGTGGCAGCGAGAGAAAAATATTAAAACCATAAAAACAGAAAAATTATAGTGAAATCAAATAAATCGATAAAAAACAGAAAATGTGCAGCTTGGCCTGTAAAATAAAAAAAATCAAAGAAAAACCGCCCGAAAAGAGAAAAACTGGAGAAAAAATGAAAAAGAGGATGTCTCACGGATTATGCCTCTTACTGATGAAAATAAAGAGAAAAATGCTGAAAATTTGAAAAAAGCGAGGAAGAACGATGAAAAAACAGAGCCCTGGTGAATAAAAATACATTTTATATACAAAAGAGACATTTACGATCACCGAACAACCATAAACAGTTTTGATTCCTGATCTATGTATCAATAATATCCTGATAAGTTGATTTTTTCTTCCTAATCACCTGAGATTTCCTTGAAAAAGAGCATCACACGATTAAAATAACGTTTCCAGTATATTTATACCTCAAAAACGTCAAAAATTAAAATGTTTCACGTGAAACATTTTATAAAAACTGTGTGAAACAGAAAAAAATGTTCTGACATTGCAGAATTACTTGGAAACCATCAAAAAATGCAAAATCATCGCTGAAAAAATTCCAAAAAACCTTTAAACAGCGTAAAAACCGAGAAAAATTATTGTAAAACAGTGCTTTTCAAAATGTTTCACGTGAAACATCGCCAAAAATCTCCAATTTTCTTATGTTTCACACCGCCTAATCATGCAAAAATGCAGAAAATGTTTCACGTGAAACATTTCCAGTAGTAAAATCCGGCGTAGTATGATAAAATATCTTTGTCCCAAATTGGGGCAATTTTGAGATAGAATCTGAAGAATTCCTCAGATAGACTGGCATAGAAAAGGAGATTTTTCCTATCTATATGCCAAAACACCTGCCGCATGAATCATTTTTTTGAAAGAAGTGCCGGCAGGTCATTTCCTGTAAAAAGGAAAAACTGCAAATGGAAAACAAAAAGATGAAAGGAGGCAATACATATTTTGGGAAGAACAATTGCAATTGCAAACCAGAAAGGCGGCGTAGGCAAATCTACCACCGCAATTAACCTTTCTTCCTGTTTAGGAGAAATGGGACAAAAAGTTCTGACCATTGATATGGACCCGCAGGGAAATACCACCAGCGGAATGGGAGTAGAGAAAAATGAAGTGGAAAATACCATCTATGAGCTGCTTCTTGGAGAGTCAAAACTGGAGGACTGCATCATTCCTCTGAATTTTGACAATCTTTCCCTTATCCCTTCCAATGTCAATCTGGCCGGAGCGGAGATCGAGCTGATCGGGGTGGAAGACAAAGAATTCATCCTGAAAAACGCAATTGATCAGGTTCGCGATCAGTACGACTTCATTATTATTGACTGTCCGCCATCCTTAAATATGCTGACAATCAACGCGATGACCACCGCGGACACCGTTCTGGTGCCGATTCAGTGTGAATATTACGCACTGGAGGGCTTATCCCAGCTTATGCACACGATTGAGCTGGTGCAGGAGCGTCTGAATCCGGAACTGGAGATGGAAGGCGTTGTCTTTACCATGTACGATGCGAGAACGAATCTTTCTCTGCAGGTAGTAGAAAACGTAAAAGACAGCCTGGATCAGAATATCTACAAAACCATTATTCCGAGAAATGTCCGCCTTGCGGAGGCACCGAGCTACGGTATGCCGATCAACTATTACGACAAGCGGTCCACCGGTGCAGAGAGCTACCGTCTCCTGGCAGACGAAGTGATTCACAGGGGGGATGAAGAGTAATGGCAGCGAGAAGAGGAGGCTTAGGCAAGGGCCTGGATTCCCTGATTTCACCGGGACATTCGGCCAAAGCAGAAGCAAAAGAGAAACCGGCAAAACCGGAGGTCAAAGTAGTCGAGAAGGTTGTTGAAAAAGTTGTCGAAAAACCAGTCGAGATGAAACTGAAAATCTCCGAAATTGAACCGAACCGCGAACAGCCGCGAAAATCCTTTGACGAGGACGGCCTGATCGAACTTTCGGAATCCATCAAACAGTTCGGAGTTCTGCAGCCGATTCTGGTGCAGAAAAAAGATGATTATTATGAGATCATCGCAGGGGAACGGAGATGGAGGGCTGCAAAGCTTGCCGGAATCAAAGAAGTACCGGTCATCATCAAAGATTTTACCGAGCAGGAAGTTGTCGAGATTTCCCTGATTGAAAATATTCAGAGAGAATCCCTGAACCCGATTGAGGAGGCACACGCATACAAACGCCTGATGGAAGAGTTCCATCTCCGCCAGGATGAAATCGCAGAGCGCGTTTCCAAGAGCAGAACGGCGGTTACAAACTCGATGCGTCTCCTGAAACTGGACGACAGGGTACAGCAGATGGTTGTCGATGAAATGCTGACAACCGGTCATGTGCGTACGCTGCTGGCGCTGGAGAATAAAGAGCTCCAGTACAATACGGCAATGAAAATCTTCGATGAAAAGCTCAGTGTCCGTGAGACCGAGCGCCTGGTCAAAGAGATCCTGAATCCGAAGGTGAAGAAAGAAAAGAAAGTCAATCTGGAAGAGGAAGCCATCTACGAAGGTCTGGAAGAGAAAATCAAGAGCATCATTGGTACGAAGGTTTCCATTCACCGCGGGGCAAAGCACAAAGGAAAGATCGAGATCGAGTATTATTCCCAGGAAGAGCTCGAGAGAATCATGGATCTGTTTGAATCAATACAGTAAGAGGTAGAATAATGAGCGATTTATTTAGTAAGGTAGGAATTGACCTTGGCGTTGTTGTACTTCTTCTGATTGTACTGATTATCGTGATGATGATTATGACGGTCAGCATGTCGCTGCGTCTGAGCAGACTGAACCAGAAGTACAGAAGCTTTATGAAGGGAAAAGACGCCCAGTCACTCGAAAAGCTGTTTCATCAGCGGTTCAAGGAAATTGACAAACTGAACAAGCAGAATGAGCTGACGAAAAAAAATCTTGCGGATCTGAAAAAGATCCAGGGCATGACGCTGAACAAATACGGAATCGTAAAATATGATGCGTTTGACGATGTGGGCGGAAAGATGAGTTTTGCGCTGGCAATGCTCGACAAAGAAAACACAGGTTTTATCCTGAATGCAATCCACAGCCGTGACAACTGCTTTTTATATCTGAAAGAGATCGTAAAAGGCGAGTCCTATATCATGCTGAGCGCCGAGGAAATCGACGCGCTGCGCCAGGCAATTACGATGAATTCGATCGATCTGATGTAAAAGCGGACCGCAGAAAAACAGCATGAAAGAACGCTTGAAAAAATGCATATACTGTTATATGATGGTACTGGAACGCGCCAAACCCGCATAAATGCTGGAAAAACGGCAGTGGTTCCGGGCTGGAAAGAACAAAAAGAATCCCGCCAAAATGAGGGGATAAGATCTACTAGGAGGAAATTATGTTAGACATTAAGTTTTTAAGAGAAAACCCGGAAGTTGTAAAACAGAATATCCGAAATAAATTCCAGGATCAGAAACTGGAGCTGGTTGATAAAGTCATCGAGCTGGATAAAGAAAACCGTGACATCAAACAGGAAGTAGAAGCACTTCGTGCAAAAAGAAACAAAATCTCCAAACAGATCGGCGCACTGATGGGCCAGGGCAAGAGAGAAGAGGCTGAGGAAGTAAAGAAACAGGTAGCTGTTGACGGTTCCCGCATCGAGGCTCTTTCTGCAAGAGAAAAAGAAGTAGAAGAAGAAATCAAGAAGATCATGATGGTGATCCCGAACATCATCGATCCTTCCGTACCGATCGGAAAAGATGACAGCGAGAACGTAGAAGCAGAGCGCTTCGGCGAGCCGGTTGTACCGGATTTTGAAATCCCGTATCACACCGACATTATGGAGTCCTTCGACGGAATCGATCTGGACGCAGCAAGAGAAGTTGCAGGAAACGGATTCTATTATCTGATGGGCGACATTGCACGCCTCCACTCTGCCATCCTTTCTTATGCAAGAGATTTCATGATCGACCGCGGATTTACCTACTGCGTACCGCCTTTCATGATCCACGGCAACGTCGTAAACGGTGTTATGAGCTTCGCTGAGATGGAGTCCATGATGTACAAAATCGAGGGCGAGGATCTGTACCTGATCGGAACCAGCGAGCACTCCATGATCGGTAAATTCATCGACAGCATCATCCCGGAGGAGAAACTGCCTCTGACCCTGACCAGCTACTCTCCGTGCTTCCGTAAAGAAAAAGGAGCACACGGCATCGAGGAGCGTGGTGTTTATCGTATCCATCAGTTCGAGAAACAGGAGATGGTTGTTGTCTGCAAACCGGAAGACAGCATGATGTGGTATGACAAACTGTGGAAGAACACCGTAGACCTGTTCCGTTCCATGGATATCCCGGTTCGTACTCTGGAGTGCTGCTCCGGTGACCTGGCTGATCTGAAAGTAAAATCTGTCGATGTTGAGGCATGGTCTCCGCGTCAGAAGAAATACTTCGAGGTAGGAAGCTGCTCCAACCTTGGTGATGCACAGGCAAGACGTCTGAAAATCCGTGTCAACGGCGAGGACGGAAAGAAATACCTGGCACATACCCTGAACAACACCGTAGTTGCTCCGCCGCGTATGCTGATCGCATTCCTGGAGAACAACCTGAATGCAGACGGAACCGTAAGCATTCCGGAAGTTCTTCGTATGTACATGGGCGGAAAAGAAAAACTGGTTCCGAAACACTAATCGCATAAGAAATACAAAGGAATGAGAGGAGGTGTTCTTATGCACGCTTACCTGAAAACCATTGGATTTTCAAAGATCAAGACGACGAAGGAACTCCAGGATATTCTTCGTGATGTAGTAGAAAACTACGACCGTAAAAAGATTGTGGAAACAGAAGAACACCACCTTTTTGCTGAATTTTCGAAAGAATATGCATATGACTGTGGTATCACGGTCTGTGGGGAAATTGATGAGAACAACCGTTTCCAGATGGAATATTATTATCCCTATTTCGAGGGCGGGCAGATCAGCTCCTACGAGGAGGTATCGGTGGAGCGCCACGTCGATAAGGAATCGTTTGCAGGCGCCTGCGACGATATGCGGCTTGGCATCACGATGATCTTTTATCTGACGCATGCAGCGGAATATCTTGAGATGAAACAGAAAAATGCGCTGCAGCCGCTTCCGCTCCCGCTTTCTGTCTCCGGTCTTGCAGCGGAAGGAACAATTCTGCTTCCGATCCAGAAAGACCCGGAACAGGTCGAGAAAGAACGCCGCAGCACGCAGCAGAAGAATTCACTGATCTCGGCTGCCAGAAACGGGGATGAGGATGCGATGGAAAGTCTCACCATGGATGATATTGACACATATGCCATGATTTCCCAGCGTCTGACGAAGGAAGATGTCTTTTCTATTGTAGATAGCTTTTTCATGCCGAGCGGTCTCGAATGTGACCAGTACAGCGTGATGGGTGAAATTACGGAGATGAATACAACGAAGAACGCGGTAACGGGCGAGCGGGTGTATGAGCTCGGCCTCGTCTGCAACGATGTGCCGATAGACATCTGTATCAACGAAAAGGATTTATTTGGAGTACCGGAAGTGGGAAGACGTTTCAAAGGCCAGATCTGGCTGCAGGGAATGCTGGAACATCTGTAAGGGAAAAATAAAAAGAGCGAGGACGGAAAAAGAGAAAATTCAGTCCTCGTTCTTTTTTTTGCAGATTTTTATAGCGATAAACGGATGTTTACTGGTTCTGCACCAGATTCAGATGCTTACGCACCCGCTCGATCAGCATTTCAAGAGCAACGGTGTTCTGTCCGCCCTCCGGGATGATCACGTCGGCACGGCGCTTGCTCGGCTCTACGAACTGCTCGTGCATCGGTTTTACGGTCGTCAGGTACTGCGTCACAACGCTGTCCAGGGAACGGCCGCGCTCTTTTACATCGCGCAGGATCCGGCGGAGAATCCGCACGTCCGCATCGGTATCGACAAAGACTTTGATGTCCATCAGATCGCAGAGATCCTTCTCAACGAAGAGGAGAATGCCCTCGAGCACGATAACCGGGGCAGGATGGACCAGAATCGTTTTATCCGAGCGGTTATGCATGGCATAATCGTAAACCGGCATCTCGATGGATTTTCCGGCTTTCAGCTCGAGAATGTGCTGGCATAACAGGTCGGTATCAAAGGCATCGGGATGATCGTAATTTAATTTGGCACGCTCCTCAAAAGGAATATCGTCATGGCGTTTGTAATAGTTGTCATGGCGCAGAATGCTCACTTCATCGCGTCCAAAACTTTCTACCAGCTTATCTGCCAGTGTCGTTTTTCCACTGCCGGTTCCTCCGGCAATTCCTATCAGTATCGTATCCATAAGAAACTCCTTTTTATCCGATGATAGCCAGTGTTGCGCTTGTTCCGAGACGACTTGCGCCGGCATCTACCATAGCCTGTGCCTCGTCTGCGTTGTGGATTCCGCCGGAAGCTTTTACGCCCATATCCGGGCCTACGGTCTTTCTCATCAGGGCGACATCAGCCGCTTTTGCACCGCCGGTAGAAAATCCGGTGGAGGTTTTTACGAAGTCAGCGCCGGCTTCTTTTGCGAGCTCGCACGCTTTTACTTTCTCTTCATCGGTTAAAAGGCAGGTCTCGATGATGACTTTCAGAACGATGTCCTTGCCGCATACTTCTTTTAAGGTCTGGATATCGGAGCGTACGAAGTCGTATTTGCCGTCTTTGAGGGCTCCGACGTTGATTACCATATCAACCTCCTGTGCACCGTCTTCGATGGCCGCACGGGTCTCAAACGCTTTTACACGGGTATCGGACATGCCCAGAGGGAAGCCGACAACGGTGCAGACTTTGACGTCAGATCCTTTGAGCTTTTCAGCAACGAATTTGGTGTAGTACTGGTTGACGCAGACAGAAGCAAAATCATGTGCAAGTGCCTCGTCGCAGATCTTTGCAACCTGTGCTTCGGTTGCGTCTGCTTTTAAGATAGTGTGGTCAAATAATTTGGTGTTCAGCATAATTTTTTCCTTTCTTTGATGAAAAATAAATTAGAATGATAGAGAAAAGGCAGAGCCGAAAAAACACAGTTCGGATTTAACGGCTCTGCCTTTAAAAATTGTAACTATTCAGAGCCACATCTCGATTCCGCTGCGCTGCATCTCGATGTGGCTGCTCGCCATATGAAATTCCAGAAAAAACCGCTCATTCATGCAAGCATGATTCGCAATTTTTTCTTCCATTTCACATGGCTCTGAATAGTTACATATTATCTTGCGCCCTTATCGTATGGAATACCTTCGGCTTTCGGAGCCTGGGAATTCTTGGATGTGAAGGCAAGAATAATCATGGATGCGATAAACGGCATCATGTTGTAAATGTTCTTGGACAGTCCCAGATGGGAGAGGACGGTGGAGTCCGCAATGTTTGCCAGGGAACGGAATACCGCAAAGAATACGGCTGCTCCGGCAATGTGGAACGGTTTCCACTGACCGAAGATCATAACAGCGAGGGCAAGGAATCCGGCACCGGCTACGCCGACTTCGAAGTTCCAGGTGGTAACGGACGGAACGATGTAGGCAAATCCGCCGATACCGCCGAGTGCACCGGAGATGATAACACCGGTGTATCTCCACTGGTATACGTTGATACCAACAGAGTCGGCTGCCTGTGGATGCTCACCGCAGGCACGCAGGCGCAGTCCCCATTTCGTTTTGAAGAGGAACACGTAGCTGCAGATCAGAAGGATGATGCCGATGAAAAGGAAGATGTTCACGGTAAATGGTCCGATCTTGTAAATGAAAGCGGCGTTGGTGTAGTTCAGCTTTGCGGAAGCTGCACCGTTTCCGGCATCCGAGCCGTTGTTGAATGCTTTTACCAGGACGATGGCAATGGCAGTAGCCAGCATGTTCAGCGCGGTTCCGCCGATCGTCTGGTCTGCTTTCAGTGTGATGGCGGAGAAGCCAAGCAGCAGAGAGTAGATCATACCGGATACGGCGCTCGCCAGAATGGAAAGTGCCACAAGTGCAGGAGCCGGGAGGTCCGGGAACAGAACCAGGACGAAGACACCGGCAAGGCCGCCGATCGCCATGATTCCTTCCAGCGCGATGTTGATGACACCGCTTCGCTCGGAGAACATACCGCCCATCGCAACGAGCATCAGAACAACGGCGTACAGTAAGGTAAATTTAATTAAAAGGAACATTATTTCTTCTCCTCCTTTCCGTTGTCTGCATTGGCATTTGCTTTCTGCTCTTTTTTGCTCTTGAACAGGTTTGCAACGATGCCCTTGAACAGGGTAACGAATGCGCAAAGGTAAATGATAACGGCAACGATCAGGTCCGCGATCTCCGGCTGATAATATTTCGTAGGCAGGTAAGCACCGCCGACAGAAATATGAGCAACGAAGAGAGCAGCGAAGATAACGCCGATCGGGTTGCTAAGTGCAAGAAGCGCAACCGGGATACCATTAAATCCGATGGCCGGGAGTGCTGTCGATACCTGCGGGTTCCACTCGGATGCACCGGAGAGGAAGTAGAGGCCTGCACCGATTCCGGCAAGCGCACCTGCGATGGTCATGGAGAGAACAACGTTTCTCTTCTCGTTGATGCCGGCGTATTTGGCAGCATCCTTATTGAACCCGCAGGCTTTCAGCTCATAGCCGAAGGTTGTTTTGTTCAGAACGATGTAGATGATGACCGCAATGGCAATCGCAATGAAAATGGCAATCGTTGTGGAACTGGTACGGAAAATGGAGTTCATGCCGCAGTCCGGAATCAGGGATTTCGGAGAAGCGGAGCTTAATTTGTAAGTACGTGTGGTCTTCTGATCATACATGCCCGGGATGGTGTTGTACATCAGCTCATTGACAAGATAAAGACCAATCCAGTTGAACATGATGGAAGTAATAACTTCGTTTACGTTGAAGTATGCTTTGAAGATACCAGGAACTGCTCCCCAGATGGCTCCGCAGACCATAGCAGCCAGAAGGCATACATACCACGGCATGTGGAGGATGATGGCAAAATACAGGGCGCCGAAAACACCGACGGTGTACTGTCCGGCAGCACCGATGTTGAACAGACCTGTTTTAAAAGCAAATGCAACCGAAAGTCCGGTCATAATCAGGGGAGCGGACTGAGCGATTTCACTTCCGATTCCCTTCGGCTTTAAGTAAAAGCCGCCTTTGATGATTCGTGTAAATCCATCCACTGCGTTCTCCGCGTTGATGCAGTATAAAATGATAAATCCCACAAGAAGACCGATCACAATACATACAAGAGAAGCGACAATGGACAGAAGAGCGTTTTTCGTTTTTTCGTTCATGCTTTTCTTACCTCTCTTTTATACTTCTTCGGGAACCGGATCCCGTTTTGCACCTGCCATGTAGAGACCGAGTTCTTCGACAGAAACGGTTTTCGGATCCAGCTGGCCGACCAGCTCTCCTTCGTACATAACAAGAATACGGTCGGAAACATCCATAACCTCATCCAGTTCCAGAGAAACCAGAAGAACGGCTTTTCCCTTGTCGCGCTGCGCAACGAGCTGGCTGTGAATGTATTCGATGGCTCCGACATCAAGACCACGGGTAGGCTGTACCGCAATGAGAAGATCAGGATCTTTGTCGATCTCACGCGCGATGATCGCTTTCTGCTGGTTTCCGCCGGACATGCTGCGGGTGATGGTCACAGGACCCTGGCCGCTGCGGACATCGTACTGCTCGATCAGGCGCTCGGCATATTCGCGCACGGCTTTTGATTTGATAAAGCCGAAGGATTCAAATTCCGGCTGCCAGTAACGCTGCAGCACCATGTTCTGCTCGATGGAGTAATCCAGCACGAGGCCGTGTTTATGGCGGTCCTCCGGGATGTGGCTCATGCCCATCTTGGAGCGGTCGCGGATGGAAGCCTTCGTGATGTCCTGTCCGTTGAACAGAATTTTACCGCCGGATACTTTTTCCAGTCCCGTGAGGCCTTGAACGAACTCGGACTGGCCGTTTCCATCGATACCTGCGATGCAGACAATCTCGCCTTTTCTTACATTAAAGGAAACATCTTTGACGGCGTTGTTTCCGTGCACCTTGCTCGGTACGGTCATGTGCTCTACTTTCAGAACGGTGTCGCCCGGTTTTGACGGCTTTTTGTTGACGGAGAAGCTGACGTTTCTTCCGACCATCATGCGGGAGAGCTCTTCTTTGGAAGTTTCGCTGATGTTGACGGTTCCGATGTATTTTCCTTTGCGGAGAATCGTACAGCGGTCGGCAACTTCCATGATCTCGTTGAGTTTATGGGTGATGAAGAGGATGGATTTTCCTTCTTTTGCGAGGTTCTTCATGATCTTCATCAGCTCGTCGATTTCCTGCGGCGTCAGAACCGCGGTCGGCTCGTCGAAGATCAGGACTTCGTTGTCACGGTAGAGCATTTTCAGAATTTCGGTACGCTGCTGCATGCCGACGGTGATATCTGAGATCAGAGCGTCCGGATCGACCATCAGACCGTATTTCTCGCTCAGCTCAATGACTTTTGCACGGGCATTCTTTTTCTCGAGGAAAAGGCCTTTGGTCGGCTCTACGCCGAGGATGATGTTGTCGAGAACCGAGAAACATTCGACCAGCTTAAAGTGCTGGTGCACCATACCGATGTTGAGATCGTTGGCGTCGTTCGGCGTGTTGATATGGACTTCCTGCCCATTCTTCTTGATGATTCCGGAGGTAGGCTGATACAGACCAAAAAGAATACTCATCAGGGTTGATTTTCCTGCACCGTTTTCTCCAAGCAGAGCATGGATTTCTCCTTTTTTGAGCTGTAACGTAATGTTGTCGTTCGCCTTGATACCCGGGAATTCTTTGGTGATGTTCAACATCTCAATAATGTACTCATTTTCCATATACATATTCCCTTTCAAGCGTGGTTTTGCAGGACTGCCGAAGGTATGGAAAACAGGGCAGAACTGCGGGCTTTCATTATGTCTAGTATAGCATTTTGTGTGGCAGAAAAAAAGGGGAAGAGAAATAATCTTCTCTTCCCCAAAAGGCATATTGTTACAGAAACAGTATGCACATTAGCTGATGTAATCAACGGTTACGTGAGAACCTACTTCCGGCTGATTTTCTGTATCGCTGGAGATTTCGATGGAACCATCGCGGATACCAGCCAGTACAGTTTCATACTGATCCTGTGTGAAGGTTGTGAATCCCCAGGATTCGGAATCGGTAGGAAGGCCGATGTAATCTCCGTCTTTCAGTCCAAGCTGCTGAGCAGTTCCGCCAAGTTCAGAGAAGTTTCCGCTGAAGTAGGAATCCAGAGCGTTGTTGATGGCGCTTGGAAGACCTTTCATAGCGGAAGTCAGGCAGCGCTCGCCGATTTTGGAACGCTGGTCAACGTCTACACCAATAACTTTTCCGTCGTGTGTCTCAGCTGCATCCAGAGCAGATGTCCAGATACCGCCGCCGCAGGCGAATACAACCTGTGTTCCGTCTGCATACCAGCCTTCCATACGGGCGGTGATGGAGTCATCGCCGTAGAACTGGCCGCCATAGTAATATTTTACGTTTACATCTACGCCGTCTTCTTCAGCAGCAGCGTTGATACCCTGTACATAACCGTAACCGAAACGGATAACGGCCGGAACAGCGATACCGCCGAGGAAACCAAGGCTTGTGTAGCCGTCTTTTACTGCAGCGTATCCAGCAAGGTAGCCGGCCTGCTCTTCTTCGAAGGAGCAGATGTACACGTTCTTTCCGAGATCAACAGCTTTGCCGTTTTTTACAATATCACTTTCGGTAACATCGACTGCGATGAAGGTTACATCCGGATAGGTGTCCTGCTCTTCAGCGATGGCAGGTCCGAACAGGTAACCTGGCATTACAACAACGGTAGCACCCTCGGAAACAGCAAGATCGATGGAGTTGATACGCTCTTCATCGGTATCCTCTGCCGGTTTGTAGTACTCGTACTCTACGCCGTTTGCATCGCCGTAGGCGCATACAGTTTCCCAGGTGATCTGGTTGAAGGATTCGTCGGTGATATCTCCGGAGTCTGTGATCATGGCAATTTTCTCACCTGCGGCGTCTTTTTTTTCTCCGTCTGTGGAAGCAGAAGCGGAAGTTGCGCTGGTGGAATCGGCGCCTGTGGATGCGTCGGAGGAAGAGGATCCGTTGGAGGAACCGCATCCTGCGAGTGCAGCAGTTGTCATGGCGGCTGCAAGCAGTAAGCTAACTACTTTCTTTTTCATAATAGTATTCTCCTTTCAATAGGTACAGCGTTTCTGCGTGTATGGCTACATTATAATATAAAAGAAAAAAGTATGTCAAGCAAAGGAAAAACTGCGTGAAATCCACTAATTATCTGCATGCGAGCCGGAAATTCTTCGGATAATGGCGTTGGATCTTGCATAAATTTCTTCCGGGTCAAAGCCGATGCGGAATTCGCCGTTTTCGTAGAGGATTTGACCGTTTACCATGGTAAGCTTTACGTTCTGTTTGCTGCCGCTGTAAACGAGGTTTTTGATCAGATTATTCTCCGGCTGCATGTTCGGCTGATGGAGGTCAATCATGACGAGATCGGCCTTTTTGCCGGCAGCGAGACGGTCGCAGTCAGTAAGCTGCATGGCGTGCGCGCCGCCTGCGGTTGCCATGTAGAGAATGGCGTCGGCCGGGATTCCTGCGGCATCCATCTCGCGGACTTTGGAAAGGCCGGTGGTCAGGAACATTTCGCGGAACATATCGAGGCAGTTGTTACTGGCCGGCCCGTCGGTGCCGATGGCGAGGTTGATGCCGTTATCGTAAAAACGCTTCAGCGGGCAGATGCCGGAGGCGAGCTTCAGGTTTGAGGAGGGATTGGTAACGGCCGTCAGTTTCCGGTCGCGGAAAATTTCGAAATCGCGGTCCTCCATCCAGATGCAGTGGTAGCCGCCGCCTCCGTACTGGAACATGCCTAAGCGTTCCATCAGCTGTGTCGGGGTGAGTCCCCAGCGCTCTTTACAGCCCTCGACTTCGCTTTTTGTTTCGGCGTTGTGTGTCCAGACAGGGGAATGGTATTTTTCGGCGAGTTTGGCAACGGCTTCAAGAAGCGGGCCGCCGGTCGTATATTCGGCGTGGAAACCGAGCAGATACGAGGTGCGGTCGGAGAGTTCGTTGACATAGTTATACATCTCTTCGAGAATTTCCGGGCTGTCGACGAAGTTGTTGAGACCGCTGGTAAGAACGGTGCGGAATCCGGTGTCGACCGTGGCAGCGATGCTGTTTTTCTGCTGGATGTACATGTCGAAATTGGAGGTGATGCCGCTCGTCAGATATTCCATGATGCCGAGGATATTGAGCCAGTAAACGTCGTCCCCGGCGAGCTTTGCCTCGTTCGGGAAGACCTGGCGCTCGAGCCATTCGTGGAGCGGGAGATCGTCCGCGTAGGAGCGGAGGAAGGTCATCGGGGTGTGCGTGTGTGCGTTTTTAAAGCCCGGGATCAGGAGATTGCCGCGGGCGTCAATTTCGCGGTCGAAGACAGGGGTCTCTGCGGCATCTGGATCTGCTTTTCTACCAGGTCCGATATAGGTGATGGTGTCGCCGGTGACATGAAGTTCGTCTTCGGCGATGGAAAAATGGTTTTCAGCGTCGAGTACGAGAATTTTTGCGTTGTAAAAACGTGTATTCCACCCCGATGTCTCCTTTTTTTTACGTGCTGTTTTCGGCGGGGGGGGCTTGTTTTTTTGACAGACCCCCGCCGCTGTGTGTTTACAGTGTCTTTGCGATGCCCTGAATCGTTGCGGCAACGAGTTTTTTGAACTGCGGTGCAACCATGTCAGCTGCCTCCTGAACTTCCGCATGGCACAGAGGCTGCGGGGAGATGCCGGCGGCAAGATTGGTAATGCAGGAAATACCGATGACGCGCATGCCCATATGGCGTGCAGCGATGGCTTCGCAGGCGGTGCTCATGCCGACCGCGTCTGCGCCGAGGGTGCGGCACATGGCGATTTCCTGCGGGGACTCGTACTGCGGGCCGGTGAGCTGCAGATAAACGCCTTCCATCAGGTCGATATCAAGGCTGGCTGCGGCTTTCCGTGCGATTTTCTGGAATTCAAGGTCGTAGATCTGGCTCATATCCGGGAAGCGGGTGCCGAGCTCGTCGATGTTCGGTCCGATAAGCGGAGATGGAACGAAGCAGGCGATCTGGCCGTTTAACAGCATCAGAGAGCCTGGTTTTGTGCCCTGTTTGATGCCGCCGGCGGCGTTGGTTAAGAACAGTGCTTTTGCGCCCATCAGCTTCATGAGGCGGGTCGGGAGAACGACGTCGGTCATCGGATAGCCTTCATAATAATGAACGCGGCCCTGCATGCAGACAACCGGCACATCGCCGACGTAGCCGAAGATAAAACGGCCCGCGTGGCCCGGAACAGTGGAAACCGGGAAGCCTTCGATATCGTGGTAATCGAGGGTTGCGGTAACGCGGATATCATTCGCAAAATCACCGAGGCCGGAACCGAGAATCAGTGCGACTTCCGGCTGGAAATCGATCTGGGAGCGGAAGCTCTCGTAGCATTTCATCAGTTTTTCGTAAACAGGGTTTGGGGTGTTGCTCATAGGAAAAACCTCCTTAATATAAATGATTTTCTGCTTTTTGAGTCTTTTTTCGGCTATTTTTAGGGAAGAAAAGCCTGCCACAGAGATGTGAGTCCCGGAGGCAGGCTTTTCTTTTAGAAAAAAGATCATCTGGTAGTTCTATTGTAGTATAGAAAGCGCGGAAAAGCAATGATTTCAGTCATCAAAAATATTCAGATGCTGTTTCATGATATTTCCCAGCCATTCAATGACCGGACCGAGGGTAATAACCATCAGCACGGTGACAATGCCGAGTTTTCCGCCGAGCAGAACGGCGATCGCGGTGACAACGAAGTCGTAGACGATGCGGATCACACGGAACGAAACGTTTGGCAGGTGGGTGGAGATAATGAAGGATACTGCGTCGTACGGTGCAGTTCCCATATCAACATCCATATAGAAGGATGCGGCAAGGATAAACAGGACCAGCGCCGGGATCAGCACGGCGATTCGCACACCCATCGAGGTGAAGAGGTCTGCCGGAAGGACTTTCGCCCAGATCCAGGAGAAAAAGTCGATGGAATATCCCACGAGAAACATGTTTGCGAGAGTTCCGAAGCCTAAGTTTCTGCCGCCGAAAATGATAACGAAGATGAGCAGGACGGTATTGAAGAGTGCCTGCCAGTTTCCGATGCTGATGCCGAGGCGGGTGGAGATGGTCTGGTTTAACAAGGTACACGGATCGGTGCCGAGATCGACGAGAAGCAGCCATGAGAGCGCAAAGCCCATCAGGATGACGGCAGCGATGACCAGAATCAGGCGGGTCCAGAAATATTTTTTCTGAAAAAAGCCCTGGATGATTTCTTTCATAGTATGAAGTTCCTCCCTGTGATTTATGCTTGGTTTTTCACCTTTTCGGGCGGATTTTCTACGCATTTCCTTCGAAATTTTTCGATCGTCTTTCCAACACGTTTTTCGCCCTTCTTTCCAGAAAAATCTCCGCCGTTTTTTTCGGCGGAGATTTGACCGTTTCTGTTATTTTAGTATATTTTTCCCAAAATGTAAACTATTTTCTTTTAATGATGTCAACTTGGTGTTCACAAAATAATGAACGATAAATGAACATAAATTAACATAAAACTTAAAATTGAAAAAACACGTTCATTAATAAATTAACAAAATGAACATGTGAGCTGAATGAAATTTGTGCATTCTACAATGTGTCCACGAGAGACGGACAGAACTTTGAAAATAACTACAATATACGGATATACGAATTAGCGCCATAAACAGAAACCAAAGTTATAGAATCAGCTCCACGTTTTTACCGAAGATTTCGCGGTATAACTGTTCGCGTTCCACGGTGATCAGACGCCCGACTTCCTGCTGGAGCTGTAGGCACGTCCGACGGAATCGGTTGCCGCATCGAGACAATCGGCGCAGGTGAGGATCTGGTAGAGAATGGCGTTGTCGTTGCCTTTATGGGTATACTCGCGCGGATAGCCGCCTTTTTCGTCGTAGCAGAGATGGTGGTAGAGCGCCGCCTCGGCGTATGGTCTTGTGGAATCCCATTTGCTGAGGAGCTCATAGCCCATCTGTGGGTGGAGACGGATCAGATCAAAGAGAAAAAGTACATTGCATCATTGGAACCGTATATTGGAGATATTCTACTGGTTGGAATTAATTATGATAAAAAGACCAAAAAGAATGAATGCCTGATAGAAAAGGCGTAAATGAATAAAAAGGCAAGGCAGCATATCACAGGAAATCCTGAGGCATGCTGCCTTATTTTGCCAGGCATATCAATAATTGGTTCAAAAAGGATACGTTAGAATACCACTACCAGAAGCATCTTATACTGCTCTTTGCCATACACTGCATGCGGATGTTTTGCCGGCATGACGATGGATTCGCCTTCGTGGAGTTCGTATTTTACACCGTCGATGGTGATTTCACCGGTTCCGTCGAGGCAGGTGACGAAGGCGTCGCCGCCGGACTCGTGGGTGCTGATTTCTTCGCCTTTGTCGAAGGCAAATAAGGTGATGCTGACGGATTCATTCTGTACCAGTGTTTTGCTGACGATCTGGCCTTCCTGGTAGGAAACCTGATCTTTTAAGACCATAATCTTGGCTTTATTGATATTTTTCATGATGCTCATAGTTCATAAATCTCCGTGATAGAATGAGAACGTGTCTGAAAAAATTCCCAGGCACGTTCTAAAAATGTGTGATTAAGATGAGATGACTCATCAGTGTCGGGCGTGTATAGAAATGGAATCTGAGGTCCGTTTTCTGATATGCCCAAATTCAAAGATATTTTTGTCTGAACATATACAGTATACGTGGAAAAATGAAAGAAAGCAAGGGGTTTTCTTTATTTCCCGAAAAACAATTCCATATCGTTTTCAACGGTATCGATTCCGGCGATGCCGAAGTTTTCAACGAGAAGAGCTGCAACATTCGGGCTTAAAAATGCCGGGAGTGTCGGGCCGAGGTGGATGTTCTTGACACCGAGAGACAGCAGTGCCAGAAGAACAATCACAGCTTTCTGCTCGTACCAGGAAATATTGTAGATGATCGGCAGATCGTTGATATCGTCGAGGCCGAAGACCTCCTTTAATTTCAGTGCAATCACGGCAAGAGAGTAGGAATCATTGCACTGGCCGGCATCGAGGACGCGCGGAATGCCGTTGATGTCGCCGAGGTTCAGCTTGTTGTATTTGTATTTTGCACAGCCGGCGGTCAGAATCACGGTGTCTTTCGGCAGTGCCTGTGCAAAATCAGAGTAATAGCTGCGGCTCTTTGCACGGCCGTCACATCCAGCCATGACAACGAATTTTTTGATCGCGCCGGATTTCACGGCATCGACGATCTGGTCTGCCAGGGCGAGTACCTGTGCATGGGCGAAGCCTCCGACAATGGTTCCCTGCTCGAGTTCCTTCGGCGGTGCGCAGTGCTTTGCCTGTTCGATGAGCAGAGAGAAATCTTTTGTCTCACCGATGACGCCGTCGATGTGCGGGCATCCTGGATAACGAACCGCTCCGGTTGTGTAAATACGGTTTTTGTAGCTGTCCTTCGGCGGCACGATACAGTTCGTCGTCATCAGAATCGGGCCGTTGAAGGCTTCAAATTCTTCTTTCTGCTTCCACCAGGCGTTACCATAATTTCCCTTAAAATGTTCATATTTTTTGAACGCCGGATAGTAGTGTGCAGGCAGCATTTCGGAGTGGGTGTAAACATCAATGCCGGTGTTCACGGTCTGCTCGAGCAGCATCTCGAGGTCACGCAGATCATGACCGGAGACGAGAATACCCGGGCGGGTGCCGACACTGAGATCGACGGTGGTGATCTCCGGATTGCCGTAAGCGGAAGTATTGGCCTCATCGAGCAGTGCCATTCCCTGCACGCCGTAGGAGCCGGTCTCGAGTGCGAGAGCCGTCAGTTCCTCTGCGGAGAGGGAATCGTCGAGCGTTGCGGCGAGAGCACGCTGCAGGAAGGCATCGATTTCCTCGTTTTCTTTTAAGAGAACATTGGCATGGCTGGTGTACGCGGCAAGTCCTTTCAGACCGTAGGTGATGAGCTCGCGTAAAGAGCGGATGTCCTCATTTTCCGTGGAAAGTACGCCGACGGTAACCGCTTTTGCGGCAAATTCATCGGTTGTGCCGTTCCAGAGGGCGGCCTCCGGCAGAGCGGAGCAGTCGGCAAGCTGAGCGAGAAGCGCTTTGGTCTCAAGCGTTGCCTCAATTCGTGGGCGGATCGTATCATCATCAAAGTTCACGTTTGTGATGGTCGTAAACAGGTTTTCGGTGATGAGATGATTGACGCTGGCATCGACGGTTTTTCCTTCGCGGCGGAGCTGTGTCGTCACGGCGGAAAGTCCTTTCGTCGTCCAGATCAGCAGATCCTGCAGCGCTGCTGTCTCCGGGCGCTTTCCACAGACACCGGATTTTGTACAGCCGGAGCAGCCGGCAGTTTCCTGACACTGGTAGCAAAACATATTCTGTTCCATAAAAATAGTTCCTCCTGTAGGGTATTTCCGAGGGGTTAAGCGCAGAGGGAAAAACAGATCTGCGCGGAGTTTCATAATTTACACGTACAGAATATCGGATATAACAGGAAAAGTATGTGGTTATAACCACGGAAAAATACTTTTTGTGTATATTCGTTTATGAAAAATAAGCATTTGAAACGATGAAACGGTAAAAAATTTACGCTGCGGTACCGCCTAGAGAGACGGATGACGCAGCGTAAATTTGTTTTTATGAAATTCAAGGATTCCCTCTTTCTGCATTTTTCCGAGTTCTTTGGAGAGGGCGCTCCGGTCGAGATTCAGGTAGTCGGCAAGGCTCTGGCGGTCGAAGGGGATCGTAAAGGTGTCGGCGCCGGTTTTGGCAGACTGCGCGGAGAGGTAGACCAGCACGCGCTCGCGGATCGTCTTTGGTGTAGTGCAGAAAATGCGGTTGGAGAGGGTAAGATTTTTCTGCATGGAGATGCGGAGCATGTTACTGCGAAGCTGGGACAGCCATGCATCATCACCATCGGCGGTCTGGTCGAAGTTTCGAAGATTGAAAAAGAGAACTGTCGAGGCTTCGGCTGCCGTGACATTCACCATCATCGGCTCCCGACAGAAGGCATACGTTTCGGCAAATACCTGGCCGGGGCTGATCTTGCTTAAGATACTGCGGTTGCCCCAGAGATCCGTATTCTCCACGAAAACGCTGCCGGACAGCACAATCCCCAGTTCGGACACGCGGTCACCCATGTGATAAATGGTCTGGTTTTTCTCAAACGAACACGTCCGCAGCCACCCGCTCGAAACAAAAGCCGCCCGCCCGGTTTCCGAGATGCCATGAAAGAGCGGGAGAGAAAACACCTCGGTCGGAAAAACAGCATCAGCCAATGATTTCATACTGCAGCATCTCGTATTTCAAAATACTGCCCTCCATAATTTCCGGCGGCAGCAGCGCACGGGCAACCAGTTTCGTTTCATTGTCCTCCGGTTCGATGTCATTGCGGCGTAAATGCGCGTAATCACCATCGATGGCGACTACTTCGTAGGTGCAGGATAACATAAGAAAACAACCTCCTTTTTCTTTACATGATACCTATTATACCGTGTGCAGAAACGGATGTCGATGGAATTTTTAATGCCGGAAACAAAAGTCTATGCTATACTTACAGCAGGGTATGACAGAAAAGAAAGGATGGAAAGTAGGATCCTGGGGGAAGAACTTGGACTGGAAGTCTGCTCGGTGCTGAGAAAAATCCGGGAAGATATGTAGCTCATTATCATCAGCAGCTATGCGGAATTTTCTTATGCGGAGCGGGCAATGGAATTCGGCGTTCTGGGGTACTGCCTGAAACCGCTGGATTATGATAAGACAAAAAAATGCTGGTGAAAGCAATTGGCATTCTGGAACGGAAAAACACGCAGAAAAACTGCCAGATTTCGCAGAAGCGATTGAAAAATCAGATGAAAATCAGCTGCGGGAAATTCTGAAACATGTACAGCTGAATCCGGAAAACTTTTATGTGTGCGTCAGCATCGGGGAATCGAACAGGGTCTGTTTGAAATTGGATATGAAAAGAATGCGATTACCGTAAAAGAGGTAAAAGAAACGCTGCAGGCATGCAAGATCCGGGCGTACCAGTCATTTGTGGAGGACAGACCGTGCATCTGCGCGGAAGAAAATACGGGACGGTCGGCAGAGCTGTTAAATGAAATCACAGAGGAACTGAATCGGAAAAACTGGAAAGGGCTGTATGAAAAGCTGCATGCGCTGCGGATGGATCCGGCAAGAGATTACGATATTACTTTCTGCGTGAAGCTGAATAACAGGATCTATTCCAGCGAAGCCTTTGCCGATGTGGAGGCGGACTATTATATTTATGATTTTTCACAGCTGGTAGCGGAATATCATCAGTATTCGAATATGCTCGAACACCTGGAGCAGACCGTGATGAGCATTGGCGAAAATCAGAATACGAAAGAGTATGCGAATGCTTCCTTCTTGAAACTTCTTTCCTGGATTCAGGAAAATTACAAGAATGATATCTCACTGACCCAGGCGGCAGAAGAGATGCATATGAACCCGAATTATGTGAGCCGTATGTTCAAAAAATACAGTAATAAAACACCCAGCCAGTACCGGGAGGAGTAAGAAAAGTAAGATTTTTACAAAGGAATGTCATATTTTTACCAGTACCTGCTGTTGCACAGTAAACGGTAGATAGTCCGTACCTCGACTGTAAAGGAAAAGTGTGTGACAATAGACTATATT
>OAUU01000413.1_pt1 | contig 33482 bp, 31 predicted proteins | sample 1501381 | NCBI WGS metagenome assembly OAUU01 (sample SAMEA2580057, study PRJEB22360) | human gut metagenome | reverse complement strand
GAGATTGTCGCCATGCCCGATTGACGCAACCCCCGCACCCCAATCACGGAAGCCATATTTGATCTGTACTACCTGCATGTATTTCGGCTTGGTCAAATCACTGAGCACAATAGATTTTGTCTTGCAATACGCCGCAAGCATCTCTTTTCCGCGAACAATATTCTCTTCCTTAAATTCTTTCTTAAACCACTGATTGATCTTGTTACGCGCCTGCGTACTTTTTACAATGTTCAGCCAGTCACGACTCGGTCCCTTGGAATTTTGCGAAGTAAGAATCTCAATTCTGTCACCATTTTGAATCTTATAATCAATATTTACAAGTTTTCCGTTCACACGGGCTCCTACCATCTTATTTCCGACCGCACTGTGAATTGCATAAGCAAAATCAACCGGCGTAGAACCATTCGGCAGATTCTTTACATCCCCATTCGGCGTAAAGCAGTAGACATCTTCTGCGAACAAATCCAGGTCTCCTTTCAAGAGACTTAAAAATTCGCGGTTATCTGTATCCTGCTGCCATTCCAAAATCTGTCTTAACCAGCTTAGTTTTTCCTCTTCCTGCGCGGCAACACTCTTTTTGCCATCATTGGATTCTTTATATTTCCAATGGGCAGCAATACCATACTCCGCCGTCTTATGCATCTCCTCGGTACGGATCTGAATCTCAAATGGCTGTCCCACTGAGCTCATCAATGTCGTATGCAATGACTGATACATATTCGGCTTTGGCATCGCAATATAATCTTTAAAGCGCCCCGGAATCGGCGTGTACATCTCATGAATAACACCAAGTGCAGCATAACAGTCTTTCACTGACTCCACAATGATCCGGACTGCAAACAAATCATAAATCTGATCCACTGTCTTATCCTGATTGACCATCTTTTTATAAATGCTGAAGAAATGTTTCACTCTGCCTTTTACTTCTGCCTTAATCTTCGCATTTTTCATATGTTCTGACACTTCTTCGACAATCTGCTGCACAAACTCCTCACGCTCTGTTTTTCTCGCATTGATCTGCTGCACAAGATCATAAAATACTTCCGGTTGAGAATATTTCAAAGACAGATCATCAAGTTCTGTCTTAATCCTGGAAATACCAAGTCTCTGTGCAATCGGCGCATAGATGTCCATCGTCTCACGCGCTTTCTCAATCTGCTTTTCCGGACGCATGAACTGAAGTGTTCTCATATTATGCAGTCTGTCCGCAAGCTTGATCAGAATCACTCGGATATCTTTTGCCATCGCCAAAAACATCTTTCTTAAGTTCTCTGCCTGCACCTCCAGTTTGTCGGCGGAATACGACAATTGTCCAAGTTTTGTGACACCGTCCACAAGCAGTGCAACTTCCGAACCAAAAATCTCGGTAATCTCCTGCTCTGTCATCACAGTATCTTCCACAACATCATGCAAAATTCCGGCAACAATCGTCTCTTTATCCAACTCCAGATCAGCAAGAATGATTCCTACCCACAACGGGTGAATAATGTATGCCTCACCTGATTTTCGAAACTGTCCTTCATGCGCATGGTACGCGATATTGAACGCTTTTTCCACCATGGAAATATCTGTAGACGGATGGTACTTTCTAATTCGTTTGATCAATGCCTCATATAACATCTTCGGGTCCTGATAATCTTCCGGCGCCTTCACCGCATGCCCATCCACAATCTCAAGTCCCTTGTATGGATTCTCTATTACTTTATTCTCAGCCACATTAATCACCCCTTTCTGGTTCTTATTTTCCAGGGTATGCAATAACAGTCTCTACGTCAACCCCTTCTAATCTCTTTCTGCCTTCTAATCCTTCCAGTTCCATTAAAAATACTGCTTTGACAATCACTCCGCCCATCCCTTCAATGAGCTTTGTAATCGCCTCGATCGTACCTCCGGTTGCCATCAGGTCGTCGATGATCACTACTTTTTGTCCCGGTTTGATCGAGTTTTTATGCATCTCAATCTCAGCGCTCCCATATTCCAAATCATATTGAATCGAAACAGTCTCGCATGGAAGTTTTCCTTTTTTCCGAACCGGAATAAATGGTTTATGCAGATTATATGCAATCGGTACTCCAAAAATAAATCCTCTGGATTCCGGTCCTACCACTACATCAAATTCCGTGTCTCCGATTTTTTCCTGCATCAAATCTATCGCCAGCTGAAGTCCGTCAGCATCTTCTAAAATACTTGTTACATCTCTAAAAATAATCCCTTTTTCGGGAAAATCCGGTATACTTCTTACATATTCTTCTATTGGTTTTTTCATTCTAACTCACTCCTATTTTTACAGTATATTATAGTATAGCATTTTTTTGTCATTTTTTCAATTCATTTGCACTACTCTCACTGATAGTTCTGAATGATGATCTGAACAGTTTTCTGCCCCATATATTCATTAATTCCGGGATAATATGTAAATGCCGCCTCAACTTTGCTTCTCTGTCCCCGAAGCAGACCATCTACCGCAGGCTTTCCATACTTTTCTCTAAAAAATTCCAAAAATGCCTCCACATCACCAAAGTACATGGCATCCATCTGGGTTCCAGGCGCATCCTGCACCTGCATCTTCAACACATTTTTATTCTTCCCAAGAATTCTCGCGCTTAAAATTTCAATGTTTTTCTCCACAAATACAGGCTTTATATTTCCTTTCCCAAAAGGCTCCAGAAGCTCTAATTCATCCACAAACGCTTCATTGATATAGCCGAGCGGCATCTGCATATCAATAGAAATCTTAGGAATCAGATCTTCTTGTGTGAGTGTTGACAGATCATTTAAAGTTTCTCTGAGTCTGTCTACATTTTCCTCCTCCAAAGACAGTCCCGCCGCAAGTTTATGTCCGCCAAATTTCGTCAACAGCGATTTGCACTTATTCAATTCTTCATACATGTGGTAACTCTCAATAGAACGCCCCGATCCTTTCACGCCTTCTTCTGCCTTCGTCAAGATAAATACCGGCTTATGATAACGCTCCCTCACTCTTCCAGCTACAATTCCGGCAAGACTTTCGTGACAATCCGGAAGATAGATCACCAGCACTTTATCCTCGCCAAGTCTGGTCTCCTCCACTTGCTTCACCGCCTCTTCCACCGCTGAAGCTGTCATATCCTTCCGGTTGTCATTTAGCGCTTTCAAGTCACCCGCCAGTATGTCTGCCTCCTTTTTTGTCTTTGCACACAAAAGCTCCAATGCCCGTTTCGCCGTATCCAGTCTCCCGCTTGCGTTCAGGCACGGTCCGATCACAAATCCGATATGATATGCCGAAAGTCTCTCCACAGGCACACCGGTACATTCCATCAGCGCCCGCAATCCCAAATTATTTGTGCGTTTCAGCATCTCCAAACCTTGTTTTACAAAAATACGGTTCTCTCCGACCAGATCCATAACATCTCCGACTGTCGCAATTGCCACATTCTCCATCAGATAATCCACATCTTCGATATCTTTTCCACACGCGCCGAACAACGCCTCGATCAGTTTATATGCAACTCCTGCTCCACACAATTCTTTGAATGGATATGCACATGTCTGCTGTTTTGGATCAATCACTGCATCAGCGGGCGGCAGAATATATCGTTTTTCACTTTCTACCTCCTCATAAGGAATCTCATGATGATCTGTCACTATGATCGTCATCCCAAGACTCTTTCCATACGCAATCTCTTCTCTTGCCGCAATTCCATTATCACAGGTGATGATTGTATCAATATCATCGTCAAATGCACGATCAATCAGATTTCGGTTCAAGCCATATCCATCCTTCATGCGGTCCGGTATATCGATATCAGCTTCTCCTCCAAGATACTTGATTCCTTCCAATAAAATGTAAGTCGAATTGATTCCATCAATATCATAATCTCCGATAATTCGAATCTTTTTGTCCTCACGTATTTTCTCCAGCAAAATGTCTACCGCTTTATCCATATCTTTCATGAGCATGCCATCATACAAATCTGCGATCGTGCCGTTCAGATACAATTGAATCGCTTCATCCCCTATCACATCACGATTCCGTATCAGGCGGGCAAGAATCGGATGAATCTGAAATTTCTCTGCAATCTCCTGAAACGGAGCCCCTTTTCTCATTACAAACCATTTTTCCATACGTACTCCTCAATGCAAAAACGGGAGTAATATCATGATTACCCCCGTCCCCGTTTATTTTTTCTTTGCAAATTTTGTTTTCATAACATACCACAATGGTCCTGTGATACAGATAGAAGAGAATGTCCCTCCTAACCCCCCAGCCATAAGCGGCATTGCAAACTCTTTAATCGAACTTACTCCAAGCACATACAGTACCGCAAGCATGATAAAGGTTGTCGCATTTGTGTAAATACTTCTCGTCAAAGTATCTGTAATACATCTGTTGACCAATCCTGATAATTCTTCGTTTTTCTTTTTCGTCTTTAACTCTTCTCGGATACGGTCGAAGATAACAATCGTCGCATTGATCGAGTAACCTACAATTGTCAGGATACATGCGATAAATGTATTTCCGACAGACGTTCTCGAAATTGCATAAAATGCGATTACAAACAAAACGTCATTTAACAATGCGATAACCGCACTTGTTCCGAAACGAATATCTTTGAAGCGGAACCAAATGTAAAGCAGCATACATACCGTAGCAATCACAAGCGCAACGACTGCATCTGTCCGCATCTCGGAGCTGACTGTGGAACTGATATTCTCCGCAGTTATCGTAGATGCATCTACACCGAAGTTATCCGCCATCGCTTTGTTAAATGCCTCACGTGCTTCCAAATCCAAGCTGATTGTCTTAATAACAACCGCATTCGAATCTTTTACCTTCTGGAACTGAACGTTCTTATCTCCTGTTACTTTCTCTACAACCGGCACAATCTTAGAATCGATCTCTTCAATCGAGTAATCTTTGTCAAATGTTACCGTAGATGAAGTTCCTCCCATGAACTCAAGGCTGTACTTAAACGCACCTTTTCCGTTTGCCGAGTTCACTCCCATCATAGCAAATCCCGCTACAATGATCACAAGTGAAATCGAAAAGCTCAACACTCTTCTCTTTAAGAAATCTCTTTCTTTTCTTGGTTTCTGACTACCATATAATTTTGGACTTCTAAGTCCGACTGCATATAATGAGTAGATAATGATTCTTGTCACAACCAGTGCCGTAAACATAGACACTACAATACCAAGCGCCAATGTCTGAGCAAACCCTTTTACGCTTCCTGTTCCCTTAACCCAAAGTACAATTGCCGCAATCAAAGTTGTCATATTACCGTCCACGATCGCTGACATCGCCTTCTGGAATCCAGACTTCAGAGATGATTTTACACTTTTCCCTGCTGCCATCTCTTCTTTTACTCTGGCAAAAATAATAACGTTCGCATCTACCGCCATACCAATTGAGAGCACGATACCTGCAATACCAGGAAGGGTCAATGTAATGTTAAACGCATTCAGCAATACAATTACAATTCCTGTGTAGATAACCAACACAATGCTCGATGCAAGTCCCGGAAGCAGATATACGATACACATAAAAATAAATACAATTGCAAGTCCGATTGCACCTGCCATCAAACTTGTGCTGATTGCCTCTTCTCCAAGCTGTGCTCCGACTACTTTTGAGCTCAATTCCTCCAGCTCCAGTTTCAGACCACCTATACGGATTGTAGATGCAAGATTGTCTGCTTCTTCATAAGACTCCATTCCATCAATATAAGCCTGTCCACCGGTAATCGCTTCGTTTACTTTTGGATTACTGATGATTTCATCATCGTAGACAATAGCAATCTGTTTCCCGATATTCGCCTCTGTAGCCTCAGCAAATTTAGTCTTTCCTTCATCTGTAAGATTCAACTCAACGATATACTGTTTGTTTCCCATGTTATCTTGACTCGTTTTCGCAGATGCTGTTTTGATATCTGTTCCTTCTAAAACAACATTCCCTTCCGCATCCTGAAATTCAAGCGATCCCGGTTTTCCGAGTTCTTCCAGAATTGCATTCGCATCTGAAACACCTGGAATCTCAATATTGATACGATCCGAACCTTCCTGATAAACAGTCGCTTCTGTACTGTATTGCTCTACACGCTTTTGCAGCTTGTAGATCGTATCTTTCATCTCTTCCTCTGTCGGATTCTCATCTTTTACCTGGTATGTAATGCTGACACCTCCGGCAAGGTCAAGTCCAAGCTTAATATTTTTTGCCGCTCCCGCACCTGTTGCACCAAATCCTACAACTGAGGTAAACCCTAATAAACAGATTACCACCACTGTGAGGATCAGGTTAATGACACCTCTACTCTTTTTCATCTCTTACATCCTTTCTCCGTCTGCCAATGCAGCCTTGATCATAATCGCACATTCCACACGTTTCCTTTGCATCTCACAGCCAATATCATATGCATCATGAATCGAACCATGAAACTTGTAAGAATTTGCCATACATCCCCCACTACAATAGAATTTCGCAAAACAGTTCTTACATTTTTCTTTGGAATAGACACTGCAGCCTCTGAATTCATCTGCAATTTCCGGTCTCACAATCCCTTCGTCGACATTTCCCATCAGGAAATCTTCCTCACCGACAAACTGATGACAAGGATATAAGTCCCCCCAAGGTGTGACTGCAAGATACTCTGTTCCCGAACCACATCCGGAAAGTCTCTTCGCAACGCAAGGACCTCCGTCCAAATCAATCATAAAATGGAAGAAGTTAAATCCTTTTCCCGCCTCTTCTCTCTCAATGATTGCTTTTGCCAATGTATCATATTCTTCAAAAATCTGTGGAAGATCTTCTTTCTTGATCGAATAAAAATCTGAATCCTCTCCTACTACAGGCTCAATGGAAATCTGCTCGAATCCCAAATCCGCAAAATGCAGAACATCTTTTGAGAAATCCAAATTATCTCTTGTAAAAGTTCCTCTGATATAGTATTTTTCCTGATTACGGCTTTCTGCCAGTTTCTGGAATTTCGGCACGATCAGGTCATAACTTCCTTTTCCGTTGCGGAACGGACGCATCTTGTCATTGACTTCTTTTCGTCCATCCAGACTTAATACCACATTGTCCATCTCTTTGTTGACAAATTCCTTTACCTCGTCATTCAGAAGCACACCGTTCGTTGTCAGTGTAAAACGGAAATGCTTATCATGGAGTTTTTCCTGCTCTCTTCCGTACGCCACAAGATCTTTTACTACCTGCCAGTTCATAAGCGGTTCCCCGCCAAAGAAATCTACTTCCAGATTCTTTCGGTTACCCGAATTTGCAATCAAGAAGTCCAGAGCCTTTTTCCCGACCTCATATGACATCAGAGCTCGTCTTCCATGATATTCGCCCTCTTCTGCAAAACAGTATTGGCATGCGAGGTTACAGTCATGCGCAATGTGGATGCACAATGCCTTTACAACCGTCTTTCTGCTTTTTACCTCTCCGATATATGCCTCGTATATATCTTTTGTAAAGAACTGTCCAGCCTTTGTAAGTTCCGCAATATCTTCTAACGCCTCTTTTAATTCGTCCTCTTTATATTTTTCTCCTAATTGTTCTTTCACATACGCCGATGTCTCTTCGCTTTGCAGTGTCGCTTCTGTATGATCCGGGTTCATTGCCTCTAAACAGGCGATCAAATCATAACACAAATCATCTACCACATGCACGGAACCGCTGTTCACATCGAGCACAATATTATAACCATTGTTTCGGTACTGATGAATCACAACATGTACCCCTTTCTATTTTCTCTATTTTTTCTGTCATGCAAAAAGAATGTGCCATCGCACATTCTCTGCCTGCGTCTACTGTCAAAAGACAGCACTTGTCTTTTTGTTCAGCTTACGCAATCATTATCTTTTTTGTTCGCAAGTCTGATTTCCTACTGTACAAGATGTCTTACATGCTGACTGGCATGATGTCTGACATTCTCCACATCCACCTTTTTTCACTGTATTGTTTAATGTCTGTGTATTCAATGTTTTGATATGTTTCATTGTCATTTCCTCCTTCGCTTTGCATTACTTCTGTTATTATACCACAGGACTGTATGTTTTGAAAGCCTTTTTTCTCAGTTCGGTTAAGAATTACTTAAGAAATCATTCCTCCAAACATCCCCCCTCCGGCACACATCAGAAATGTCGTAAGAATATTGCTCCAGTTCCCGTCAATCCCCCTGTATATCCCAAGCGATATCAAAAGCAGCAATACAAAATAAGCAACCCCAAGCGTCAAGCCCCATGCAAATCGTTTTACTTTTGTAAGCTTTCCTAATATAAGACCTCCCGCAAAAGTAGACACCACATAAATCACCACAATCCCCGCAGTCACTTTCTGTTCGTCCAGCTCAAACTGATACAATAAAAATGTCAGCAGCACAAGCAATATACCCGTTACAAGATACGCCGCAAGCAGTGATTTCAAGATCCATATGAGCTTCGATTCTTTTTGAACCTGTTTTTCCATACTATTCCCTCCTCGCATATCACAATCTATGATTGTCCGAAGGGTTTTATGCTTCTATTGTTCCATTTGTCTTCCAAGAAAATTAGCTGCGCATGCGGCGAGTTTTTCTTCTGTCTCTCCAAATTTTTTCTTCTTTTCTAACAGAATTACCGCTCCGATGACATCTCCTCCGCACAGGATCGGATGAATGATCTCATCTTCATATTCCTGTATCCGTTCATCAATCACCGCCACATATTTCTTTTCACCTGCCGATGCATGCACTGCTTCCCGTTCCTTAAAAATACGTTCCAACTGTTTACTCACATATTTATCCTGTAATTCTTTTTTTCCCGCACCGGATACCGCAATAATCTGATCATGATCCGTCACACAGACCGTTGCTCCGCACGTTACCGCAAGACTTTCCGCATATTCTTTTGCAAATGAGGAAAGCTCACTGATCGGTGAATATTTTTTCAGGATAATCTCTCCCTCTCGGGCCGTGAATATTTCCAATGGGTCTCCCTCTCGAATCCGAAGTGTTCTCCTGATTTCTTTTGGAATGACCACTCTCCCCAGATCATCAATTCTTCTTACAATTCCTGTTGCTTTCATAATAAAAATTCCTCCATTTACTGTACTTTCCAACTTTGGAAATAGTATCTGTAAACAGAGGAAAATTATACATTTTTACTGGTTCAAATAAAATCTATTATTTTAACAGTGCGTTTTCTAAATCTTCAAGCATAAATCCGAGTGCATTTACACCGCCTTCTGCCGTATACCAAACTGCAGGATGTTCTAAGTAGACGATTTTTCCGTCCTTATAAGCATCTGTTCCCATAATCAGCTCGTTTTCCATAATATCCTTTGCAAGCTGCGCGCCATCTGTACCGATCGCCGCATCACGGTCCAATACAAAGATGTAATCCGGATTCTTCTCTACCACAAATTCAAATGACGCCTCATTCCCATGTGTAGAAGTATCGACATTTGCATCCACTCCGATATTCTCAAATCCAACCTCATTACCGATCAAAGCGCAACGTCCATCGTTTCCGAGAACATTGAATCCTCCACTTGTACACATTCCGATAATCGCACTTTTTCCTTCGGCAAACGCTTTCAGCTTTTCAATTCTCGCATCATAGCCGTCCATCAGATCTTTCACATCATCTTCCACACCAAACATAGATGCAATCGTCTTTGCATTTTTCTCCACACTTTTTACAAGTCCGATTTCTGTGTCTGTGGACAGATAGACAACCGGTGCAATTTCACTCAGTGCATCATAAGACTGTGCAAGACGTCCTCCGATAAAGATCACATCCGGCTCACACGACATCACTGCTTCCATATCTGCCTCTTTGATTGTTCCTAAATCCACAATTTCATCATTCGTAACGTACTCCTGAAGATAGTCCAATGATGTGCTGGAAGAACCCACTACACGATCTCCCAATCCGAGACTGTCTAAAATATCAAGCGCCGCCATATCCATCACAGCGATTCTTTGTGCATCATAAGGCACTTCCAAATCTGTTTCTTCATTGTTCGCATTAAAGCTTTTAATTGTAACTGTTTTTGGTTTTTCTGTTTTATTTGTATCTTCTTTTGAAGTTGTTCCTGAATTCTTATTTCCGCAAGCCGCAAGACTAAATACCATCACAAGCGCAAGCACTAAAGTTGTCAATTTTTTCATCTTGTTTTCTCCTTATCTCTTCCCAATAATCTTTTGTTGTAAAATTCTGTTTCTACGTCGTTTCAACAGACCTGATTAATAATAGATTGATAGCGGTTTCCCGGCAATCTTCATAATCTCAAAATCTACTTTATAAATTTCTGTCAATGCCTCTTTCGTCATCACCTCCTCCACGGTTCCGAATTTTGCGATCTTGCCGTCCACAAACGCACAGATATAATCGGAATAAAATGCCGCATAATTAATCTCATGCAATACTAAAACAATCGTTTTCCCAAGCTCATCACAAAGCTTTCGAACCGTTTTCATCAGATTTGTTGCATGGTAGATATCAAGATTGTTCGTCGGCTCATCGAACAGAATGTACTCCGTATCCTGTGCAATTACCATTGCGATATACGCTCTCTGTCTTTGACCTCCTGACAGCTCATCGATAAAACGCTCTCGAAATTCGTCCAGTTCCATGTATGAGATTGCCCTGTCAATCATCTTTTTATCTTTCTCTGTAAGACGGCCTCCTGAGTAAGGGAATCTTCCAAACGCCACCAACTCTTCCACCGTCAGCTTCATCTGAATGTGGTTGCTCTGCGTTAAAATCGCAAGGCGCTTCGAGAGCTCTTTGCTCTTCCATTTTCCGATATCCTGCCCTTCAAACTCGACAAGTCCTCCATCTCTTGCAATCAGTCTGGAAATCATTCCCATAACCGTTGATTTTCCTGCTCCGTTTGGTCCGATCAAAGATGTCACTTTCCCTTTCGGGAGTGAAAAGCTGACCGAATCTACCACCGGTTTTCCATCATATGTTTTTATCAATTCTTCTACAATCATTGTCTAACTTTCCTTCCTTTCTCTCAGCAGCAGATACAGAAAATAGATTCCTCCAAACACGGTAATAAACACACTTACCGGAACGGTATAGGAATAAATCTGCTCTACCAAAAGCTGTCCTGCCACCAGAATCACCATTCCGAAAAATGCCGATCCCAAAATAAGATGACTGTGACGATATGTCTGCAAAAGCTGTCTGGAGAGATTTGCAATGATCAGTCCCAAAAAGGAAATCGGTCCAACCATCGCAGTCGCCACTGCAATAAACAGCGTCACACCCAATAACAGTCGTCTGATACATCTGTCATAATCCACTCCCAGATTAATTGCCTGTTCTTTTCCGAGTGTGATCACATCTAACAAAGCCAGTTCTTTTCTCAGGCAAAAGACCACGAGTCCCATAACAATCACAGAAAATACAATAATCTCTGAATTGACGTTACTAAAACTTGCGACTAAGGTCGCCAGCAGGCTGTCATATTCATTCGGATCCATCACCCTCGTCAAAGTGGACTGGATACTTCCGAAGAAGGAAGTCAACACAGTTCCTATAAGCAGTACATAAAGCACATTATGATTTGTCTTTTTAAACAGATAACTGTAAATAACGGTCGCGGTTCCGCCCATCAATACAAGATCCACCGCAAATGCAGCATTTGGATTGACAGCTAAAACACTTCCTGAGCCGGCGACAAACACAACCGCAGTGTGTATGACCATGTACAGAGAATTCATTCCAAGCAGACATGGTGTCACAATAGTATTGTTGATAATAGACTGGAACACAATAGATGCCCCGCCGATGGCAAACGCCGTGATCAGCATCACAATTAATTTTGGTGTACGAATTTTCATCGCATACCAGAACAATTTCTCATTGCCAAACTTTACATTCACCAACATGTAAAGCGCACATGCTAAAATCACAAGAACCATCATCACGATAAGTTTTTTCTGATTTCTTCGATTTACCGCTCGATTCACAGACTCGTTCCCCCTTCCATAATGCACGTCTTATTTTCCCCTCTACGGGTAAAATGGATCGCCTTGCGGCCATGTTTCAGCCGGTAAAGCAACAGCATAATAAAAAGCAGACTTCCGAAAATTCCCACAATCAATTCGATCGGCAATTCATACGGCGCAATTACGACTCGACCGATCAGATCACACATAAGAACAAAATTTGCCCCAAACAATGCCGTATCCACAAGCGTTCCACGAATCTTATCCCCTTTAAACATAGAGACAATATTTGGAACGATCAGACCGATATAGGAAATGGAACCCACCACGACAACTACCGATGCTGTAATCATCGCTGCAATCGTCAGCCCCATAAACAGAACAAACTTATACGGGACTCCAAGATTTTTGGAAAAATCCTTTCCCATTCCGACGATGTTAAAATGATTCGCAAACAGAAATGCCAGTATCACAAGCGGTACCACAAGATATACAATCTCATATCTGCCCTTTAACACCATTGAAAAATGCCCCACAAGCCATGAGGAAAGTGCCTGCGTCATCTCATATTTGTAGGCGAGATAACTCGTAATTCCAGACACCACATTCCCGAACATAATTCCCACAAGCGGTACCATAACCGCTTCTTTAAACTGAATTCGTTGTATGAACCACACAAAAATCCATGTTCCGAGAATCGCCGTGGTAAATGCAAATATTGCCCGCCCCCACAGCGTGGACTGCGGCATAAACAAAAGTGCCAGAAGAATTCCAAATTGCGCAGACGAAATCGTCGCTCCCGTAGTCGGAGAGACGAATTTATTCATGCAAAGCTGCTGCATAATCAATCCCGCCGTACTCATCCCGACACCGGTACAGATGATTGCAAGCAGGCGTGGCAGCCTGGAAATCAAAAAGATTTCCAATTGTTCCATATTTCCACGGAACAATTCTATAGGGGTCACATCAATCACACCCACAAATAAAGACACCGCTGACAGAACCAGAAGAAGTGCTGCAAGGATGATTGTTGACATCCGCTCTTTCATAAATTTCCTCCTTTTTAAAGTTAGCTCAAACTAACTCGTAGTTAAAATAAAATGTGCCTGATCACTGCCAAAATCATTTTCTGTGTGGTCACAGCACATTTCCACGTTAGTTTAAACTAACTCATTTGTTTTGTCAAGTATTTTCATATTACATATTTTTCATTGAATACCATACTTTATTATGCTAAAATATATACATTCAGATTGAATGGAATCGTTCATAGAATAGGAATAATCAGGAGGACATGAAAATGAGTAAAACAGATGAAGTAAGAAAAGCAATGGTCGATGCAATGAAAGCAAAAGATAAAGACACAAAAGATACACTTTCTCTTTTACTTGCTGCGTTAAAGAACAAAGCCATCGATAAAAGAGCTGATTTGACTGAAGAAGAAGAGGTTCAGGTCATCTTAAAGGAGATCAAACAGACAAAAGAATCGTTGGAGATGACGCCTTCTGACCGCACAGATATGATTGAAGAGTGCAAAAGACGACTTGCAGTGCTGGAGACATTTGCTCCGAAGATGATGGATGCCGACGAGATCAAAGCAGTTGTGGAAAGCGTTTTGAGCGAGCTTGGAATCACTGCTCCGACAGCCAAAGATAAAGGACGGATCATGAAAGAACTGATGCCGAAAGTAAAAGGAAAAGCAGACGGAAAGCTTGTCAATGAGATCGTTGGTTCTTATATGACAGAGTAGAAAAAGACGGGGATACCCGTCTTTTTCTATGCATAATGGTATTTTTTGTGCTGACTTTTAAAGTAGCCGACAGATATGAACAGCGTCACAAATTCCGCCAGCGGAACAGACAGCCAAACACCCGTCACCCCCATCACCAATGGCAGTACAAGGATACTCACCACGATGAAAATAAACGTCCTGCAAAACGAGATGATCGCAGATCTTTTCCCATCACCAAATGCAGTAAACATCGCAGATGCAAAAATATTGATTCCCGCAAATATATAATTAAAAGAAAAATCCATCTGCTGCAATTTCATATGTCCTTGAATCTCTTCCACTGAAGATTCCTACTATCGGCTCTGCAAAAACAAGCGCCATCACAAGAATCACAATAGAAGATACCGTGATGAAGTACATGCAGATTTTATAAATTCGCTTCAGCTGGTCATAATTTTTGTCCCCGTAATTAAAACTGAACACCGGAGCCACTCCCATTGAAAATCCCAGATACATTGATGTGAACAAAAACTGACCGTACAGCACGATCGTAATTGCTGCCACTCCGTCTTCCCCGAGGAGACGCAGCATCGTCAGGTTAAATAAAAAGGTCACAATCGCCATTGAAAGATTGCTCACCATCTCCGAAGAGCCATTTCCACAGCTTTCCAGCAATACTGTTCTGCGAAATACCGGTCGTACAAAATAAAGCCCCTTTTTGATCACGAAAAAGTACACAATTCCAACAACCGCCATGATCGTCTGTCCAATTCCGGTTGCAAGAGCCGCTCCAATCACGCCCATTCCCATAGGTCCCATAAACAGATAATCTAAAATGACATTGGTAACTCCGCCTGTAATCGTTAAAACCAATCCGAGTGTCGGCTTTCCCGCAGTCACAAAAAATACCTGAAAAAACATCTGCATCATCGTCAGCGGTCCAAACAGTAAAAGAACACCCAAATATCGTTTACAGTCTGAAAGAATCAGAGGTGTCGCTCCAAGCACATTGCAAAGCGGTTCCAAAAACAGTATCCCGACCGCTAAAATCACCACTCCTACCAGAAAGCTCACCAATGCGATCAAAGAAAAATTTTCCCTTGCCTCACTTTCTTTTTTCTCACCAATCTGACGTGCGACAATGGCGCTCCCACCTGTTGATAGCATAATCCCGCATGCAAACATCAGATTGATGACCGGATAAACGATATTGACCGCGGACAACGCATTGCTCCCGACAAGTCTGGATACAAAAATTCCGTCTACAATCGTATATAAAGACATAAATACCATCATCACCATCGTCGGGAATGCAAACTTCAGCAATGAAAACACATTAAATTTCTGCGCTATTGAATTCGTCATATTTCATCTCATCCTCCAATTGTATATTGATTTTTTCCAATCTGTACCCTATCATAAACTATAGGGTAACACGATAGTCAAGGGAGGTTTTACAAAAATTGGAGAAAAAATTAAAATCGAATCGAGATGCCTATCTGACAACCGGAGAATTTGCAAAACTTGCAGGTGTCTCCAAGCACACATTGTTTCACTATGATAAAATCGGGCTTTTATCACCGGAAATCAAACTCCCCGAAAATCAATATCGCTACTACTCCATCTCACAGCTGGAGCTTTTGGAAATCATCACCTTATTAAAGGAACTTGATATGCCGCTGTCTGAGATCAAATCATATCTGGACAACCGGACAACATCGCTTTTCATTGAGCTGCTCACCAAAGAGCAGACACTTATCCGTGAAAAAATCCAGGCGATGCAGCAGATGGAGCGTTGGATTCAAGAAGAACTTACGCTGCTTCACAATGTATCTGCATCTGCATTGGACGATATTTCTGTTATTCATTTTCCGGCAAAATATATGCTTACCACACCTGTGCATTCCCTGCACGACAAAGAAATTGCAAAAACGATCCGAGACCTCATTCTTTACGGCAATGAACATCAGATTCAAAGTCCTTACGGAGTCGGGGGAATCCGCGACCTTTCTTCGTTCGATTTAACGACAGAAGAGTATACCGATTTCTATCTGCTTTTAGACCATAGGCCAGAGAATGTTCCGCTTTGTGTCCGGGAATCCGGACACTATCTTCGTGCATTTCACTGTGGAGGCTACGAGACCATCCATACGACCTATGAAAAAATGCTGCAATATGCATCTGAAAACGCCTTAGAGCTGACTGGTATATTTTACGAAGATGTTCTGATTGACACGCTCACCGAAAAAAAGGAGGAAGATTATATCCTCCAGATCAGCTGTAAATTAAAAAAGGGATAGGAGAACTCCAAATTGTTCTCCCCTCCCTGTTTCTAGACAGCCTCTATCAAAAAACCTTTTGCTCTGAGCATTTCTTCTATCTCATCTAATATTTCTTCACTCTCCGCACTCACTGTATGGTAATGATAGTTTGAAGTAATATTTTTCAGTGGACTTGATTTTCCACTTTTGATGTCTTCTATAAATGCTGCCGCTTTTCTTCTTGAGTGTATGCCAAGCGGCGCTTCCATATGACCGTATACTCTGTGGTTTACCATCACATTTTCCACGCATCCTCCCAAATCCACAATCTCATACAACTCCTCCTCCGTCTGCTCATCAGTATGCTGCACCTTAAACACACGGCTGATTGCTTTTTGCGTATTCAGTATATATCCTCTGTTCGTTGAGATAATATCATAACCTGCTGTGCGGATCAGCGCAATATCCTGCACGATCACCTGCCGGCTCACACCATAAAGTTCCGCCAGCTTTTTTCCTGACACAGGTTCCTTACTCTCCTGTATCTGACGAACAATCTGCTCTCTTCTCTGCGAACCATTCACAAACCTTCACCTCCTGTTTTTGCATCACTGGTTCTATTATACTACATGAAGGTTCTTTAAGGAAATATCTAAAATTGGTGCAGAGTGTGTCAATGCTCCGCTGGAAATATAGTCTACCCCAAGTGACGTCAGGCGGGCAATATTTTCTTTTGTCACATTTCCGGAACATTCTGTCTCAGCTCTCCCGTCAATGATACGGATTGCCTCCGCCATCTCCTCTGTGGACATATTGTCAAGCATAATAATATCTGCTCCCGCATCCACAGCTTCTTTTACCATCTCCAGCGTTTCTACTTCCACTTCAATCTTTCGCACAAACGGCGCATATTCTTTTGCCATGCGCACTGCATTCGCCACACTTCCGGCTGCCCCGATATGATTATCTTTTAAAAGGACACCGTCTGACAGATTATAGCGATGATTGTAACCGCCTCCCGCACGCACCGCATATTTTTCAAAAATACGCATATTCGGCGTCGTCTTTCTCGTATCTAAAAGCTTTGTACCGGTTCCCTTTAAAAGCTCTGCAACGGAGCGTGTGTATGTTGCGATTCCGCTCATTCTCTGCAGATAATTCAACGCCACTCGCTCTCCTGATAAAAGTACACGGATATCGCCAACCACTTTTCCCATCAGTTCTCCATTCTTCACCTGATCCCCGTCTTTACAATATAATTCCACCTTTGTATTCGCATCCAAAAGACGGAACACCCGTTCAAACACATCTAATCCGGCAATCACTCCATCCTGCTTACAAATCAATTCTACCTCTCCTGTGACCGCTTCTTTCATCACGGCATTCGTTGTCACATCTTCGCTGGAGATATCTTCTCTCAACGCCTCCAAAATCAAATGATCCACTTGAAGATCCATCGTAATTTTATTCATCCTTCTATTTCCTTTCTTATCGGTTTGCTCCAATTTTTTTTGCTGCACGTTTCGCAAATACAAGGCTTTCCAACAGCGAGTTACTTGCCAGACGATTGGCGCCGTGCACTCCGTTACAGCTTGTCTCGCCTGCTGCATACAGATGCTCCATCGATGTCAGGCTGTCAGAATCCACCCAGATGCCACCCATAAAATAGTGCTGTGCCGGTACAACCGGAACCCACTCTTTCGTGGCGTCGTATCCTTCTTCCAGACATTGTTGATAAATATGTGGGAAATGTTTTCGTATCGTCTCCTCTGAAATATGCTCCATCGACAACCACACGAACTCTGTATGATCTTTCTCCATCTGCTCCTGAATTGCCTTAGTCACAACGTCTCTCGGAAGAAGTTCATCTACAAAACGCTTTCCTTCTTTGTTATATAACACTGCTCCTTCCCCACGCACTGACTCTGATATCAGAAATCGTCTTCCCGGTTTTTTCGAATACAGTGTTGTCGGATGAATCTGCACGTAATCCAAATGCTCCAGGCGAATTCCATGCTCTTTTGCAATTCGAAGCGCATCTCCTGTCAGATGAGCAAAATTAGTAGAATGCTTGTAAGTTCCGCCGATTCCTCCGCTTGCTAAAATCGTGTCCTTTGCATGGAGATAAATGATTCCTTCCTCATTTTCAGCAACAATTCCTGCACATCGTCCTTCTTCTTCCAAAATATCCGTCATCGTAGTATACTCAAAAATCGACACATTCTCAAGTTCTTTCACTCGCTCCAAAAGTTTGCTTGTAATCTCTTTTCCGGTCACATCCTCATGGAATAAAATACGTGGCGCAGAGTGCGCACCTTCTCTTGTATATAAAAACTCCCCATTTTCCTGTTCAAATTCCACTCCATATCCCACAAGATCTTCAATCACCTGACGGGAGTTACGAATCATAATATCGACCGACTCTTTTCGGTTCTCATAATGTCCCGCTTTCATAGTATCTTCAAAATAGCTTTCATAGTCATCCTCATCTCGCTGTACACAGATTCCCCCCTGTGCAAGAAAAGAGTCACTGCTCTCTACATCTGATTTTGTAATCATCACAATCTTTTTTTCCGCCGGCAGATTCAGCGCACTAAAAAGTCCTGCCACTCCTGTTCCGACTATGACGACATCCGTATTGATATCCATATTTCCTCCTTCACTGCAAACATGGTTATTTTGCAAGCTCCAACATCCTCTCCAATGCTTTTCCCGATTCTTCTCTTACTTTCTCTGTCACGTGCACTTCATTTTCCCCTGTCTTTAATACATGCAATACCTTTTCCAATGTGATCTTCTTCATGTCCATGCAGACAGGCTCAGTCTCTGTAAAATAAAATTGTTTATCCGGGTTTCTCATCTCTAATTCATAGCGCACTCCATTTTCCGTACAGATAATAAACTCTTTTTTGGAACTTTGAGTGGCATACGAAATGATTCCCGATGTGCTGCCGATGTAGTCGGAAATCTCGCAGATTGCTTCCGGACATTCTGGATGTGTCAATATTTCCGCCTCCGGATGCAATTCTTTTACCCGCTTCACCTCTCTAAGCTTCATGTGTTCATGCACCGGACAATATCCCTGATTGAATACAAACTCCTTTTCCGGCACTTGTTCTGCCACATACCTTGCCAGGTTTTTATCAGGAATAAAGAAAATGTGCTTGTTCGGCAATGCTTTCACGATCTGCACCGCATTCGCCGATGTCACACACACATCCGAGTGACGTTTTAATTCCGCTGTCGAATTAATATAACATACAACCGCCAAATCTTCATATGTATCACGCATTTTCTGAATGGTCTGTGCATCTGCCATATGTGCCATCGCACAATCTGCTGACTTGTCCGGCATCAGCACGGTCTTATCCGGATTAAGTATCTTCGCACTTTCTCCCATAAACGCCACCCCGCAAAACACAATGGTCTGCTCTTTTAATCCAACCGCTACTTTGCTCAGATAAAAAGAATCTCCAATGTAATCTGCTATCTGCTGTACTTCTGGATTCACATAATAATGTGCAAGAATCACTGCATTTTTTTCTTTTTTCCATTTCTTAATTTCATCAATCATATCCATGCTTTTCTTCTCCTTATGTAAACTTCCATTATTATAGCACTGTATTTTACAGGTGACAAGACATATGCTTTTACAAAAAAGAAGGATTTACACATGAATTTTTATCGATTCTGTGCAAATCCTTCCTATTTTCTCGAAAAAATATGTTTTAAAAACACATACATCACAATGGCAAACGCAATCAGATAACCAAATGCTCCCAGTGCCGGAATCCCCCAAATCTTAGGTTTCATGTTCGTTGTACAGATAATGCTGGAACTGATCAACAGCGCCATCACCCAAAGTCCCATCACAACATTTCTCACAAGTCTTCGCAGCAGTCTCTCCAACTCCATCGATGCATGCAGATCCAGATTAATCTTTGTCTGCCCCTTCAGGTATCCCTGTAAAATATCAGAGATCAGTGACGGAATATTGATTGCTTTATGAAACGATCTGTAAATTGTCTTACCGCTGTTTTTTAATTCCTGCTTCCAGTCTTTTTCCTTCAGCATCTTTCCCACCATATGTCTGGAGGCTATCTCCACCATGTTCAATTCCGGCGCAATATCAGCAAGCACCCCTTCCATATGGGTCAGTCCCCTTGCAAGCATCGTCAGTCCATGCGGCATGATAATCTTATTTTCCTTCATCACTTCCATGAGACTCATCGTCACTTTGGCAATATCAATGCTCCCCATATCGGCAGTACCATACTGTGAGAGCAAATTGCTGATTCCTTCATACAGGCAGCTTTGATCCGGTGGCTCCTTAAAATCTCCAAGCGCCATCACCGCATCCTGAATCATTCCGATATCACTCATAGCAATTCCTTCTACCGCATTTCCAATCAGTTCTCGATCACGTTCTGTGAGACGCCCCATCATCCCCATGTCAATCCAGATAATCTTTCCTCCCCGAATCTTTACATTGCCGGGGTGTGGATCCGCATGAAAAAATCCGTCATCCATCACCTGCTTGATATAGTTGTCAATCAGCTTGATACCTACCTCTTCTAAATCATATCCGTCTCTCAGAAGATTTTCTTTATCATCGACGGCATATCCGTCAATATATTCCATCACCAGCACATAGCGGTTCGTGTACTCATGGTACATCTTGGGTGCTCCAACAAACACAATATCTTTATTTCTTCTTGCAAACTCCTCCAGGTTAGATGCCTCTGTCAGAAAATTCATCTCTTCTCTTGTAACTGCCCACAGTTCATCAAGTACCATGTCAAGATCAACCATACCCTTTAAGCTGACTGGCGGAAGTAACTTTACCGCACGATGCAAAAGTCCGATATCTCTTGCCATCTTATCGTAGATCCCTTTTCGCTGTATCTTTACAACAACTTCCTCTCCATCTCTCAAGACTGCTTTATGCACTTGTGCGATAGAGGCTGAGCCAAGTGGTAATTCTTCAATCTTTTTAAAAATCTCTTTCCATGGACAGCCGTACGCCTCCCGCAATACTTCCTCCACCTCCGAAAACGACATCGGCGCCACCTCAGAGCGAAGACGCATCAGCTCATCACAATACCGCTTTGGCAAAATATCAGAATGCATCGACATAATCTGTCCTAATTTGATAAACGTCGGTCCCAAATCTTCCAAAATCAGACGTAGCTTCTCCGGGGATACTCCTCTGGTAATATTATGCTTTCGGAGTACCCCTGTCATCTCTTTCAATCTTTCTTTGTATTCCTGCGATTCCTGTCTGCCCATCTGTCACATCTTCCTATTCTGTCTAGAGCTCTTCATCCGGTTGCTGCTCAGTCTCAGATTGTTCTCCTTCCATAGCATTCAGTCTCTCCTTCAACGCTTCGATCTGTTCCGGCGTCATCTTTTCCAATAGTTCGTCCAGTTCTTCCGGAGAAGTCGGTTTCACTGACACATTCATATTCTCTTTGACCGTCTTTTTGATATTGTGCTTCAGTTCCTCATTCAATGCTTTCCCCTGCTCTACCGTTAATTCTCCTTTTTCTACCATATCATCCAATAACTCTTTTGATTTTTCCGCAGTTGTTGCTGCCGCACCGATTCCTGCCAACAATAGTTTTTTTACGCTTTCTCCAAATCCTTCCATCATTCTGTCTCCTTTCATTTTGCCATGAAATTCTTTGTTTATATAAGTTCTAACACTTTCGGGACAAAAATCAAAAGTCCCACTCCTGCTGCCATAATTGCCGCAATCAAAACTGCCCCCGCCGCTGTATCTTTCGCAAGCTTTGCAAGCGGCCTTCTCTCTTCTGTGACAAGATCTACCACCGCTTCCATCGCCGTATTGACAAGTTCCAGTGACAGAATCATTCCAAACAGAATCAGACAGATACACCATTCAGAAACTGAAATTCGAAACACAAATCCTGCCGCAACAACACATAGCATTGTCAGACAATGAATCTTCATATTTCGTTCTTTTTTGATTCCGGTAAAAATTCCTTCAAAAGCATATCCAAAACTCTTATATAATGGATTCTTCTTTTGTCCCTTCACAAACTTCACCTTCTTGTCCTAAATTTGTTTTTATTATACTACAAAAAACTCCCCAGTGAAACCGGAGAGTTCTAAAAACATTATAATCTTTATTGATTTTTTCTTTCGACTTCATATATCGCTTTGCAATCCTTCCCAACCTCTTTCCATATAAAGTTGTTTTACAATTTCTTCCAATTTTCTCCGGCTTTTCCTATCCGGTACCTGTCTGCAAAAATCTTTCACCCACTGTTCCTGCTGATCTTCATCTGTTTCCGATGGATCATAAGGTACAATGCTGCTTGTCTCATCATACAATCGCTGCAACTGTTGAAACTGCTCCCTGAACTGTCCGGCATATTTGTTCCAAATCTCCAGCCCGTAAAGCTTTAGTCCCAAAAAATCAGTAATATAGTTCAATCTGTCAAGATCCGAAAATGTCATTTTTTCTTTTCCCTGCAAGATGCGCCTGTCCCTATTTCCACATAAAAATAAAAATGCAAACCGTTCCATATCCACTTGATGCACCATCATCACCTTCCTTTTTTGTGTTCCACTTCATCTCCCTTTTACAATCGATTGTATTCCTAATTTCATGTAAAATCAATAGAGAAAGTGCAAAAAGTGAGACAGATATGCAAGTCCCTTTTTTATATAATTTCTTCTAACAATCGTTCCCACTGTGCCACGATTTTGTCTAGTGCAAATTTTTGTCTGCTCTTTTCCGCCTGCTGTGCAAACTTTTTGCGCAAAGCATCTTTTTGAATGAGTAGTTCTATCTTTTCTTCCATCTGCTCTAAGTCAAACGGCGGAATCAAAAATCCGGTTTTCCCATCTTCGATAATCTCTGCTGGTCCGGTCTGAATGTCAAAGCTAATACTCGGCACTTTGTATCCTGCCGCCTCCAGAAGAACCATCGGAAGCCCTTCTGCTCTGGACGTCATCACATAAAAGCCAACATGATTGACTCCAAAGAATCTTTTAAATCTCCGCGAATCACATTCATCATCAACATACGAAGATTTTTTCTATCACTGACCGCCAGCGCCTCCTCAATCGGTACCATGTTGCGTTCACGCTCTTCATCTGCTTTCAGATGCGTCTTAATGCGCTCTTTACTGAAAATCACATCTTCCAAATCTACCTCCTGCCGAAAAATCGTTCGATAGACAAGCTGACTGCACGCAAAGAACAGTGGTCCTATAACCGGGCAGAGCACCATAACGGCAAGCCGCATTCTCCATGTCGTTTTGTTTTCCTTTGCTTTCCACAAAAAACACAAGATCGAGATCAAAAAATTTAATCCCCATATTACGCAAAACAACATTTCCTCTCTGTCCATCATCCCGTCACCTCCCTATTCCTCAGTTCACAGTTACATCCCTGCTCTTGGAATCTTGCGATAACCCATTTTGCATTTTCCTCGCTGGTATTTGGAAGCAGTACATATAGCCCATCTTGCAGCACACCCAGATAATCGGTCTGGCGAAGCAGCGAACTGAAGGCATGCGCGGTGTCCTCATACGTTCGCGCTGCATCTTCTATCTTTAAAAGAGAACATTCTGTCCATCCTTTACCCTTTGCATCGAAAAACGCATTCACAAGTCTTTCAAAAGCTTCCTGCTCTAAAATATTTGTATCTGCCACATATCGGTTTTTATGCAGCGCTTCCAGATAACGACTTGCACGAACTGCGGCATTTGGCACAAGAGAACCGATAATCATCAATCGGTTCGATTCTGCCAGATTCATCCGTTCCCATGGAATCCCCCACAGCATCATAATAATCTGCATCTGTTCTTCCGCATATACCCCGACCGCCATCAAGGGATACCTGTTGTCCATTGTCCGATTGATATACACGCGGCGTTCCTTCAGTTCTCCATACAGTTCTTTCATATCTGTGTACTTAATGGAATTTCCCATCTTCTTTGCAGTATCAGACGTGAAAGAAAACAGACGCGCATAGTCTCCATTTGCTACAGTATAAATTGCAGCATCGGGCGTATCCATCAAATGTGACAGCACATGCGCCGCATAGAAAAGCACCTCCTCCGGACCATATTGATCAAGTTCTGACACAATCGCATAAATTTTCCCAAGGCTGTCTTTCTGATTCACAATCTGGCGTTCAAACATATGCTTCATTCGCACATTTCTCTCATTGATATCAATCACATCTCCAAGCTGCCCGTTCAGATAACCAATTTCTTCTTTGTCCTTCTCTTTTATGTAGCGGATTTGATCCCGCATATATCCAACAACCATTCCGAGTATAAACAGCTGAGCCATCCGGACATACGTACCGTAATCCATCAGGACTTCAAATCCACTTCGGTCATACATCTGTCGGAAACAATATCCAACCACGGCAAGCAGCGCTGAAAAAATCGCCTGTTGCTGCCCATATACGATTGCAAACAAAAGCACATATAACAGATAAAAGTCTAATTTATTGTAATACGCACTGGAAACAGCCCTGTTATTCAGCATAAAAAACACTCCAAAGCAAAACAGGTTTTCCAGATACGGGATGAGCGAACGTACAATGTTTTTTATCATTTTCCACGTGCGGCTGCCAATACTTCCCCCGGCATCTTCCTTCTTCAGAAATCTCCTGCTATGTTTCTTCATGTATTTGACTGTTCTTTTTACACCTTCTTCACTTGGAACAAACACTTTGTGTGGAAATTCGCATTTATAACGCTCGGTACTTAATACCCGGCGATATCCCTCTCCCACCGTATTGTCCACCAGTTCCATTCCCGTCCCCGCATACTTTTGAGTCTGTCTTGCCAGTTCCATCTGTGTAATGCTTTCTCCTGATGCAATGTTGTAAGTCGCATGTAATAGATTCTCCGCTTTGATAATCTGGTATGTAAACTCTACTGCATCACTCATATACAAAAGAGAAAATACATTTCGACTGTTCGCAGAAATCTTGCCGGTCTTTAGCGCCTCCAGCATCATCTGAAAACAAGGATTCTCTTCCTGTCGTTCTTTCTTTGGTTCCCCGTAGAGGTGGTCAAATCTCAAAACAACCGTGTTGCTCCCACTCGTCTCTCGATAACTACGGCACAATTCCTCTCCCTGCGCCACTGCCATCGTGCGGAAACTTCCTGTTGACAATTTTAGAGCGAACATAAAAAGAACTAACTCGTATTTCTGTTAGTTCATTTCTATACTTATGTATTTTTCATCGCAACACTTCCTACGATATCCGCCACATGTTCACAGGCATCCGCACATTTTTCAAGATATGTGTAAATCTCTCTCCATGCAATCACATTTCTGACATCCTTCTCTTCCACATGCAATTTTCTCATGCTGGAAATAAACAGATCATCTTCTTTTTCTTCCAATGTATTCAATCGGATAATACTCTGTTTGAGTTCTTTAGAATGTTTGAAATTCTTAAATTCTTTCAACAGATTCTGAAGTTCTTCACAGCATTCAATGACCACATTCAGCATGCTGAAGACTTCCTCGCGCATCTCCTGTACATTGTTGATATAAACACGGATCAACACTTCCTCAATCTTATCTGTCACATCATCAATGTGATGGCTGAGCGCGATGATATCTTCCCTTTCAATCGGAGTAATAAATGCCTTCGCAAGTTTGTCTGTGATCTCGTGTCTGTGCGTATCTGCCTCACGCTCAATTTCATGAACTTCCTCCATACGCTTTGAGATTTCTGCTGGTTGAAAATCCGTCAGTATCTCTTTCAATAAATACGCTTCTTTGCATGCGTATTCCGCACATTTAATAAAATTGTCAAAGTAATAATCATCCTGTTTTTTTGACATTGCCATCTTCCTCCTTTTATCCAAACATGTACATAAATATTTTTGCCATACAAAAACTGATCAATCCACAGCCTGGGAATGTAAAGATCCAGGTCAGCATCATATCCTTTACAACCGAAAAATTGATAGCCGAAAGTCTTTTTACTGCCCCTACTCCCATAATCGCGCTTGTCTTTGTGTGCGTTGTGGAAACCGGAACTCCCATCAGGCTCGAATACAGCAGACAAATTGCTCCTGCAAGGTCAGCAGAAAATCCCTGATAACGTTCCAGTTTTACCATATTCATCCCTACTGACTTGATAATCTTCTCTCCACCTACGCTGGTTCCCAGCCCCATAACAACACTGCACAAAAGCATCAGCCACACTGGAATTTCCATGCCATTCACAGAATTATGTCCTCCCGCAAATGCAATCCCTAAAAACAAAACACCTATGAACTTCTGTCCATCCTGTGCTCCATGCATAAAACTCATAGCTGCCGCACCTGCAATCTGCGCCCCGCCAAAAAAGCGATTTGTCTTTCGGCGATCCATCGCCCGGCAAAAAATTGTAATCAGTTTACACACTACCCATCCTGTTGCAACTCCTAAAACCAAACTCAGCACAAGTCCATACAGCACTTTTATCCACTCATCAAAATTGATTCCGCTCACTCCGTGCTGAATGGCGATTGCAGCGCCTGATAAACCTGCAATCAGACTGTGGCTCTCACTTGTCGGTATCCCGAAAAACGAGGCGGCTGTGCTGTAAACCACAATAGACAGCAACGCCGCGCACAGTGCAATCAAAGCTTCGTTTGTGTGCTCTCCAAAATCCACCATATTACTGATCGTAGATGCAACAGAACTGTTGATCTGTGTCATCACAAAAACACCGAGAAAGTTAAACACCGCACTCATCATGATTGCAGCACGCACAGGCATACATCTGGTAGCCACACAGGTGGCGATCGCATTCGGTGCATCTGTCCAGCCATTTACAAAAATAACTCCCAATGTAAGTAAAACTGTGATAAACAGCATCGGATTTCTCACGATCTCCTGCCAGAAATTTATAAATGTCATTTCCATAATCTTTCCCTCCGGCACTTAAATCTCATTTACAAAAACATCAATGTTATCGACTTTTCCGATGACCACAATGATATCCCCATGACGCAGACGGTAGTCCGGCATCACTTCGATATCTGTCTCATCACCATTTTCAATAGCAATAATATTCAGTCGGTATTTGTGGCGAATCTCTGTCTCTTCTATGCTCTTTCCAATCAAATGATTCGGAACCCGTATCTGACGGATTTCGACCTGATTGCACAGAGAAACATACTCCAAAAAATTGTTAGACAATAGCTTTTTCCCAAGTCTGAGCGCCATATCCCTCTCCGGATATACTACTTCAGCGCCAAGCTTGCCAAGCACTGCACCCTGCTCGGGGCTCAGCACTTTTGCAATAACACGAGGCACGCCCAACTCTATCACACTCATCGTTGTCAATACGCTGACGTCGACTTTCTCTCCAATACAAATAATGACCACATCACAATTTTGAATTCCGATCTCCTTCAGAGTGTCCGAACTGAGATCATCTGTCACAAAAGCACAATCGGTATACTGACGCATCTCTTTTACTTTCTTTTCATCTCTGTCTACTGCAATCACTTCATTGCCGGATTGTGCCAGCATCATTGCCAGGGCTGCTCCAAAACGCCCCAGACCAATCACTCCATACGCTGTCTCTAATTTCTTTTTCATTTTCTAATTTCTCCCTTTTTAGCCTATTGAAACTTCCTCTTCTGAGTATCTCGCTCTTGGTTCTACACGATTCACCCACATAGAAAGTAACGTAATAATTCCAACTCTTCCTATAAACATAACAATAATAATAACAGCCTTTCCAGCTACACTGAGTTCAGGGGTAATTCCAGTGGAAAGACCTACCGTTCCAAATGCGGAAACCACTTCAAACAGAAGCTGCATAAAACTATATTCCGGTTCCAGTACACACATGAAAAATGTTGCGATACATACAACCGTTCCGGAAAGAATCGTAATCATAAACGCCTTTGTAATATTCTGCTCTGATATGTTTCGGTGAAACGCATGCACCGTTCCCTTTGTGCATGTTCCTCTTATCTTCTGGAACATAATGAAAAATGTACTCGTCTTGACACCTCCACCTGTAGATCCTGGAGAAGCACCTATAAACATCAAAATACACAATACAAACAAACCGGCGTTTGTAAACTCTCCAATCGGGTATGTGGAAAATCCGGCTGTTCTTGCTGAAACACTTTGAAAGAACGCCCCAAGCCATGTCACATTTTCTGTCAACTTCAATATAACCGTTCCCGCAACCAGCAAAACTAAACTCGTGACAATAACCACCTTAGAATGCAAGGTCAGTTTGCGAAAACGCTTTTGTTTTAGTATATCCAAAATCACAAGGAATCCCAGTCCTCCAAAAATAATCAGGATACAGGTTGTCAGATTCAAAAGAACATTGTCCTGATAAATCGTAAGGTTCCTAAGCCCTCCCAAAATATCAAACCCTGAGTTGTTAAATGCCGCAATTGAATGGAATATACTGATTCCCACTGCATGAACCGTATCGTAATCCTGGCTGAAAACAAAAAAACTTAAGATAGCGCCTCCGGCTTCAAAGCACAGCGTCATTAGCAATACCGCTTTCACCAGCTTAACAATACCCTTATAACTGTCGATATTCAATGCTTCTTTTACCAACATTCGGCTCTTGATTCCGACTCTTTTTCTTGCCACAAGCATAAGCCCCACACCAAGCGAGGTCACTCCAAGCCCGCCAATCTGTATTAATGCTGCCACAATCCCCTGACCAAAGGCAGTGAAATGATCTGCTGTATCAATCGCGATCAAACCTGTTACGCACACTGCGCTGGTAGAGGTGAATAACGCGTCGATGGCAGATACTTCTGCTCCATCTTTTACAGATATCGGAAGGAGCAGCAGAATCATACCAAACAGTATGACACCTGCAAATCCTCCCACAATCATTCTGCCTGGAGGCTGATTTCTTAAAAACATACTTATCTTTTTCATTTTCCTTTTCGTCCTGTCTTTCTTTTCTGAATCCTTTCTTTATGTTCTTCCCACCATACCCATAGTGGTCCGGCTATACAAATGGAAGAATAACATCCCGAAATGAGTCCTGCTAAAAGTGGAAGTGAAAAATTCGTGATGGATTCCATTCCATACACTACGGAAACTACAAAAATAACAAATGCGCACAGAACCACAGTAAATGCTGTGTTTATAGAGCGTTGCAAGGTCTCTGTCGTACTGATATCCACCAGCTCTGCCAGTGTGCTTTTATTTTTTGCACCATTTCTGTGTTCCCTAATTCTATCATATAACACGATTGTATCGTTGATCGAATATCCGATAATCGTCAAAGTAACAGCCACAAATGCATCGTTCACAGGAATCTTGAAAATTCCAAAGATAAACAACACAATAAGTATATCGTGAAGCAGCGCAATCACCGCCGTAACTCCTGACGCCAGTCCTCCTAATGCTGAAAACCGCACTCGGATATACACTACAATAAACAGGAATGACAAAACAATCGCAATCGCTGAGTTTTTCAATGCCTTCGCACCAATATATGGTTCTATCGCCGATGTCTCCGCCGTCTCAAACTGATTTGTATTTCCCTCATTGATCGTATTCAGGATCTCTTTTTGTTGTTCCGGTGTCAGTCCTTTCTTCCCTGATAATGTAATTACCAGATTCTTTTCCCCTGTAGCCGAATTTTTTGCAGTCTGCACATCGACATTTCTGTCTACAACATCCTGAACCTCTTTTTGGATCTTTCCGGTATCAGCCTCTCCGCTATATGTATATCTTAAGATGACTCCGCCGGTGAACTGGGTATCTAATTTCATTCCATTTACCGAACTCCAAATCAATCCAGCCATAAGCAGCACAACACTTGTCAGGAAGAAATATTTTTTTGTTTCTGCAAATTTCAGAATCTTTTTTTCTTTCTTTTTGCGGAACCATTTTTCCTGATTGAAGAGCTTATATCTTATAACCGAATTCAACATATATCTGGACATCCATACACCTGCAAGCAGGTTGATGATAACTCCTGTGAGCAGTGTATATCCAAAGCTCAGCATCGTGCCGGAGCCTAGCACCATCAAAATTCCAGCTACTACAGCCGTCGTAACATTTCCATCCAAAACAGACGAAAAGGCACGCTTATATCCATTCTTCACCGCAGTTCTGACCGAATTTCCCTTTTTCAGTTCCTCACTGATTCGCTCACTGATAATAATATTGGCATCCACCGCCATGCCGGCTGATAAAATTAACCCTGCAATTCCGGGCAGTGTGATTGTATACTGCGGAACCGAAATAACTAAAACCTGTAGCGCGACCTGAAATGCCAGTGTCAGACAACTGATCACTCCCGGAAGGCGATACCACGCAATCATAAACAGGCAAGTCAATACCAATGCAATCTCAGCAGCCAGTGCCATCGCATTTAACGCCTTATTTCCAAGTGTCGGGCTGATTGTATTGTAATTAGTCGTCTCCATTGAAAACGGAAGCGCTCCTGAATTAATCTTGTCGGAAAGATTCTGCGCTTCTTCCTGTGAAGCCATCCCTGTAATTTCAGCTTTCCCGCCTGTTATTTTTGCATTGACAGTCGGATTTGAAATCAACTCTTCATCCATGTAAATCCTCATAGTCTGTCCGACAAGCTTCTCTGTCGCATCTGCAAATTTCTTTGCACCCCTTACTCGTAAATTCCAGCTCTACGACATACCGATTCTGTTGATCCACCGCCACCTGACTTTTGGAAACATCCGACCCTTTCACATACACTGTGTTATCTTCTCCTCGAAATGTCAACTCTGCCATCTCTCCAAGTTCCTGAATGGCGGTTTCCGGATCAAAATCTTTTTCATCTGATTTCCACGGAAATCTCACAATAATATCTCCCGCCTTTTCGTCCACCGTTACTTCTCTGTCTAAAATATTCTGTGCATCCAATCGGGTCTCTATTACATCTCTTGCCATTTCCAACTGTTCCTTAGTCGGCTTTGTTTTTAACCCCGCCGGTTCAAAGACCGCCTCTACACCTCCGCGAATATCGATTCCAAAACGCATATCGCGAATTCCTTTGATACTGTCTCCGCATCCAAAGATTGCCAGGCACACAAAAAAAGCGATTACTACAAGAGCAATCCAAATATGTAATTTTTTATTTTTCATTTTCTCGCTTTCCTTCTTTACTTCTCTCTAATCTTTAAAGGCAAAAGCAAATCCTCTCTTTTTTCCCATCCTTTTTGAGCAAAACACTTTGCTCCCATAGGAACCTCTCAAAGGGGAATGAATAGAATTGAATATACGACAAATAGACTCTCTTCAGACATATGCCCAAAGAGAATATAAGAATCACAAAGAATTCAATTGATAATCGCTGAACACTCTTACGCTGTTCAAACTTTTGAGCAGAAAACGCTTCTTTCCGATTTTCCGAACGCAAATAACTATCATGAAGAATTTTCGCGCCCATGTCATCTGTGTACTTTGTTTCTGTTCGTATGCTTGAAGTTGTTCTCCCCGCATACGAATCCATATCTCGAAACTGTAAAAAAGAAGGGAGAAAAAGACCGAATATTAAAATCAAAACGGTTACACCAAAAACTTTTAATTTATTTTCCATTGTCTTCTCCTTTCCTATCTTCTCAAAGTATATTGAGATTAACACTAAACCAACTATATGTCAATATAAAAATTTTTCTTAGATGCAACAACTACCTAAAAAACCCCTTACGCAATGAAAGCATAAGGGGTTCTGTTATTGAAACTAATGAAGTTTCTACACCTGTTATCTACGGTGTATTACTTGTTATTGATAGCAGCCTGTGCAGCAGCTAATCTTGCGATTGGCACACGGAATGGTGAGCAAGAAACGTAGTCTAAGCCAATCTTGTGGCAGAATTCTACAGAACTTGGATCTCCACCGTGTTCTCCACAGATACCTACGTGAAGGTTTGGATTAACTGGTTTTCCTAATTTAATAGCTGTTTCCATTAATTTACCTACACCGATCTGGTCTAATTTAGCAAATGGATCATTTTCAAAGATTTTTGCATCATAGTAAGCATCTAAGAACTTACCAGCATCATCACGAGAGAATCCATATGTCATCTGTGTTAAATCGTTTGTACCGAAGCAGAAGAAGTCTGCCTGTTTTGCGATCTCATCAGCTGTAAGGGCAGCTCTTGGGATCTCGATCATAGTACCAACTTCGTATGCAAGCTCAACACCTGCTGCAGCGATTTCAGCATCTGCAGTCTCTACTACCATATCTTTTACATATTTTAATTCTTTTGCGTCACATGACAATGGGATCATGATCTCTGGTTTTACTGTCCAGTCGCTGTGTGCTTTCTGTACATTGATAGCAGCACGGATAACAGCTTTTGTCTGCATCTTAGCAATCTCTGGATATGTTACAGCAAGACGAAGTCCTCTGTGTCCCATCATTGGGTTGAACTCATGTAAAGAATCAATGATTGCTTTAATCTGTTCAACTGTTTTTCCTTGAGTATCTGCAAGTTTCTTAATGTCTTCCTCTGTTGTAGGAACGAACTCATGAAGCGGTGGATCTAAGAAACGGATTGTAACCGGATTTCCTTCTAATGCTTCATATAATGCTTCGAAATCTCCCTGTTGTTCTGGAAGGATTTTTTCAAGAGCAGCTTCTCTTTCTTCTAATGTCTCAGAACAGATCATTTCACGGAATGCATCGATTCTGTTTCCTTCGAAGAACATATGCTCTGTACGGCAAAGTCCGATACCTTCTGCTCCCAGTTCGCGAGCTTTCTTAGCATCTGCAGGTGTATCTGCATTTGTACGAACTTTCATTGTTCTGTATTTGTCAGCCCATCCCATGATTCTTCCGAATTCTCCAGCGATTGTAGCATCTACTGTTGGGATTACTCCGTCGTAAATATTACCTGTAGATCCGTCAAGAGAAATGAAATCTCCTTCATGGTATTCTTTTCCAGCTAATTTGAATTTCTTGTTAGCTTCGTCCATTGTGATGTCACCGCAACCAGATACACAGCATGTACCCATACCACGTGCTACAACGGCAGCGTGAGATGTCATACCACCACGTACTGTCAAGATACCCTGAGCAGCTTTCATACCTTCGATATCTTCTGGAGATGTTTCAAGACGAACAAGAACAACTTTTTCTCCTCTTGCAGCCCATTCTTTTGCATCGTCAGCTGTGAATACGATTTTACCGCATGCAGCTCCTGGTGATGCTCCAAGTGCTTTTGCAACTGGTGCAGTAGCTTTTAATGCAGCAGCATCAAATTGTGGGTGAAGTAATGTATCTAAGTTACGAGGATCGATCATAGCAACTGCTTCTTCCTCTGTTCTCATACCTTCATCTACTAAATCACAAGCGATTTTCAAAGCAGCCTGAGCTGTTCTCTTACCGTTACGTGTCTGTAACATGTATAATTTACCGTGTTCTACTGTAAATTCCATGTCCTGCATATCTCTGTAGTGTTTTTCCAAAGTCTGGCAAACTTCTTTGAACTGTACGAATGCTTCTGGGAATTTTTGTTCCATTTCTGAAATATGCATTGGTGTACGAACACCAGCAACAACGTCTTCACCTTGTGCATTTGTAAGGAATTCTCCAAATAA
>OAUU01000401.1_pt1 | contig 34948 bp, 35 predicted proteins | sample 1501381 | NCBI WGS metagenome assembly OAUU01 (sample SAMEA2580057, study PRJEB22360) | human gut metagenome | reverse complement strand
TTTGACGTAATTTCTTTGTATAACCATGATTATTCAAATAATTGGCAACGCCATTAATTCCATCATTAGTATGAATATACCGATCAAAAATCATTTGAATAATTTCCACTTCATCCTCTGCAATGACAAGTTCTCCATTTTTCAGCTTATATCCATAAGGTGCAAATCCACCGTTCCATTTCCCTTCTCTGGCTTTTTGCTCACGTCCTGCCATCGTCTGTACTCTTATGTTCTCACGTTCCATCTCTGCTACAGCAGCAATAATAGATATAAGTAGTTTACCGGCTTCTTTTGAGCTGTCAATTCCATCTTCTACACAGATAAGATTGACACCATAATCCTGCATAAGTTGTAAAGAGCTGAGCACATCTGCAGCATTTCTGCCAAATCGTGACAATTTGAATACAAGGACGAAATCAACTCCGTCCTTGCCATCTTCAATATCATTCAGCATCCGCATAAATTCCTGACGACCTTTTATATTCTTGCCGGAATGCCCTTCATCAGAATATTCTCCAACAATCTCCATATCTTGAAATTCTGCATATTTTCTTAGCTTGTCTTTCTGTGCATCCAGGCTGTATCCATCAACCTGAATGGCTGTAGACACACGAGTATATATGTAACATCTTGTTTTCTTCTTCAATAGTCTCACACTCCTGTATTATTCATTTGTCAACTTTCCAGACTGCTCTGCAAGCTTTTTCTCTTCTCTCTTCACTCTACGTTCCAATTTCTTAATATCTTCCGATGCCGGTAAATTTTCTGGTTTAATTCCTCTTTGTCCAAGCATGTCTCTAACAGAAGTATTATTTTCCACATGTTCAACAGTGATTACAAATTCTCCTTGCAAATCCTTTTCTTCAACATTATAATTTGTCATTTCAGTTGCAAGATTTTTTGCAGCAATGGTAAGTGTTGGCAGGAAATCCGCAAGTGGTCTTTTATCCTGTACTCCCAAACGTTCTTTCATCTGTTTCGTGGTAAATCCACCAAATAAAGCCTGATCTCCTTTAGACCGGATACGACCAAATCCAGCATCATCTACTCCACGTTCATAAATATTTTGAGACAATCTTTTTTCCGATTCCCTTAATTTTCCTCTTGCCTCTGTTCTTTCGATATAAGAAATCCTTTCTTCAATCAATTCCTGTTTTCTAGTCTGAACCGCAAAATAGCTTTGTGCAAAAGCAATCTGCTCCTTTCGTGGATCTCCATTTTCAGCAATAAGATAACATGCATAACGAGTAAGCATATAATCCTCAACTTCACGAAGTGCACCGTTTCCAACTTCAATTGTATTGTTAATTCTTGAAAAATGATCTTCTGCTACGTTTCCATTATTCTCACATGAAATCATTGCTTTATTTATTGCATTATCAAAATTTCTCCATTGAACATAATCCAATAATTTCATTAGTTCTCTTGCATACCAATACTCAATGCCATCCGCTTCATGTCGGATATCATCAAATTTTCTTCTGTACAATTCAATTATTCTCTTTTCCATTCAAATTTCCTCTTATGAACATATTGCTGACGCCAGCAATATGTTTTTTACTATTAATTTCTTCAATTACTCTATCACATTCTCCTTTGTGTTCCTCATCTTGTCATAATACGCCTTATACCTGTATATCGTCCTCTCGCTGACATTATTTCGTTTTGCAATCTCTATCATAGCCATGCCGTTCTCATAGCAATCAACAAAATCATTGTAGATTGCCATCCATTTTGCATTGTGCTTCTGCCTTCCACTTAATTTACGATTTTTATAATATTCCAGTTCTTCGCGTAACTCGGCGTTTTCATTTTCTAATTCTTCAATTCTTTTTAATGCTTCCTCGAGTGTTATAACCTTCTCCACTTCATTGTCCCTCCGTTCATGTCATTTTCGTTTTGTCTATATTATATATTGCTAATTAGTATTAGTCAATTTGATTTTGTCATACAGGAAGACTTTTCATATTCATCATGCAAATAAAATACCGCTGATATCTTTTGCAAGCTATGCCTTTCCATAGACCCTCTGCCTGAATATTCCTAATCCACTCGTCTAGATTCCATTTTCGTTTTAAAGCCGGTCCATATTTTAGAATCAGGGATGTTATTACATCTGCACATCTCTCAAAAGCTGCATTCTCTTTTGCATCTTCATAATACTTCTTTCTCATTGCTGCTCCCCTTTCCGAATATAATTTGTTTTGGCAGCCAATTTGAATTATCTGCTTTGAACAAATCATAAACATAAATCTTATTCGGTCTTCCCAAACCCTGATGTCTTCGGTAAATCAAGCCATGCTCCTCCAGCTCCTTCAACATTTTGTTAACCTTCTTATTCCCCAGGTTCATCAGATTCATAATTTCTTCGATTGTAAAAATGATATAGGTAATTCCATATTCATCACGCCATGCGTCTCCATTGGAGTCTGACAAGCACTTGCGATCCAGAAGTATTCCATATAATACCTTTGCCGCATTCGTCATGTCTCTGAACATGTCTTCCTTAAAAAATCTCTTAGGTATCCTGTAAAACTTATAATCAAAAGTTATATTTTCCATTGTCTTATCCTCTCTTTCATTCCTAATTTCGCTACTTGGCAAGCAGTGCATTTGTACACACAAAATGCATTTTTAGCTTGTTGGGGAAATGCCCCAATCCCCTAAAACCATGAAAATAAATTTTCATGGAGCTACGCCTATCGGCTTTGTCATACTGATGTGTTTCCGACATTTCATAAATTCTTCACTCCTTCCCTTCCCGATTTATGAATTTATTTTCTCAGATTTTCTATGCCGATTCGGTATATCCAAGATGCTGGAAAAATTTTGTTTTTATCAGTTTTTCCAACATCCGGGACAAGACAGGAAAAGAATTTCTCTTTATCTCATGGCAATATCATGGTAATCTATCTGTATCTTTAAAAACGAGGAAGATACTATGCATACAAAACTTACCATACCAGAAAGACTGAAAGATTTAAGAGTCTCAGAAAAAAGAATGTCGTTGCAGGAGTTATCCGATGCTACCGGTATCCCTAGCTCCACGCTTGGCAATTATGAAAAAGATGAAAATATAGATATGTCACTCGGCAATCTTATAACACTTGCAAATTTTTACAACGTAAGCACAGATTACCTTCTTTGCCGGACAGAATTACGGAAACATAAAAATCAGTCAGTATCTGATCTGCACCTAAACGACGATGCCCTACAAATACTGACTGATAAAAAATATAATCCAAGATTATTATCCGAATTACTTACCCATGAAAATTTCAAAAAATTCATGACTGACCTGGAAATCTATATTGATGGATTTAACGATAAGGGAATTCAGATAGCGAATGCTTTTCTTGATGTGATGAGATGTAAATTAACAGAGTTTGGTGCCGATTCTACTGATGCATTTGCAAGCGTATTTGATAATTCACACATTGAAGCAGAACAATATTACATGAATATTCTGTCAACCGACTTAAAGCCGATTGTCTCCGACTTGCGAAATACTCATATGAAAGATAGCAATACCGCCAGCGACATTGACTATCAAAGTATGGTCAAAAATATCATTGATGACTTTACATCTCAAATACCTACTACCGCAGATGACGATACAGAGTCATCAAATGATGCTTATATAAATGGTCTTTTGCTTCTTTTCTGCAAAAATCTGGAGATGAAAGTCACTCAGCTTTCTATGGAAGAAAAGCGAATATTAAAAGAAATATTTTCCCGTTCTAAGCCTGCAAAGGAGCATCGGAAGTTGAGACGGAAGAATCCGAAATTGTAAATCATTCAGTTCAAAACAAGCCACAGTGGATTATATCCAATGTGGCTTGCTCCCTATTACTACTTCTTCGCAGAAATCCATCAGTTGTTGCAACATCCTCTCATGGTCACGCTGATAGTGCAGAATCATCTATTTTGAAAGAGCTACAACAACAATTGCAGCTCTTTTGTCATAACTGAATTTTTCTTATTCGATAACGCCATCTGTGTCAAAGATGTGATCGAGCTCGTCTGTATTTATTGCATGAGAGACTTTATCCCGAACAGCTGTTTTAGACATATCTAATCTCTTAAACTTGTGATTTCCAGCAGCATCCTTGCTCATACGAATAAGCTGAATTCTTCCCACACCCGGATTCTTTTTCGCGTACTCTGCGAATCCCTTCGCTTTTCCGAGATTATCCTTAAAGTCAGGATTATGTGGTTCAAGAATATCAACAACATATCCGAGGACACGATCTTTTCTTACTATAATGAAATCAGGATAAGTAGGCTTTATTTCACCATCAATTTCATAAGGAATGCAAAGTGCCCATGAGCCTCTGGAAGGATTCCGAATCCAACAGACAAAGTCTTCTCGTTTTTCTTCCTCTTCAATGACTCCTGCTTCCCAAGTATTCAATTTCATAGTTGCTACACCGGTTATGTCGCTGACGAAAAGATGATTTCTATATTCTTTTCCCCCCACTTCATGTGGCACCTGAATAGTCTCAGGCAAACGGAAATTATGTTTGCTAACAGAATCACCATCTGAAACAATGCTGTCGTAATCTTTACGAATTTTTTCAGAGTCGATAGTAGCAATATATCTGCGATATTCATCATTCAAGCCGTGAAAGCGAGTCTCTGCATAAGAATGTAAACGGTTCATGCACTCTTCGTCTGCGACAAAAAGAATAACATCAACTTTAAATGCCGTTGTGTCAGACATATCCATATACCTGTTACCATAAGCCATGCCGATGCCTTCTCGCCCGAGCTTTATATCAGCAATCCGAAATTGTCTCTCTATATCAGAATCTGTCGTTGTAAACAAGTCATGCACCGAATAATTGTCCACAGTCTCTCCAAAGGCATCAAAAATTTGAGTCTCCAGCTTAAACTGTTTAACCTGCTGAACAAGGTCATCATATTTTCCTTCTGTCTTAAGACCTTCCACATAATTGTGAATCATCTCAATGATTTCATCCTGAACTTCTCGAATTGCCTCACGATGTAATTTAGACATCGTAAGTAAATGTGCCATCCTATACAACGATTTCAGATAATCATTGATTCGAAGTGCTCTGATGTTATAAGAAAGAAGTCCTGCATCGTTTATAAATTTCATAACCTCTTCACGATTAAACATATCTTCCGCTACAGAGGTATTCTGCTGATCCGTTTTGGAACTTTCCACAATGTTACTTCTGAGTTGTGATTCTATGTCAGAAGTCTGTGACATAGTCAATCCAGACTGAACAAGAGCTGTTGTATCATTGGTCTGTTGCATCTGATTCTGTCTCGATGAATATGCAAGTTGTTCCTGCACTCCTGTAATTTGAGGATGCGTCGTAGGAATGATATCACCGGTTGGCTTCGTTGTTACTATCTCAGACTGCTGATCAGATATTGTCTGACCAGAAAATACATCAAACAACGTCATCTGTTCTGGAGTCTGCTGCACTTCTTTTTTCTTCTGTGGTCTAACGGTCAATGTTTCAAATTTCTTTCCAGATAAGGATTCACCATAAATATCGGTCGGAATATCTCCACCTTCCGTACTCTGTAAGGCTTCTACAACATCCTTAACTGTATCTTCATTGAAGTACGGCAAATAGAGATGCACATCGTTCAGAACATCGTCCACCTGAATATGCATCTGCATTGGTGTTCTGACCATTCTCCCGAGAAGCTGTGCAATATATGTAGCATCGTTTGCGTGTTTAAAGGACATCATTGTTTCTGCTCGCGGACAATCCCAGCCAGTTGAAAGATTTTCTTTAAAGAACACTACGCGAATGTTTCTATCTTCAGCAATATTGGAAGGCTCCTCATAACGCACATCAAGCCCATTGACGTTCAGTGTTGCTGTTGTGCCACCAAAGGTATGAACCACTTGACCGCTTTCTAGCTTGAATCCTGTCCGTTCCTCTATCTTTGCAATACAGTCATCTAAATTTGTGTCAGTTAGAGCATCTCCCGTTCCATTCAAAACCTGAATGATTAAAATTGGATTTACATAGGCATAGTGTTGCTCAAAGCAATACTGCGTCCAATGCTCCCACTTTTCCTTCCAATCATCTGCCGCTGCTTGCAGAATAGCCATATCATTATTGACCGCCCCTTCTTCCGGATAAGTGATAACAATCCTGTCCTTTAAAAGTCCGGAAGCACGCACTTCATCCGTTGTCACTATTGATTTATGGATTGTAGAGGATGTGCCCTCGACCAATGCATTGAATCTCTGCGTGGTAGCAGACATACCGATAACTACCGGCATTGGAGGAATTCCATCATCTTCACTCCCCTTAATAAATTTCTGCATTATAGTTGTTGCTCTGCTGGCTTCGCGTCCTTGCATACCACGGTGTGCTTCGTCAATGATAAAATACAGTCGGTCGCTTTTCTCCCAAACGGTATTTGCAAGAGTCTGCCAAATCGTATAAGTACGCCCATCGCCATTTTTCGTGAGTTTAGAAGTGACCGATAATTTCTGCGTATTCAGGAAATAAACATGACCATCCTCAAATACCTCTTTATCAAAGGATTCCTCAGAAATCGTAACGCACTTCGACAACTTAATCTTATCAGCTTTGGAGTCAATCTTCTGCTTCGACTGCTCGTTCAGCTGAGGCGAATCCGAAAGCCAGACGATAATCGCATTCGGTTGCTCCATATACTGTTCATCGCCGAAAAGAACAGCCTCAATCAGCGCAGACATGATGATGGTCTTTCCAGCTCCGGTTGGCGCAGTGAAAGAAACCACCTGTGGTGCATGTGTTCTGTGATAGCTACCCATTGCCTCCGCAGTCTTCATGCGGATATCAGCAAGAGCTCTCTTCTGAAAAGGGAATAATTCTATTCTCATGTTTACCTCCCCGTATTGATTCTGAAATTATCCAGATAATCTCTATAAAGCTGATAGCAGTCTTTGTCATTGTAGGAACGAATCATCGACCGATATGCCGTTTCTGAGTCCGTTACAATGAAAATTGTCTGGATCTCCGGATTACGGTTTAATTCCACAGCAAATTCGGAATAGTATATCTCATCCATCAAAACAGCCATCTTATTCTTCGGCAAGATCAGCATATTCGGGAAATCATCGTTTTCAAGAGCCGGGCACTTACCAATGGTTCCTCCCTTCATCCAGAGCACCGGAAGCAATTCTTTGAATTGCCTGCCAAGTGCCACGGATGTCTTGTCGAGAAAGCTCAGTTTGAAGAACACAGCATTTGTTTTGAATCCATCAGACATCTTCAGATTCGCTAATTCAGGATAAGCAGGTTCTTTTTCTTTTTTATATACTTTCCCTCGAATCTTTTTTCCAGTTTCGGGATTAACGATTTCACCGTCAATCTCGGTATATTGCTCCACATTACATCCATAATTCCCATCGAGAGGTTTGCCATCAATATTGCATCCCTTAATGGAACAAACCGTTCGAGGCCATGTGACATACCTAGCAATACCAAGTCTATCCCACTCCTTATCTCCTGGCTTATATCCTTTTTCATCTAACACTTTTGCTTCATCCGCTGAAACTTCATTGTTGGTTACCATAATACACCGGCGATGACCATTGTCTATCGAATTTAACAGATTGACAGCATGCATGGTTGTACCAGATCCTGCGAAAAAATCAACAACAAGAGCATTTTTCTTATTAGCTATAAAATACTTGAGTGTATCCATTACAGCATACACCGATTTGGGGAAAGTGAATCTACCGCTCCCTATTATATCGCCAAGTACAGATGTTCCGTATTGTCCCGCATCATAACTTTTGTTTTGCCATACGGTTGTCGTTCTTGTAACCTTACCTTCTGTTTCGACAACTATTTTTGTTCCATCCTCGCGTATACCTCGTACGGCCCATCGACCACTTTTAATTTTATCAACATAATTAGCACTTAAATATCTAAACACATATGGTTGGTTTTTGCTTCCTGGAGAAATTCTTACAACTCCTTCCTTACAAAGTTTCTGTAAAGAGTCCCTTGTCATTCCCCAGTTCATTTCAACGCCATCGTCTCTAACGGGAAATACAGGAGTAGCACCTTCAATAGCTGGGACATCAAATCTTGATTGCTCTGGTTTCAACGACTCTCCTATAGCAACGATCTTCATTGTCTTATCATCAACATATATTGGATAAAATTGTGCCACACCTCCTTTAACAGTCCCTCTTCTAGAGGCATAATCCGTTCTGCGTAAATACCACCATCTTACTTCTCGTTCATTGCCATTTCCCTTCGGGTGTACCACTTGTGCGTTACCAAAGAGAATAATATACGCATATTCATCAGAGCGTGAAAATAGATTATCTCGCTTTGCTCCAGAGGGATTAATGGTTATACTAACCATTTGCATCGTTTCCCCAGAAAAAATCTCCTCAAGAAGACAGCCAAGATGAAGATATTCTTTTTCATCTATGGTTACGATCATAACAGAGTCTTTGGGATTCAGCAGTTTCTTAGCAATCTTAAGACGCTTCTCCATCATAGAAAGCCACTTACTGTGACGGTATACATCAGAACTGTCAACATAATCGTTATTGTACTTCCAGTCTTTTGCGCCGGTGTTGTATGGCGGATCGATGTAGATGCAATCCACCTTTTCCGCATACAGGTACTCCAACAACTGCAACGCATGGTAATTGTCCGCCTCAATAAGCGTATGCCAAAGGTCACTGTCCGGAGCATTCTCAACTGTGTCTATCGGCTTTAATGTCGGATAAATTGCCTCTCCAAATTCGGCCACTGTCACCAGTTCATCCAGCCTGAAGGTTTTCTGCTCATGTGTTTCCCTACGGTCACACTGAACCTCATTGTCGTCGATATTCATGACCGTATAAATGTCGCTGACATACCCGGTCTTCAGAGCAACTTTAGAACCAACACGAATCGGCACATCATAAAGCGGCGTGCATTCTGGCAGATGTTCTTCAAACACCAATCCGAACTTCTTTTGCTTCAGTAATTTATTTGTTTCATGCAAGATTCTTTCCTTGAGTGCCGAATCGTCAATCTGCTGGATCAGGTCTTGTAATAAAGCCATAACACCACCTCATTCTTCCGTTATTGTTTTTTCCTTAATATGATAATCAATGCCGTGTTCCTGACAGAAGGAAATCACCTCTGCCGCACACTCATTGTAAAAATGCCTATGCCTTTCGTAGGCGTTTGCTACCTTACTATAGTTCGTTCTCCCGAAAATGATCCGGTCTGTAAAAGATACCGCCTCAAGTAGTTCGTGCAAATCCTGCTCAACCATGTTCGGTGTTGGATACGGCTCCATGCTTACCCATGTCTTACAACCAGCATCGTGAAGTGCACCCAACGCTGCCAGTCGTTCTGCACAGGGAACGGCTCCCGGTTCCATCTGTTCCCGATAAGCTTCATCCAGAGTGATCAGTGTAATCCCATATTCGTTTTCCGGAGAAAGCTCCACCAATTCTATAGGTAACAGTCCCTTTGTTAGCGTAGTACATTTGATACCAGCCTCGTTCAGCTTTCGGATGGCCGCAATGCTCATCTGAGACACCTCTGGGTATCCTTCCATGAACGGATCTGTGGTAAAGCAAAGCTGCACAGACTGAATCTTATCTCTGAGCCTCGGTATCTCTTTATCCAGCAATTCAAGCGTGTTTGATACAAGCACCGGCTCAAGCCAGCTCTCATAATCCTTAATTTGCCCGAATCGCTTCTTCATCAGGAATGCGTAACATGGATATTTACACCCATGTGCGCAGCCCTGCACGTGATTCATTGTATAGTCACCATACTCTACTCCTGTTTGATAAAGCATGGATTTTCGTTTTATCGTCTTCAAGTTGTTTCCGTCCTTCGCCTATCTATTCTTTAATATATGATTTGCTATCTTCAAGGCAAGTTTTTGTGCTGCTTCACTCTCGTTCGAAATAGCAAAGCAGAATAGGAACATCGGCGATCTTCTACTGTTCCTGAAAATTCGTGCATATTTAGACACACACGGAAAGATTGTCTCTAGTCTGGAAAGGATATAATCCCTTATGTGATCCGGATTTGCATCCTTAATCATCCTTTCACCATCGCTTTGTCCCGCTTCTGGGAACAAATCAAAAAGTGACATCTGGGGATCTTTCTTGTAAAATTTCTCCCGCCATCCAGAATCCCCAAGCAAGCGGTCTATGCATTCTTCCCACTTATCGTACTTTCCGTTTTTCGGCAACATCCGCTCAAGTGCCGAGAACGGAAATAGGTACCATACATCTATCGATTTCGTCTGCGCTACATTTTCAAGCGTAGTCCAATTTACCTGCGTCGCATATGGATCTAAGAACAGCAAGCCTCTGTTATATCTCCAGTCTACACTGCTAATAATCTCCGCAAGCTTATCATTCGCATCGCCACAGTAAATCGTAACAATTCGCCTCATCTGCGGGAACTCGGTATTTATCATATTCTGAAGTTCTCCCGCCTTCTGAGAGTCCGCTTCTATAAAATAATAGTGATCGAACTTCTTTTCAGACGCCAGTGCACGCTTAGCAGAGCCCACTAGATACTGCCCGCCGTCGCTGGTCTCGATCTCACCGGTTCCAGCAAAGGCGTCTATATAAATCTTCTTAAACTTCTGATTTTGCAGTGCAATTATGTATGCGTCCAGATAGCTAGTGAAGATATTAAGCTTCTCCTCAGTCCAATTGCCACCAAATTTCTGCGATATTGCCATATATTCCAATCACCTCATATATATGAAACTCTACCTCATGAAGAGAAAGAGATCACCGTTTCCTTTTTTCCTGTCTCAGAATTCACAATCTGCTCGATCTTCGCGTCAAAAAAATCCGTAAGATTACTCTTTATCTCATTACGGAATCCGTCTGAAGGAAAAATCGGGTGGTTATCTAAAAGTTCCCACATCTCATCAAGAGACACTTGTTTTCGACCTCTAAAACTGCGCTGTAGATATTTCGCGATATCGATAACATGTAAACAGCTTTCATCCTCTTCTTCAGTAATTTCTCCGAAAAAATCAAACGATAACTGCCTATTCTCAGTCGAATGCTTAGTAGAGGACTGTGCACCAAATACCTTCCAAGCACTCTTTTTGTAAAGCTTAAATCCTTCCTTATCGCTCGTACAATGAATCAAATTGTACACAAGTGAATTCTGCGTGTTATAGAATGGAAATGCCGATACATAATATCTACGAGTTCCCTTTAGAGAATTTATGATTTCCTCCACTCTGGCCTCATATGCTACCTTGTCACTTCCATAAGGTACCAGTTTTTCAAAATCCTCCAGATATGTATTCTCATACTTTGCCTTTGTTGTCCTTTTCTTGGCACTTGTAATCGCCCGCACCGGATCTGAAACCATATGATTAATCATAACCTCTCCCCAATTTCGGAAAAACGGCAAAAGTGCTTTCCAATCAATAGTCGCATCATATGGATCATAAAGCAGAAAATAATGAAAATTCCCTGTTCCATACAACTGTGGGCCGATAGTCAAAAGTAGCTCGTGTGCATCGCTACAAGATGTGACAATTTTAAAATTACGTTCATCTTGTGGAAGATGCTTTTTCAATTCATCTACCCGTGCTTTTTCTTTGTCATTCAAATAAATATGTATATTATTATCCGTATAGGTTCTAGCCACTTTCCAGAGCACTTCTGAAACACGAACTGCCGTCCCCTTCACTACTTGTCCAGCATCATTAATATACACACCACTATTACACATACAATCAATAAAAATCAAACCATTGCAAGAATCAGTCAACAGTAATTTTTCTGCCCATGATTTTATATATTCCTCAATCAATTCAAATTTTTTAATCGTATGAGGACTTGCCTTACTAATCACGCTCTTTTTCTTGCTAGACATCGTATCACTCCTCAGCCTATTTCATTTTCATCTGTAGAAATTAGTTCCACTATATCTCCTATATCACAATTCAAAGTTTTGCATACTTTCATTAGTACTTCCATACTTACCCTTTCTCCCTTAGAAAGTTTAGTTACCGAAGCCCAACTGATTCCAGCAGATGCTTGTAAATCTTTCTTCTTCATGTCTTTGTCAATCAATATTTTCCATAATTTTTTATAGCTAACTTCCACGATAATCACCTCGCGATTTTCAAAAACGTGATCCATATTATAGTATATCATTCAGCGAGATTTATTCAACGATTTTCTTCACAAACGCAAGAATCATCTCTGCAATTAGCATATTTTTCCATATGTATTAAATAAATTCAATGGCTGAAATATATGCTGAATATATCGTCTGATTAGATAAGATAGATATTATTCATATAAGTCTTAATATTTCAGTTTCATTACCTTGTCCTTTGGACACTCCAAGACAATCAAAAAAACATCCCTTGCCCCGTAATAATTACGGTTCAGGAATGTCCTTTTTTCGCTACTTAGCAGTAAAATAGACTCACGATACAACTTATCCACAATCTATACAATTCCAAAATGCTTAAACGCCTGCATAATCGCTTCTTCCTTCTCCGGTGTACATTGTGGCTGTCTCGCATTCTCTGACTTAGGCAGATTAAAATTCTCTCCCACATCCAGTCCACATTTCTTCTTAATCTGTGCAATATACAACGAAGAAACCTTCAGGCCTGTCTGTTCGAGTACATAAGCCTTTATCTGCTCATAAGTTGCCTTTCCTTTGAACTCTGATAAATCCATATCCTCCAACGAGAAGTCAACCTTCACTTTCCTGCTGTCGAACATTCCCTTGTAAAGAAGAACTACCGTCTCCACATGTCCCGTCATCGGAAACATATCACATCCAATACATCTTTTAACCTCATATCCATTTCCGCACAGATACTTTAAATCCCTTGCAAGCGTCGCACTGTCGCAGGACACATACACGATTTTCTCAGGCTCCATCTGAAGCATTGTGGCGAGAAGAGCCTCATCGCAGCCCTTGCGCGGCGGGTCTACAACAATAACATCCGCTGTCAGTTTTTTGCCAAGGCGTGCACTCTCCTTCGCATAGAAATCAGGCAGAACCTCCTCAGCCTTTCCGACGAAAAATTCTGCATTGTCTATGTTATTTAGGATAGCGTTCTGTTTCGCATCCTCAATTGCCTGCGGAACAATCTCCACACCGTAGACCTTTTTTGCCTGTCTGGCAAGGAAAAGTGATATTGTTCCTATTCCGCAGTACAGATCCCACACGACCTCATTTCCGGTAAGTCCTGCATAGTCAAGTGCTGTCTGATAGAGCTTTCTTGTCTGAACCGGGTTCACCTGATAGAATGAGAGCGGTGATATGTGATACTTGACTTCACCGATGTAATCCTCAATATAAGGCTTTCCCCACAGTGTTTTACATTCGTTTCCAAGTATAACATTGGTATTCTTCGTGTTAATATTCAGCATAATGCTGCTTATATGCCAGCTCCCCTTCATAAGCTCACTGCCTTTAAGCTGTGAAAAATCAAGCGCAAGCAGCTTATCAACCAGCCCGGCAGCGCACGCAAGCTTATTCTTGTTGATGACAAGACACACCATAATCTCTCCTGTGGTATAACCACAGCGAATCAGAATATGCCTTATCACACCTGAATGTGCCGCCTCATTGTACGGTCTTATGTTATTTTCTGCCATAAATTCACGTACCGCACCTACAATAGGCTCATTGACCGGTGCACCGATAAAGCAGGTCGGTGTTTCTATTATGGAATGGGTACGTCCTGCGTAAAAACCGATTCTAATATTTCCGTCCTTGTCCTCTCCCACAGGGAACTGTGCCTTATTTCTGTAGAAGAACGGCTCGTCCATCCCGATAACAGGCTGCACATTTACATCTGTAAGTCCTCCTATTCTTCTTATATTTTTCTCTATCACTGTGCGCTTAAAATCAAGCTGCTCATCATAGGAGAGCTCCTGAAGATTACAGCCTCCGCACTGTCTAGCAATAGGACATCTGGCGGTGACACGATATGGTGAAGGTGTTATCACCTCCATCAGCCTTGCATAGCCGTAGGTCTTATTCGCCTTGATTATCTTAACGCGCACTTCGTCCCCGATAACCGTATCCTTAACAAAAAGGGCGTAGCCATCTAATCTGCCTACGCCTTCTCCTTCAAGGGACATATCTTCTATTTTTATGATACATTCCTGATTTTTTTCCATTTTAATCTCCATTTCACTGCCGGACAATGCATAAAACAATTAAGAGTAAAACATATTTTCCCATAATTTGTTCAATTCGTACTTCAAAATTTATCACGGCTTGTTTCTATTATAAATATATTTCAATGATGTTGGGGGCAAAACATGTGCTATAAACTTAGCATGTATAACGTATTATATTTATGCATATCACGACTTTTGGAAGAAGCTTAGATGTTCTTAGAACATCTTGCTTCGTACAACGGAGCTGATATGCATAAATATAATACGTTATACACTCGTAAATTAAGTTGGCATGTTTTGACCCCAACATCATTTCAATCACAGAATCAGCACCGGCATAAAATCATACCTCTTTCTTTTCCGGCTTCTCCGGCAAATTCTTAGCGGCTGCCTGTTATACTCCTGCTAATCATACCAGCGTTTTTCTCACATTTGTATCAAGCATCTTCTGGAAGCCCAACCACTCGCCGGTCTGTGCCTGCGGTGTTGAAAGCAATTCCTTAAGTGTCTCCATCTTGGCATCCATATTATCCGCAAAATTCAGTGCAAATGCTTCCATAATAGCAGGCTTCTTCGGTGAGCCGTATTCATATTCTCCGTGATGTGACACAATCAGGTGCTTAAGCTCTGCCTCAAGCTTCGCAGGAAAGCCTTCTATCTTATCAGCACTCTTTCCTATCATCTCAACACCTATTATAATATGACCTAAGAGCTGTCCATCATCTGTATAATCATTAGAAGGGAAATCCGAAAGCTCCTTGAGCTTACCTATATCGTGAAGCATAGCCCCTGTTATCAGCAAATCGCGGTTAAGCATAGGATACCTGTCTGCAAAACAGTCACATAAATTAGTAACGCCAAGTGTATGCTCTAACAGACCTCCTACAAATCCATGGTGAACCGACTTTGCTGCCGAATGAAACTTGAAATTCTTTATAAGCTCCGTGTCATCCACAAAAAAACTGTCTAACAGTCTGCGAAGATATGTATTTTCCACCTTGTTCTTGAGTGTCATAAGCTCTGCATACATTTCCTCTATATCCCGCGAGCTGACAGGAAGAAAATCCTTCATGTCGAACTCACCCTCGGCACACTTGCGCACACGCTTAATGCTCATCTGCATCGCACCGTTGAAAACAGTAATTTCTCCCTGAACCTCGACAAAATCAAGTGCCTCGAACTCCTCTATTCCCATGGAATTAGGCTCCCATATCTTAGCGTCAAGGGTTCCTGTTCTGTCCTGCAAAAGAACATTCTCATAAGGCTTTCCGTTCTTGGTTGTGGCGGCATTCTTCTGCTTACACATATATATGCTTGTAACTCTTTCGCCTTCGTGAAGGCTGTCAATATATCTCATATAATCCTCATTTCTAAGCGACATGTCACAAAAATCCATGATAAATCCGAACTGTAAATCTATCCTCTTTTATTTATTATGATACCTCTTTCACGCTTACATTCTCATGGACACAATCGCATCAATTATAAATTCTTCGGATATGGGTTACTCTGATCCCAATACCAGCGTTATTTCAATATTACGGTAGCCATCCTTACCAGGTCTGCTTATATATACAGTTAACTCCGTACCCGCATCTGTCATAAACAGAATATTCTGAAGCGCCCTTGAAGTCATAACACTCTCTTTTCCGATATAAGTTATGATATCACCACTCTGAATACCTGCGTAAAAAGCAGGTGAATCTCTCTCAACAAGGTTAACATATACTCCATCCGGCATACCATATACATCCTTCATGACTGAAGTCACGGTCTGTGGAATGACACCCATATACGGCGTTACTTTACCATTAATCAGCCTTTCAATCAAGCGTTTTAATTCAGAAATACCATAAGAATTGATAATTTCCCCGGAAATTGCTTCATTATGGTATGGAATTATACCCACAATCTCTCCCTTTGTGTTAACTATAATTCCACTGTCAGCATCTCCCGATAAAATATCCGTGCTTATCACCCGATAGCTGCAATCAGTGTCAACCACACTCTTTTTGACGGATGTAGCTGTTGTGTACACCACCATATCGCTCTGCCCGTATATATTACCTATTGCCATAACCTTGTCACCCTGCTGCACCACATAGGAATTGCCAAGTACCGCCGTCTTAACATTCTCAGGCACCTTACCGCCAAATACACTCTTGTCTACAGCCACTATAGCCTGATTGGTTGTCATATCGCCTGTAATATATGTTCCCTGCGCAACTGTTCCATCATTAAATATAACTGAAAGATATTTTTCTTCCACGAATTCCTTGATTGTCAAAATATAAAAGTATTCATCGTCATCCGCTGCAATGAAGCCCATTATCCCGGTGTCTGAGATATAATCCCAGTTAACCCCGTCATACGAAACCTCTACCGACACTATTGACTTATTTACATCATTTATAACTGTCCTCAAACCGCTATATAACGAATCTAATTCGGACATTCCCGGTTTATACATGGTAAATGCATGGTCTATCCTATCATCGACCAATGACTCAAGCTCTTCCCGTCCAATCACCTGATTATCTGCATTTTCCGCTGTATTCTCCGTGGCATTACCTCCATTTTCCCCGGATATACCTTCGCTGCCACTCTCGCCTGTGTTGTAATTGCTCTCATTCTGTGCATCGGCACTGCTCTCAGGTTCCCCTGTTTCGGTGTCAGAATATGCCCATGAATCATCTGCAGGCTCCTCCGTCTGACTGTCCGTTGGTATTACCGTTCCCTGCCTCGTTGTGGATTCTGCATCCCCTACGAACTTTTTGGCAGTAGGATAGACTACCGACAGCACCAGACCCGAAACAACTCCAAAAAGCACAGCCGAGCCAACAACCTTTGCCATATGCTTCACTGCTCTTTTAATTCTGCTTCCGGGCTTTCTTACTATTTTCTCTGTATACAGACTGTATTCCTGTTCTTCCTGCTTATCATTTTGCTGTCCCGGCATATTGTGATTATTATCCATTGCGATTCTAAGCCTCCGGATTATCTTTTATATGTCCTGCAATACCTTTTTACATTATTCGCAGCTGTTAAGCACCTTGCGGATTCACATAAATGCTTGGTACGCTCCGAACAACTGTTATTTTTTATTATATAATAAAAATATGAATTTTTTATGACATACTTGTTAAAAGAATTAACCCTCCACACTGGAGGCTGCTTTAGAAGAAAAGCATACAAGGATGTATACTTTTCTTCAGTGGCGAACGCAGGAAACCTTTATCAGAGCTCTTAGAACCTCCTGCTTCGGACAACGGAGCTGACATGTATAAATATAATACGTTATACACTCATAAATCAGACCGGCATGTTCTGACACCCGAATCATGTTATACAACAGATAAAAAATGACAATGCGATTGAGGGCACCATCGGTGCCTTCTTTATTTTTTTCAGCTGTCTTCCCATCAGCTTTTCCTTTAGATTATATACAGCCATATACACTCCGAAAGATACACAGAAAGTTACAAGGGAGCCATAAACCAGTTTACATGAATAGCTGATTATGCTGCCTTCCCCACATGCCGCTGCAATTATAAGCATTATGAATAATTCCATATCCCCCTGTGCATACGCTCTCATAATTCTGAGCACAATAACAGCAGCCAGACACAGGAACAATTCTCTGTAATCCATATATAAAAAGCCATGCTTCACAAATAAAATGACTGTCTCTGCGATAATAGCACTTCTTACCGGCAGCACATACACTTCCATTGACTTTATATCCGTATAACAGTGAAATACCAGCATATACCACAGAATAATATTATTCCGGCCGCACACAAAACCTCCGGCTACCGCGATGACAATACATATATATACTGTCAAATCCCATCCGCTCAGCCGCACAAGCCAGCTCTTTAAAACATCTTTTAAAGACATAGGCTACTCCTCTGTATACTTATTTTTTTCACGCTCATACATACATCTTCCTACCCTGAGTGTCCCCTTCCCTAGTGCAATATTAAATTCCTGCTCTTTTTCCTCCGGAATAATAATATTAATCACCATCGCGGCGCTGTCGTTTCCGGAAGCTGCATTTACCTGCACTCCTGCAGCCGTAAACACCCTTGTCACATATGCATAGTCACAGATTTTCTCTGCCGTCACCTTGCCGACACCATTATTATTTGTCTCAGTAACCGACCATATATTTATCCTGTCGCCTTCCCTGAGTATGCCTCCAACAACCTGTGAAAGATTATTGGCATTCATGGCAACCTCTATAGGTGACTCAATGCCTGCCGCTCTCCTGTCCTGTGCGGAAACCGCCCTGTCTGTCATCACCTCGTTCTTTACAATATCCTGTACCGTCATCATTCCGACAAGCTGAGAAATATCAGTTATACAGTTATCCGGAAGCCAGTCACTTTTTCTCTCCTTGGCCGCAAACAAAATACCTAAGTTATCAGCTGTAATCACCGTATTTCTGCCAATATCAGTCTGTGCCACATAGACTGTTGTATAATCATCGGAACTAAGAACCGTCCTCTCAATAAACAACAGCAGCGCATACAATGTGAGCGTCACAACGAAACTGTAGACCAGAACCTTAACATCCGGCGTTCTCATCCTGCTTTCCTTTATCCGCTGTTCCCGCGGTATTCTCACATTTTTCACCCTTTTACCCATCATTTATGCCGATTTATCTCCTTATCTTTTTTGATATTCAATCCGTCACCGCCACCAGCCGCGTCATGCAGTATTCCCCCAGCTTATCAAGCCCGAACGAAATCTGTGCATATATCGATGTCTGCTCAATCTTTATCATTCCATCGTTAGCTGCCACATACACAGCGACATTATCCGGATATCTAAGTGTATATGGCTGTCCGTTTTTTATCCCGCATTCGGTCACATGCCACCCGCCTTCACCGGACAGATAGTTATATACCCTGTAAGAAATTATATCTACCTTGTTTTCCATCCCCTGCCCCTTGGTTATGCACATATTTTCATCAAGCCCGAGGTTGCATTTCAGGCAGTCCATAAAACGAATATAAGAATTTATAAATGCACTGTCCCATACCTCCGGCTCCGCTCCATCCGAAATGATAAGATTTCCTGATACTGCATACTCATTGAAGTTTATTATCGCTGCTGCCAGCAAAGAGTACGTAAGATTACTGTCAATCTGTTCGTAATTGTACTCCAGGCTTTCCCTTCTGAATGAATAGCTTAGAAACCAGCACATGAACACAACAATCACCATTGCTAAAGGCATAAGTGCTGCCGAAGCTTCCTCAGTCCTGTATATTTTTTGCCGTGGACTTCTGATATATTCTAAAATTCTCTTCTCCTCCTCTTACAAAGACAAAATTCTGTCCTACTTCTGCAACCGAATTCATCCTCAATATGCCTGTCACGGACAGGACAATCTCCTGCCCGTAGCCGGCCATACTCATAGTTGTACCCGCATAGGAAATATTTGACACACCCATGTCGGAAAGCTCCTTTGTAAGCCTGTCACGTTTTTCAGGTGTCAGATACCCGTATGTCTCCATATAGAGAATGTATGTCCTCTCAATTCTCGATTTATTGATTGCCATATTCACTCTCGCATACATATCAAGCCCTAAATACATCACCATAACCAGAAACAACATTCCCAACATGCATGAGAGCATATTCCCTACGCCACTTTTCTTTTTTTTCCATGCACTTTTCATAAATTTTATGAAAACATCGTAGATGCCGTGGTTGTCATGGTTGTCCATATCTCCTGAATAAACCTGAGTCCTCCCGACTTGAACAAAGCAGCCATAGCAACCACAACAATCATGACAAGCACCTCTCCGATAACGGCGCTTCCCTCTTTTTTCATGTGGCATGCCTTCTTCACCTTTTGCACACAGCACCCCAGCTTATCCATAAGCTTCACACATACAGCATTTCCTGCAAAATAATTATTCATATTTTCATTCTCCTCCATTTATAAATATTCATATTTTAAACATTCTTACCGACTCTAATAACCCTTTCGCACTCGCGTATACAAGCACTCCCATCATACATATAAATATTGCAAACAGACATACATCGCCCATTCTCCTCGTTCTCTCCTGCTCATATCTGTTGCTGCTCTCCATCAGTGTCTGCAGATACCTTCTTATATCATCGAGCATCGCCGTTGATGAATCATTTTTGATAAGCTGTTTTATCGTTGCAACCAGATTATCTATATTTTCGTTATCGAATTTTCCGCCAAACACCTCTATGGAAACAAGCAGGTCATTAGATGACATGATATCCCCTGTGAGCGTTATGAGCGCTGCCTTGAGCCTTGGATGAGCCGCCACCCTGTAGGCGTCAATCAGGGTTCTTGTTATGTATTCCCCGGCATCCGTCTGTAAATAAACGACATCATATACATCCATTATGCTCGGCAGCATTTTCTCATTGTCCCTGTGATTTCTTATCCGCGCATGTATATCCGGATAGAAAAATGCCGGCACAGCAAAAACAAATGCAGCTACAATACCGAACATCACACCTGCGGCGAACCCCGCAATCACACAGAACATCTTCCCGCTAAGGTATACAAGCGGAGTGATTTTCCCTCGCGAATAATATGTAACTCCCCATGCGTCAAGCCGCCGCTGTATATATTCGTATGAAAAAGGGCTGTCTTTATCTGCATTTATCATCGCCGATGACAGCCTGTCATACAGTCTGCGCCCTGCCATGACATACCTATCTACAATCGCATGCGCCGCGAACTTGTACATCAATAGAAAAAATAACCCCAGCGCCACTGCCATGAGTACAGTCCGGATATATGCTGTATTCCCAATCAAAAAAGTCATCTGCTCCTTCTGCCTCCCCCTTTTGCCAGTATAAAATATGCTGTCATAAACAGTGTTCCCAGCATCATGGCTATGAGGCAGCACCCGATTGCACTTCTTGAAAACATAAGCAGCATACCTTTAAGGCTCATCCCTGACATAGTCCGCGCCATTATCTCAAGACACACTATGGCACATAGGAAAATCACGATAAGCCTTATCCGCGCCTCACGGTATATTTCCTCCAATTTTTTTGTATTATCCAGCTGCTCTGTTAAAAGACTTCTGCACTGCATGGTTATTTCGCGATAATTTGCATTATTTCTCGATGAAATTTCCAGATTACGTATCAGTGTCTTAAAAAATGCATGCTCAATCCTGCTTTCAAGCTGTCCAAGTGCCACTGCTCCCTGCAGCCCGCTCTTTACCATTGTGACGGTATGCCACAGCTCATCATGAATTGGTCCTGCTGTCATTGCTGCAGCCTTTTCAAGTATGTATATGATATCATCCGACTCCGCCGCACAGCCCTCAATAGAATTTACCAGAGTCAAAAGCTGCTCTTCCTCCCTGCGATAGCGGTAATTGCGGAGCAGTGAGAAGAATATCTCACCAATAACCCATGGAACTGCCGCTGCCGGAATGCCGTAATATATATTTCCTGATATAAAACCTGTCAGCACATATGCGGCTGCGGATAGCATCAGCACAATAAGCATATACAGCTCAGGTGTAAGCCCGGGCAGAATACTGCCCACACCACTGTACTCAATATTATCCGAAATATGGGCAATCGGTCCTCTCCTGCCCATATTCCCATATAGTGCCGCAAGCTTCCTTCCAACCTCCTCGCGGCACCCGGACAGGCTGTTTACCCTGTCATACAGCTCGTTTACCGTAAGCTTTATGGAATTAGTTTTTTGCACATACAGCATAGCCCGGTACGATAACAGCAAAAGCACTGCAAAAAGCAGAATATGAGCGCCCGAAAAGCAATACCAAATCACCTTTGAAGCATCCGTAAACTATCCCTCCCTCGCATATATTGTAGTAAATTCCATCTCCTTTTTCTCATCAGACCACTCCATCCCCGTAATTGTATCAATTTTATATTTTTTCAGAAAAATACAGTTTTTGAGGGAACGCAGCATGAACAGAATCTCCTCCGATGAGTGGGAGCTGCTTCGTTTGACATAGTCCACAAGCCTGAAATAAGCATCCTTTGGTGAATTGGCGTGGATGGAGGCATAACATATTGCGCCCGTATGGACTGCATAGAGAAAGTCCTTCGCCTCCCCGCCCTTTATCTCGCCTATCATATAGACATCAGAATCTACAAGAAGACCGTTTCTTGCAATATCCTCAAGTGAGTAATTTATCTTTCCATCTCCTCTGTTTTCCACGATATGATAAGAAAAGAACTCTCGCGGTCTCATCGAAAACAGCTCCTCCGCCTCCTGCACGCAGAAGATCGAATACCGCTCCGGTATAGCCTCAAGCATGGCATTCATTAGTGTTGTCTTGCCCGCCGAACCTGCACCGCACAGCAGGAATGATTCCCCTGCCGCAATCTTTTCGGTGAGCATTACGGCAAGCTCTGCCGGCAGCATTCCCTCCTCAACCAGCCGTGGGAAAAGCTTCTTTCTCCTGGCATGCTTTCTTATATGAAGCATGGGAGCCGCCCCCGACAGCACGAACCTTGTTGAAAGATTGAACCTCAGTATCCAGTCCTTCTGGCTCTTATCGGTAAATATGCTTATCGCATTATTATTTCCCATGTTCACCTTATTTTTCAGGGCAACTCTCTCTATGAAGCGCTCATAATCCTCACTGCTGTCGAACTTCACTCCCGAAAGCACCCTCACCCCGCGCCGCTTCACATATACATGCCCTGCGTCGATTATCCTTATGTCCGATATGTCCGGATCTGCGATAAGTCCGTCTATGATATAGTAGCTCCACACAAACCTTGAAAACTGCTCATATATATGTTCAAGCTGCATCGGTGTGACCTTATAGGTATTCTTTATATACTGCTTAACCTCCTCTGCAAAGGTCTCCCTGCTTATCTCACCCCTTTCACACATATTAAATCTTGCAACATTAAAACCTGAGGTAACGTGATCCACAACCATCTTCACAATCTCACTCTCCGTAAGACCCGCCGTAGAAGCTCCAACTCTGTTACCTGACAGCACACCTTCAGGTGCCGAAAAAATCATGTATACCTCCTCTCACAATCATACAAATGGGTAACTACCTGATTACCGGTAAAAAGAAAAATTTCATGAAATGTATTTAAGAAAAGCTTGATATCAGCTTCGATACTCATTATATTTATAGCGGAACGCAAAGTCAAGTATCTTTTGCGAAAATAGTTTGCAGTTTTACATATTTTAAGCTAGAATGTAAGTAATACATACATTGAGGGAGTTAATATTAGTTATGAATGAAAAAGCATTAAGGATTCTTGAATATACCAAGATTATAGATATGCTGTCGGAACAGGCAGCCTCCGATATGGGAAAAGAGCTGTGCCGTAAGCTCACACCTATGACGGATATAGAAGCGATACGAAAAGCACAGAGGGAAACCTCTGATGCTCTTTTCAGAATAGTTAAAAAAGGCGGTGTGTCCTTTTCGGGTCTTAAGGATGTCGGCATGTCCCTTAAGCGGCTTGAAATAGGCGCAAGCCTCGGCATGAGTGAGCTGCTTGCGCTCTCATCGATGCTAAGTACAGCCAATCGTGTAAAGACCTACGGCAGACGCGAGACCGATGATGACTCCCGTGACTGCCTTGATACAATGTTCGAGGCAATCGAACCGCTCACAGCGCTTAACCGCGAAATTAACCGCTGTATAATTTCAGACGAAGAGATGGCGGACGATGCCAGTGCAAAGCTTAAGGATATCAGAAGGCATATCCGCATTGCCAATGACAAGATCCACTCAGAGCTTAACTCCATGGTAGGTGGTCAGCGCACCTACTTACAGGACGCTGTTGTGACAACAAGAGCCGGACGCTACTGTATCCCTGTGAAGGCAGAATACCGCTCCCAGGTTCCGGGCATGATCCATGACCAGTCCTCCTCAGGCTCAACGCTCTTTATAGAGCCTATGGCGGTTGTAAAGCTCAACAATGAGCTTCGTGAGCTTGAGCTTAAGGAGCTTGAAGAAATCAATGTAATACTTGCCAGCTTAAGCGAACAGGCAGCCCAGTATATCGACAGTCTGCATGCAGATCTTAAGGTCTTAACCCAGCTTGATTTTATTTTTGCGCGTGCCAATCTCTCAAAGCGCTACAACGGCAGCGAGCCTATTATGAATGAGAACGGCTACATCAACATAAAAAAGGGACGTCATCCTCTTATTGATGCAAAAAAGGTTGTTCCCATAGACGTATATCTTGGAAAGGATTTCAACCTTCTTGTCATCACCGGTCCTAATACCGGTGGTAAGACCGTCACACTCAAAACCATCGGACTTTTTACACTCATGGGTCAGGCGGGGCTTCACATTCCGGCATTCGACGGTTCGGAGTTATCCGTATTTAATGAAGTATTTGCCGACATAGGCGATGAGCAGAGCATTGAGCAGAGCCTCTCCACCTTCTCATCACACATGACACATATCGTTGACATTTTAGGCAGGGCAGACTACAGAAGTCTTGTCCTTTTTGATGAGCTATGCGCCGGAACAGACCCGACAGAGGGTGCAGCACTTGCCATATCAATTTTACAGGACTTACACAAGCGCAGGGTCACATGTGCCGCCACAACCCACTACAGTGAGATTAAGGTGTATGCACTCTCTACTCCCGGTGTGGTAAATGCCTGCTGTGAATTTGATGTAAATACGCTCTCCCCTACCTACAGATTGTTAGTCGGTATCCCGGGAAAGAGTAATGCATTCGCCATTTCAGGTAAGCTTGGACTCCCTTCCTATATCATCGAAAATGCGAAATCGCAGATTGGAGCCAACGACAAGGCATTTGAAGACCTTTTAGCAAATCTTGAGGAGAGCCGTGTCACTATCGAACGTGAGCGCGAGGAAATATCCTCCTACAAAGCTGAGGTTGCCAGCCTTAAGCAGGCACTTGAGGCTAAGCAGGAGCGTCTTGATGAGCGCTCCGATAAGATAATACGCCGTGCAAACGAGGAAGCCGCCGACATCCTGCGCGACGCCAAGGAATATGCCGATGAGGTTATCCGCAAGTTCAACAAGTATGAGCGACAGGGAGTGTCCGCGGCAGAGATGGAGAAGGACAGAAAGGCGGCAAGAGAAAAATTAGATTCCGTGTCCGGAAAGCTCGCCCTCAAAAATGCTCCAAAGCCATCGGGAAAGAATTATTCTGCCAAGGATTTCCACATAGGTGACCGTGTGAAGGTTTTAAGCATGAACCTTGAGGGAACCGTCCACACTCTGCCTGATGCCAAGGGCAACTTGAGTGTAACAATGGGAATATTAAACTCACAGGTCAATATAAAGGATCTTCTTATTCTTGAGGACAATAACAAGATTTCTGCCAAAAAGGGAATGGGCGGTTCAGGAGCACTCAAAGCCTCCAAGACCTTCTCACTCTCAAGCGAAATCAACCTTATAGGAATGACCGTTGACGAGGCGATAGCACATCTGGATAAATACCTGGATGACGCATATCTGTCACATATCCCTTCTGTGCGGATCGTTCACGGCAAGGGCTCAGGTGCTCTCAGAAATGCTGTCCAGAACCATTTAAAACGCCAGAAATATATAAAATCATACCGGCTTGGAACCTTCGGCGAGGGTGATGCCGGTGTAACCATAGCAGAGTTCAAATAGGTGTTCTTCAGCTCATAACAGGAGGTGCCTCCATGGCAAAACAAAAAATACTTATCGTTGACGATGATAACAATATAGCAGAGCTCATATCACTGTACCTTATGAAGGAATGCTTCGACACCATGATAGTTGAGGACGGTGAGAAGGCTCTTGAACAGTTCGGACAATTCCAGCCCAACCTTATTCTTCTTGACCTTATGCTTCCGGGAATAGACGGATATCAGGTATGCCGTGAGATAAGGCGCACCTCCAATGTGCCTATAATCATGCTTTCCGCTAAAGGTGAGGTCTTTGATAAGGTGCTCGGACTCGAGCTTGGTGCCGACGATTATATTATAAAACCATTTGACTCAAAGGAGCTTGTCGCAAGAGTTAAAGCGGTGCTAAGACGTACACAGACCCAGGCGGCATCACTTGCGGCTGCACTGCCATCTGAAAATCTCGGTGAGTATGTCGAATACCCTGACCTGCTCATCAACCTAACAAACTATTCAGTGATATACAAGGGGCAGAACGTGGATATGCCGCCTAAAGAACTTGAGCTTCTATACTTTCTCGCCTCATCGCCTAATCAGGTGTTCACGAGAGAACAGCTCTTAGACCATATATGGGGCTATGAGTATGTCGGAGATACGCGTACGGTCGACGTACATATAAAGCGCATCCGCGAAAAAATACACGATAACGAATACTGGAGTATCAGCACAGTCTGGAGCATAGGCTACAAGTTCGGGGTCAAAAGAGCATGAGAAGGAAAATGTTTATAAGGCTGCTAATCGAATATCTCATTTTTGCTGTGGCAAGCTTTCTTACCATATCAATATGTATTCCGCAAATGGTATATAACCACACTGTAAAAAGTGAGTCCGCAGCCATGTACCGTCAGGCGACCTACATTGCCTCCTCATACGGCAGCAGCATCATCAATGGCAATGCCTCTGCCGTACAGTCTGCCACCGCACAGCTCTCCGGTATTGACCGCTATCTGCAATGCGAGATAATGATTGTAGAAAAAAACGGGCAAATTGTTGCCGACACCTACGGCAGAACAGGAACGATAGACGGCTTCGACCCTTCCGTAAGCGGAAATAAATATTATTTCACAGGTGATTTCTTCGGAGCCTTCGACCATGACACACTGACAGTCATAGCACCAATCAATTCACAGTACACGCTTCGCGGTTATGTGCTTATCCACAAGGCTATTGAACAGCTTGCTTCCGATGGCAACACCATATTCAACTACAATTATATCACTATGATTATAATTCTGGCATACTCGGCTGTCTTTATACTGCTGTACCTGTTCAGGATATATCTTCCAATAAAGAGGCTGACTAAGCTTACTCACGGCTACGCTGAGGGCAATATGTCGGAGCGCGCTGAATTTAACCGCGTGGATGAGCTTGGACAGCTTGCCAATTCGCTTGACTTCATGGCAGGTGAAATTGAAAAGCTTAATGACTACCAGAATAAGTTCATAGCCAACGTCTCCCATGACTTCCGCTCCCCACTCACCTCGATAAAGGGCTATCTTGAGGCGATGCTGGACGGAACCATTCCTCCGGAGATGTATGAAAAATATCTCAACATTGTGCTTTTTGAAACAGAACGTCTTAATAAGCTTACCGTAAGCCTTCTAACATTGAACAATATGAATCAGGGAATGATGCTTGATATAAGCAGTTTTGACATAAACGAGATAATCCGCAAAACGATTCTCACATTTGAAGGTGTGTGTGCACAGAAAAAAATAAAGTTTAACCTCACCTTCTCCGACAAGAACACCTATGTGGATGCCGACTACGGCAAAATACAGCAGGTAATATATAACCTTATTGACAATGCTATTAAATTCAGCAACAATAATTCCTTTATCAACATTTCAACCTACGAAAAAGGCGGGAAGATTTTTATATCCGTAAAAGATTTCGGTATTGGTATTCCTAAAGATAATATAGAAAAAATATGGGACCGCTTCTATAAATCTGATTTGTCCAGAGGCAAAGATAAAAAAGGGACGGGACTTGGTTTATCTATAGTTAAAGAAATAGTTAACGCTCATAAAACTACAATAGATGTAATAAGTACAGAGGGAACAGGAACCGAATTTATCTTTTCTCTCCCAAAAACAAAAGTCGAGGATTAAGATGATGTGCGCCTGTCAGATAGACAGGTGCATATTATTCATCACTCCCCGGCTTTAAATATTTTACCCAATTCCCAAAAAAATCATAACTTCTATCTGAACACCGCTAATTCCAGTCAAACGTCCTCGGTTTTCCTTCAAGTCTCATCCCCTCAAAATTATTCTGTCTCAAAGCCTCGTAAAGAACGATTGCAACAGAATTAGACAAATTGAGAGAACGCGTATCCCCTATCATAGGAATCCGGATTGAAGTCTCAGGGTACCTCTGAAGAATTGACTCCGGAATTCCGGCACTCTCTTTTCCGAACATAATATATGCATTCTCATCATAATGCACATGCGTATATACATTCTTCGCCTTGGTTGTCGCCATGTACAGTCTTGCACCGGGATTCTTCTCCATAAAATCGTCAAAGTCATCATACACTGTCACATCAAGGTCAGGCCAATAATCAAGCCCTGCCCTCTTTAACATTTTATCATTTATCTGAAATCCCAATGGTCCGATAAGGTGCAGCCTGCTTCCCGTGGCGACACAGGTTCTTCCAATATTTCCTGTATTCGCGGGCATTTCCGGCTCATGAAGAACAATATTCATCATATTACTAATCCTCTTTCTTAATTGAAATATCAAGCTCTATCGTCCTGTCAGAGTCATAGCTCAACGGAACGCATATATTTTTGGCATGGGCGCTTGAGAGCTTGAAACTTCCCTGTATGATGCTTGGCGGTGTTATGTCGACGATAATGCCCTTGGTCGACAAAACGGTTGCCGCATTTCCGAATATCATATTTCCCAGCTCGCTTAAGGCACTGAGTGATATTTCATCAAGCTTTTCTATCGTCATAAAACACATTCTGGAGGCAATATCACATGCAACCTCCTTAGGCATAGCAAGCAGTACAAGTCCACGCAGCTGACCTGTTATTCCTATATTAACCACTACCGTCTCATTTTCAAACTCTGTCTGTTTTACATAAGGCCGTCCTATGCTTAGATTCATCTGGCACACATCCTTCATGACCTGAGCTGCCGCCTTAAGGAATACATTTATATATTCAACATTTATATCTGCCATATCCATCCTCCTTTAAGGTTTATCCAGATAACGTACTTCATCCCCGTTTATGATTTTCTTATCATTATCCGCTGTAAGACAGCCTATTACAGCAGCAGGAATATCTGCCGCACTGAATGCCTCAAGTATTTTTTCAGATTGTGGTGTAATCACAAGCATACATCCTGCCGACGCTGCCTCGTAAGGATTGATTCCCATTATCTCACAGAATTCAATAGTCTCCTGCCTCACAGGTATCGCTCTAAGGTCAATATTAAGCCCGCACCTGCTTCCCACAGAAAGCTCCCACAGTGCCGCAAATATGCCCTTCTGTGCCACATCATGCATTGCTGCTGCTCCATTCTCTATCGCAATTCTTGAAGTCGGTATGGTGCATGCATGTCCGGCAATATTATCCATCTTAGATACATACGGCAACGGAAGCCTTTTTAACAGCTCATCCCTATGTTCATCGACAAGATATGCGCTTTCCTCTATGGCTATCCAGCCGGCAGCTATGACAGCCATTCCCGCTGATGCATTTCTAAGGCTCATAAGCTCATTTTTCATACACATACCCGTCACCGTGATTGTCACCATATCCGATGAAGCATCCCCACTAACCTCCGTATGTCCACCCGCTAACTGTATGCCGCATTCACCACAGGCCTTGTCTACCATGCGTGTAAGCTCCTTAAGTGCCTTTTCATCATACTCCTCCGGCAAAATGAAGGCCGCCGAAGCTGCTACCGGTGTTCCGCCACACGCTGCAATATTGTTAACTGCCCGTATCACTGCAAAATATGGTGCAAGACGTTCTCCTGTGAGTGCACACTCTGTTGACGTAAGTATATATTTATCACCCACATCTATAACGCTGCAGTCATGTCCAACCGCACCACCGATGACAACCTGTCTGTTTTTCTGGGTTATCAGCTTAAGAACAGAGCGGTTAAGTACCGACTCCGATATTTTTTTATTCTTCATATTTTGACCTTTACATACAACGTAAATACTGGTATTCTACTCTAAGAATACTACTTCCCGCAAGAAGCGGATAACTGTTACAGATATGCCGCTATCATCGGAAGCAGCATGGCAAGAACCAATATAACCACTATAACAATTGTTATAATTCTTCTATTTTTTTTGCTGTAAAAATTAAACATTTTTTTACCTCTCTAAAATATAATCACCGGAGGCATATACTCATGATACACAACCTTTTACATACACTGCCGGTTTCGCTGATATTCTGCACCATTGTTATGGGCTTTTTACTTATGTACGAACGCAAAAAACATGCGCGTGAAGCCAAACGGCGTGAAAATAATTTCTGGCAGCGCGAAAATGAAGCTAACTTTACCCGCCGCAAAGATATTTCTCAGCTGCCGTATATAAAGATTCCTTATGACTCCCTGCCATTTATCCAAAATGCGCATGGTGAAATCGCCGAATACCAGAAAGAGCTCTTATCCTTCAAGGATTCCAAGCTTCTTAATCTATCCGGCATGTCAAACACGGATCTTAAGCTTATGTATGGCGTAGCCAACCTTCCTGAACTGTCACAATATGATGAGGCATGTACCGCTATGTACCGCACGATCGCCAATCTTGGCTCTAACCTTGCCAAGGAGGGCTACCACAGTGAAGCCATCGCTTTTTTGGAATTCGGCTTGGAAGCAGGCTCCGATATAAGCCGCAATTTTTATATTCTTGCCGACGAATATGCCAATGCCGGAAGATATGATGATATTGCAGGACTTATAGAACATGCCCGGACGCTCACATCCCCTATGAAAACTTCCATCCTGAATAATCTGCAGAATAAATATCAGAAGTCTCTTCCATAGGTTGAAAGTATCTTATCAATTTCTCTTGAAGCCTGACTCTTTGTCAGGCTTTCAAGCTCTTTATCGAGCACCACTCCATGCTGTCTTATAAGGCTTTTTAAAAAACTAATCTGCCTTGAAGTAGCGGGCGAATCCTTTTTTGCCGTGTACGCTATGTTTTCCGGAAGGAAAAGTGCCCCATAGTCTTCGTTATCCCGGCTCAGCGCTTCTTCATACATGCAGTCATACAATCTTGCCGCTGCCGCCGCATCGGAAAACGCCCTATGTCTTGGCTCCTCCACAATCCCATAAAAATTACACAGATTCTCAAGGCTTCTGCTTTCCAGACCTGAAAGTAATTTTCTGGATATCTTGTGAGTGTCAATACACATTGCCTGATATTTCATCTTCAAATTGAGAGCCTTCTGGCAGACAAAGCCGTAATCAAATGCCACATTATGACCTAATACCGGCAGCTCTCCTATAAAATCCAATAGTTCCTTCAATACCTTATCTATTGCCGGGGCAGATGACACCATATTGTCATCTATCCCCGTAATTTCCGTAATTCTTGGCGGAATATGTATCCCCGGATTAACAAAGGAGGAAAAATTTTCCATCCTGCTGCCCCCAATGAACTTTACCGCCCCGATTTCAATAATCATGTCCTCCCTCGGATTAAGACCTGTAGTCTCCAAATCCAATGCGACATAATCTGCTGCCTTTTCTAACATAATCCTCTTTTCCGGTCTAGTATGATATTATCTCATACCCATCATCTGTCACAAGCACCTGAATCTCCCACTGTGCTGAAGGTAGTCTGTCCTGAGTATATGCAGTCCAGTCATTATCCTCATCAATATATATTTCCTGCTTACCCATATTAATCATAGGTTCAATGGTAAACATAAGTCCCGGAGCCATGACCATCTCCGTTCCCGCCTTGGAAACATAGCTTACGAATGGATCCTCATGGAACTCAAGCCCGACACCATGGCCGCCTATCTCACGGACAACGGAATATCCGTTCTCCTTGGCAAAATCATTGATTGCCTGACCGACATCACCTAAGAATCCCCATGGCTTAACCTTAGAAAGACCTACATTGAGGCTCTCCTTTGCCACATCTACAAGACGCTTCTTCTCAGGTGACACCTCACCTATGCAGAACATTCTTGAGGAGTCTGAAAAATATCCGTCAAGTATTGTGGAACAGTCCACATTGATGATATCACCCTCCCTAAGCATGACATCATCGGACGGTATTCCATGGCATACCTGATTATTTATCGAAGTACATACGCTCTTAGGAAAGCCTTCATAGTTAAGAGGTGCAGGTATTCCACCCATCTTCGTTGTGACATCGTACACCCACCTGTCAATCTCCTCTGTAGTAATTCCGGCCTTGATATGCTCTGCCACATAGTCAAGAACAGCTATATTTATCTTAGCACTTTCTTTTATCTTAGCCACCTGTTCCGGTGTCTTTATAAGCTTATGTGACGGCACAACGGCATGCATAAGTCTCATGCTCTCAAGCTTATCATCAAAATTACTGTGGCATCTCTTATATTTAAGACCGCTGCCACACCAGCACAAATCATTTCGTCCCGGTCTGATCATTCTTATCCGTTCCTCCTAAAGAACCCTTAACATATTATACAAAAATCCGCCTCACATATTACTCCCAGAGCTTCTTTTTGTATACCCCCTGCTCAACGAGCTCCCCAAAAGAGCTCACAACAAGAGCCTTATCCTCCTTATAAGTAACGCCAAACCACTTGTCACTTGTAGGAAGCACATGGACATCCGCAAGACCTTCCTCAACCATATCTCCGATGATTGTCGGTATAAGATACTCAGCCTTCATCTCATTGCCCTCAATTGAACCGAGGAATGTGACAAATCTCTTCTCAAGCTCAGGAAATATATCAGGTGTAAGTCCCCACATATTCATGGAAACAGGCTGGTTAAGCGGCACATTTCCGTCCGGAGTTGTCGCGCAGTTATCTCCCCTGCCAATCTCCTTTGTCTCAACTATCTTGGTGAGTATTCCATCCTTGACCTGGCAGATTCCCCTCGTAACTGTTCCGTTATCGCTGAGTGTATTTCCTATCTCGAAGCCGGCCATACAGAAGTTGAACTTCTTGTCCGACTTAGCAGGGTTGCAGAGGTACTCATGTACCTTCTTAAGTCCCTCCTTGCCGTAATAGTCGTCTGCATTGATGACGGCGAAAGGCTCATTTACAACATCCTTGCAGGCAAGAATAGCCTGTCCTGTTCCCCACGGCTTCGTTCTTCCCGCCGGAACACTGTAGCCTCCCGGCAGATCCTCCATATTCTGGAAAACATACTCAACCTTCACACGTTTCTCTATTCTGTCTCCGATAGCCTCGCGGAATGCCTCCTCGATATCCCTTCTTATGATAAATACAACCTTATCAAATCCTGCCTCAACCGCATCGTAGATAGAATAATCAAGAATAATCTCACCGCTAGGACCAACAGGCTCAATCTGCTTTATTCCGCCGTATCTGCTTCCCATACCGGCAGCCATAATGACCAATGTGGTATTAGTATTCATAAATAATATTCCTCCAATAAATTATTTCCGCTTACAGCACTTCTTCTATCTTAATCTATTCAAAAATAAAAAGCAACCTTTCTTTAGCCGCTTTCTCCCCAAATCATGCTATTTTATCAATAAAAACATTATTTTTCACTTTTTATGATGTTGGGGTCAAAACATGTGCTATAAACTTAGCATGTATAACGTATTATATTTATGCATATCACGACTTTTGGAAGAAGCTTAGATGTTCTTAGAACTCTGTTTTAAAGCACCTGCTTCATAATAATTTTACCTCTGAAGCCTTTGTCATAAGATAGATTATTATACTCAGAATAATTGTTAAAATCATAAAAAGCTTTAATGTATTGTTGTTATTCTCATAAACATTCTCATGAAGTTAAATTTTTAAATTATGCTGCCAAGACACAGGAAAATACCTATAGAAAAAAAGGAGTTTTTTTGCTATTATAGATTCGGGTGTCAAAACATGCCCACTTAATCTATCGGTGTATGACGTATTATATTTATGTATATCAGCTCCATTGTACGAAGCAAGATGTTCTAAGAACATCTAAGCTTCTCCCAAAGTCGTGATATGCATAAATATAATACGTTATACACAATTAAGTCTATATAGCATGTTTTGACACCCGGATCCATTATAGAATATGCTTAATGAATATTAAACGCAAAGAAACGGAGACTATAAAATGAATAATAGATATATATATGAGACCCATCTTCACACCAGTGAGGGAAGCGCATGCGGACACGCCAAGGCTGTCGACATCGTGCATGCCTACAAGGACGCAGGCTATACAGGAATAATAATCACCGACCATTTCTTCTATGGCAACACGGCTGTTGACCGTTCTCTTCCGTGGAAGGACTGGGTAAACGGCTTCTGCAAGGGCTATGAGAACGCACTTGAGGAAGGCAGGCGTGTAGGGCTTCAGGTCTTTTTCGGCTGGGAATCCGGTTACAATGGCACAGAATTTCTTATACATGGACTGGATAAGGAATGGCTTTTAACTCACCCTGAGATAAAGGATGCCGATGTTCCAACCCAGTATGCCCTTGTCCATGAGGCAGGCGGCATGGTCATACATGCTCATCCTTTCCGGGAAGCCTCCTATATCTCTGAAATAAGGCTTTTCCCCGACTATGTGGATGGAGTTGAAGGAGTGAACGCCACACACAGCGGAACCCTCGCAAGCAAACGCTGTATGGGACATCCTGAATTCAATGACCGCGCACTCGCCTATGCGAAGGAACACAGCCTCGCACTCACAGCAGGCTCCGACCAGCACTCTACTGAGATGGTCTATGGAGGAATGGTATTTAACCGCAGATTAGAAAACAGCCGTGATTTCATCAAGGCTGTCCTTGGAAATGAGGCTGTATGTCTCTTAGACGGCACATACAATCCGTTCAATTAACATCCATTTTATTAACATATATGCTTAATGCATGCTTAACAATGTCTACTCCACATATATTTGAAATATGTATGATGTTGGGGTCAAAACATGCCAACTTAATTTACGAGTGTATAACGTATTAT
>OAUU01000399.1_pt1 | contig 34974 bp, 29 predicted proteins | sample 1501381 | NCBI WGS metagenome assembly OAUU01 (sample SAMEA2580057, study PRJEB22360) | human gut metagenome | reverse complement strand
ACATGGTACGGCGGAGAGATGAAGAAAGGTATGTTCTCCATGATGAACTACTATCTGCCGCTGAAGGGTATCGCTTCCATGCACTGCTCTGCAAACACAGACCTGAACGGTGAGAACACCGCAATTTTCTTTGGACTTTCCGGAACAGGAAAAACAACACTTTCCACAGACCCGAAACGTCTTCTGATCGGTGATGACGAGCACGGCTGGGACGACAACGGAGTATTCAACTTCGAGGGCGGCTGCTATGCAAAAGTTATCAACCTGGACAAAGAGTCTGAGCCGGATATCTACAATGCGATCAGACGTGACGCTCTGCTTGAGAACGTTACTGTTGATGCAGAAGGCAAAATTGACTTCAATGATAAGAGCGTAACCGAGAATACTCGTGTATCTTATCCGATCAACCACATTGAGAACATCGTTCGCCCGATTTCTTCTGCACCGGCAGCTAAGAATGTTATCTTCCTGTCCGCAGACGCATTCGGCGTACTTCCGCCAGTATCTATTCTGACACCAGAGCAGACTCAGTACTATTTCCTGTCCGGATTTACTGCAAAACTTGCAGGAACCGAGCGCGGAATTACCGAGCCGACTCCTACCTTCTCTGCATGCTTCGGCCAGGCATTCCTGGAGCTGCACCCAACCAAATATGCAGAAGAGCTTGTTAAGAAAATGGAGAAGAGCGGAGCAAAAGCATACCTGGTTAACACAGGCTGGAACGGAACCGGAAAACGTATCTCCATCCGTGATACCCGTGGAATCATCGATGCAATCTTAAGCGGTGCTATCAACGAAGCTCCGACGAAGACTATTCCGTACTTCAACTTCGAAGTTCCGACTGAACTTCCGGGCGTTGATCCGGCTATCCTGGATCCTCGCGATACCTATGCTGATGCTTCCGAGTGGGAGACCAAAGCACTGGATCTGGCTGAAAGATTCATCAAGAACTTTGCAAAATATGAAGGAAACGCTGCTGGTAAAGCACTTGTTTCCGCTGGTCCGCAGAAATAAATTTTCTGAATTGACCGAAAGGAAGCCCCTGACATGAAAGTGTCAGGGGCTTCCTTTTATGAAAATATCTGGAGAAATAAAATAGTTTCCTGCCCGAAAGTACAGACTGATGGGACAGGAAACTATTTTACAGCACACTCTAAAATAATGCAAAAAATTTCAGCACCACAGAGCGTGAATTGTTGCGTCACTGGTTTTTGCCGTACCCTGATACGCCTTCAAAATAGAAAATAAGGCAGATCAGCAGGACAAGAGCAGTTCACGTACCATTTCTGCATCAAAGGCAACAGAGGAAACATGGTTGACTTCTATCTGATATAACGCATTTGCTGCGATATGCTCAGCAGCCTGCTCAAGATCACGAATACCGCTTGTGTTTTCGTGGCAGGAGATTACGGCATCGAGTCCTTCCGGCGTCAGAATGCATTCTTTTTCTTTCATACCGATACGTTTTAACACCTTTGGAAGTGCATAGCGGGAGAAAATGATTTTCTTTTCTTCCGGTGTGTAATCCGGAATTTCAATCACAGCGAAGCGGGACATCAGCGGAGCACTGATCTGGTTCTTGTCGTTTGCGGTTGCAATCGGGTATACACCGACGGTCGGGATCATACATTCGATATAGTTATCGGTAAAACCAAGATTATCAAGAAGGGTCAGCAGAACATCTGCCGGGTTTCCGTTTCCTTTGCCGGAGGCAGCCTTGTCGAGCTCATTGATGATAAAGACGAGGTTGGATTCACCAGCCATGGAAAAAGCATCCATGATGATTCCCGGTTTTGCGTTTGCGTAGATGCGGGAACTTCCGGTCAGCTGTTCCGGGTCATTAATCGAACTCATATCGAGTGTTGTCCACGGTAATTTTAAGATACGCGCAACGGCATAAGCAATCTGCGATTTTCCGGTTCCGGCAGGACCGATCAGTAACAGACCATAGGCCGGCAGCGTATGAGTCCGGTTAATCTGAATGATGGTTTCGATAATTCTCTGCTTCACACGTTCCATGCCATATAGTTCTTCATCGAGGATCCGGCGTGCTTCCACTGGATCAATGGCTTCAAAATAGTTGCTTTTCCATTGAATATTCATCATCATGGAGAGGGCGCGCTGCGCGTGACGACGTTCTTCGGGAGAGACTTCGTGGGAACGGGCAACAGCGAGGTTTCGACGAGCCCAAAGGCGGATATTATCCGGCAGCGTTCTTCCGGCACAGTTCATAAAATCAGTGATGGATTGGATGCTGGTGAGCTTCATGCTGTCACCGGTTTCCTCCTGATCCTCATCCTCAACTTCTTCTTCCGGTGCATTGCTGGCGAGGAGACGCTCAATCATAAACTGTAAAAATCCATCCTCAGCCGAAAGCTTTGCGCCGCCACCGAAAGCGATCTCGCGGATTTTGTAAACTGCATAACCGTCGGATGTTTGTGTGCCGGAAAGGCGGACATTGATATGGTTTTCACCGAGCCATTTTAAAAGGCTGACAAAACGGGCATCAATCTGGAGAATATCGGCGATGAAGGTTTCTTCTTCGTTTTTAAATTCAAACGAGGTCCGTTTGGATGGGTTTGTGAAAATACCACAGGGATGATGCGGGAAAGCCTTCTCTTTTGTATCCAGAATTAGGATCGGCTGATCCGGAGAAGTAAACGGTGCGTTTGTGCGGAAAACAGTATACGTACATTCGGAAACTTTTGCTTTTTCCGGGGAATTGCTGAAATCAAAAACGGGCATGACAGAACCTCCTAATAAAATAAGTGCTTATTGGTACAATAAAAACAGTGTAGCACGAATTAAAAAATCCTGCAATCAATATGCAGAATTTTGTATTTTTATGCTATGAAAATATTGGGCAAGCGGATATTCGAAATGGAGGCAGGGGACTTACTAGATTCGGTTAAATTTTCGGAAGGCATAAAAAAGCCCTCCGGGCAGGATCACACTGCGGCGGAGGGAAATTATGTCATCAAAGCAAGCTGTCGTAAGAAAGAAGCTCGCAAAACAGGAATCTTTCTTACACTGAAAAAGGAATGGCATCAGGAAACAGCGCTGGTTTTGGAAAAGCCCGGAAGCTGTACCAGCACGATCGCTGCAAACATCAGAATACAGCCGGAGAGCTCGCGACCGGAGAGTGCCTGATGAAGGAAAATCCAACCGGCGAGAACGGAAAAAACGGATTCCAGGCTCATCAGCAGAGAAGCCATGGTGGGATTTAATCCTTTCTGCCCGATAATCTGCAGGGTATAGCCGACACCAGAAGAGAGAATTCCGGCATAGAGAATCGGTATCCAGGCGTGCAGAAGGTTGGAAACGTTTACGGTTTCAAAGAGGGCCATACAGACAGCTGACAGGATCGAACAGGTAAAAAACTGAATGCAGGACATTTTGATGCCGTCGACAAGCGGAGAAAAATGATCAATAACTAGAATATGTATGGTAAATCCGAGCGCACAGGCAAGCACAAGAAGATCGCCCTTCTGCAAAGAGAGGGATCCGTCTGTCATGCAGAGCAGATAGAGACCGGCAACGGCAATGAGAACTGCGAGCCAGACCTTCGGTTGTACTCGTTTTCGGAGGAACAGGCCGCAGACCGGAACAAGTACGATGTAAAGTGCGGTGATAAAACCGGCCTTTCCGACGGTTGTGTACTGGATGCCGATCTGCTGCAGGGTTGAGGCGACAAACAGTGCGATGCCGCAGAAAATACCGCCCGCCCAGAGCGTTTTTGGCTGTGTGCCATTTTCTGACGAAGCATCCGGCGGTAGGGTTCGCTTTTTACGCGAGGAGAAAAAGACAATCAGCGGAAGAAGCGTAAGTCCGCCGAGCAGGTTTCGTGCCGCGTTGAACGTAAAAGGTCCGACATAATCCATACCGGTCTGCTGTGCGACAAAGGCAGAACCCCAGATCGCAGCGGTCAGAAGCAGAAGCGCTGACTGTCGGTACTTATGAGAAACAGTATTCATAATAGAAAAACCTCCTGAAATTGATACGATATTCATCATAGCACAAACAGATGGAAAAAGCGAACGGAAAAATGTCGGAAAAGACGGAAAAATGGTACAAATAATCATAATGACGAAATAGTGCAGATGTTGCGAAAATGAATATGTGAAAAGTGAGCAGAACAAAGAAAATTATAAAGGAAAAAATAAGCAACTCAACCAACGCAAAACAAAAAAAGAACACCAAAAACAAAAAATAGACACTGTTTTTCTAACAGCCTTTGTGTATAATGAACTCATCAAGCAAGAACGAAAACCTTAAGGAGGTAAAAAGTATGAAAAAGCGTAACATGAAAGTCCTTGCACTGTTAATGACAGTGACAATGGCAGGAACGATGCTTGCTGGATGTGGAGACAGCGGAAGTACAAGCACCGGTTCATCCGGAGGAGCAACAGCATCCTCCAGCGGAACAGCAGATGCATCAAGCGATGCCACAGCAGCATCTTCCAGCACAGCAGATGCTTCCAGCGAAGATACCACAGGTTCAGATGATGTGGTAGGAGAGCTTCCAAGAAATGAAACTCTTTACTTCGCAGGACAGCAGTGGGGTACCGTCAACGATTACAACCCAATGTCCGCAAACTCAAACAATGCAATGGTTATAGCACAGGGCGATGCTTCACGTGTACTTGTTTATGAAACTCTTTATATGTGGAATCCACTGGATGCAAAAATGTATCCGTTGCTTGCAGACGGAGATCCAGTATGGAACGACAATCGTACCGAGATCACAGTGAAAATCAAAGCTGACGCAAAATGGAATGACGGCACACCGGTTACTGCAAAAGATGTAGCAGCTACCTATCATGCACATGTAGATTACAATTCTTCTACCGGTGCTGAAATGAAGAGCTACATTGCAGATGTTGTTGCACAGGATGACAGTACCGTAGTCTTCAAACTGACAACCGATGACTCCGGCGAAGCAGTTAACCCGGTTCTTGCGGAAAGATATCTGCCGATGCTCTACATCATGCAGGAAAATTATTTAAAGACCGTAGCTGACAGAAACAACAACGATGCTGAAGCAATTAAAATGGATAAGATGGACGATCTGGTAACTTCCGGACCGTACAAAAAATACTTTGACAATGACCAGAACGTAGTTCTGATCCGCGATGATAATTATTGGGGACAGGCAGATTCCATGTGGGGTAAGCTTCCGGTTCCGAAATATATTTCTCATCCGATCTTTAAAGATAACGCAGCAGCTACCACCGCATTCCAGAATGGTGATGTTGATGTGGCACAGGTATTCATCACAGACCTTCAGAAATTGTGGTTAGAGCAGGATCTTCCGATTTCTACTTATATCGATGAAGCACCGTATCAGCTGTGTATGACAATGCCTACCCTGTTCTTTAATACAGAAGTAGAAGGACTGGATCAGGTAGCTGTTCGTAAGGCAATCGCTATGGCAGTTGACTACGATCAGGTTATTTCTTCAGCAATGTCCGGACAGTCTCCTACCTTCGCAGATGTTCCGCGTTCTGTCATGAACCCGACCGATGGTGAGCAGGCTATGGTGGATCAGGATGCCTTAAAAGAGTATCAGTGGTCCAATGCCGATGTAGAAGGTGCTAAGAAGCTTCTGGACGATGCCGGAATCGTAGACACCGACGGAGACGGAATCCGTGAGTACAACGGAAAGAACCTTTCCTATAAGGCTGAGTGCCCGACAGGATGGTCTGACTGGAATGCAACCCTTGAAATCGTAGCCGCAGCAGGAAAGAATATTGGTATCAACATTGAGACCTACTTCCCGGAAGCAGCAAACTTTAACACCGATTACAGCACCGGAAACTTCGAAATCACCATGCAGTCCGGTCCTGGTACATCAGTTGCCAACCCGTACATGAGATGCCGTTTCTTCATGAGCTCTGATTACAACGATCTTGAGGTTAACTTCAGTGGTAACTTCGGTCATTATCAGAACGACCGTGTAGATGAAATCCTTGCAGCAATTCCTCATGAGACCGATGATGCAAAACTGAAAGATTACTATACAGAACTTTCCAAGATTATGCTGGAAGATTGCCCGTGTGTACCGTTGATGTACAGACCGCAGTTATTCCACGAAGTAAACGAGTCCGTATGGACCAACTATCCGCAGAAAGACGATGGAACCAATGTTCCTCCGATGGACTGCACCGATGGTTATGGCGTAGCAGCACTGTACAATCTGGAACTGATTGACGGCTGATTTGCCAAACAGAAAGAAAGCACACACTGAATTGTAACAGAGGCGGCCGGAGCCGGGGTGCTCCGGCCGCTTTTACAAAATCAGAAGGAGGGTTCCTCTATGAAAGGAATGAAAAAGTATTATACGCAGAAGATCATGTGGTATCTTTTGACGTTAGTCTTTGCAGTGCTGCTGAACTTCATTCTTCCGCGTTTGATGCCGGGCGATCCGGTTTCAACTATTGCGTCCAAATCGGTAGAAGGTATGACCGATGCGACTGCAATTCAGAAAGTATATGAAGACTATGCAGCGAAATTTGGTATTAACAAACCAATGTATGTCCAGTTTTTTACCTGGGTAAAAAATGCACTTCGCGGTGATTTCGGCATTTCTTTCAGCCAGTATCCGCGTACCGTATCCGATATTATTTCCAGTTCGGTTCTGTGGACCATATGTTTACAGCTTCCGGCCATTATTGTTGGATGGATTCTTGGTAACCTGCTTGGTGCAATTGCAGCTTACATGAAAGGTGTTTTCGATAAGGCAATCCTTCCGGCATTCCTGTTTATCAGTAACGTACCTGCCTTTGGTATGGCAACCGTACTTTTATTTATTTTCTCACTGAAATTACATATTGCACCTGCAGCAGGCGGCTATGCGAGCAGTATGATTCCGCATATGAGTCTTGCTTTTATGAAATCTGTGCTTTCACATTACCAGTTGCCGTTCTGGTCTATCGTAATCATCACAATCGGCGGCCAGGCTATTGGTATGCGTTCAATGTCAATTTATGAATTGAATGCCGACTATGTAAAATACAGTCGTTTCCTTGGAATCAAGGATCATACGATTGTGAAATATGTGTTCCGTAACGCAATGCTTCCGCAGATCACCGGTCTTGCAATGTCCCTTGGTACCATGATAGGCGGTAACCTGGTAGCTGAGATGGTATTCAGTTATCCGGGACTTGGAACAACGATGCTCTCAGCAGTTACCGGCCAGGATTATCCGCTGCTTTCTGCCTGTACGTTAATCATTACTATCATGGTTCTGCTGGCCAACCTGCTTGTTGAACTTCTGTATGCAGTCATTGACCCACGTGTCAAAGCATCCCAGCAGGATTAGAAAGGAGAATACGCTATGAAAAATACAATCAAACAGATTTTTCATTCAGGAAAATTCGTGACAGGATTTGTAATCTTCTTGGCAATTCTCCTGACTATTATCATCTATCCGCTTGTTGTGGCAAAAGATCCGCTGGCAATGATCGGAAACGGAAACTTTTTCAAACCGGGTACCTATCTTTCAATTCAGGACACTGTAAATTCCGGCAAAACGTATAAGATGAATGTTGATGCAACCGCATCCATCGTTGAAAGCAAACTGACAATGGACAACCGTTCTATGATGGCAGAATGGCTGGAAAAATACGGCGGTGTAGATGCCAGTGAAATCGATGTTACCGATGCAGAAGGTCTGATTGCTCTCTGGGAGGAAAAATATGACCCAAATGCAGAACAGAAAGGCCTTATCGCAGCAAAAAAGAAAAAATATCAGCGTCTCGACAAAGAGATCGATGGTATTTTAGAAGATGTTCCAACTATTATTGCCGAGAAAAATGAAGAGACCGGTGAGCTGGAAGAGGTTCAGAGCATCGACAGCAAGCAGTACATCAATGAAAAAGATGTCATTAACCGTCAGAACTTTGTTCTTGGTACAGATAACTTTGGTCGTGATGTTTTGACCGAGTTGATCTCTGCAACAGGTTCATCCCTGAAAATTGGTCTGGTTGCGGGAATCATTGCAACCGTGATCGGACTGTTCCTCGGACTTCTTGCAGGTTACCTTGGAGGTTTTGTGGACAACCTGATTCTGTTCTTTACCAACTTGTTCACCGTTATCCCATCCTTCGTTCTCTTGATCCTCATCTCCTACAGCGTAGGTGAGTCTCAGAGGGGAATCATGATGGTGGCACTCCTGATCGGAATTACCGCATGGCCGTGGACAACACGTTCCGTACGTTCCCAGGTTATTTCTCTTCGAAACCGTGACCATGTAAACCTTTCCAAACTGTCCGGCCACAGCATGCTGCGGATTGTCCTTACCGACATCCTTCCGTACGTTGCATCCTACGTTGTTATGGCCTTCATTCTCCAGATTTCCTCCGGAATTCTGGCAGAGGCACAGCTTTCTATGATCGGACTTGGACCGGCAACCACAAAGACTGCAACACTTGGTCTTATGATGCAATGGGCAACCCAGTACAATGCACACTTAAACGGTGCATGGTGGGCATATTTCCCGGTCATTCTTGTAATCGCACTTATTTCATTCTCTCTTAACCTGATGAACACCGGTCTTGACCAGGTATTCAACCCGCAGTTAAGAGACTAAGGAGGCAGCTATGGGAAAAGTAATGCTGGAAGTAAACAATCTGAAAACGAAATATGTAACTCGTTTTCATGAAGATGTATACGCCGTAGACGGAGTCTCCCTGAAGATTGAGGAGGGAAAATCCCTCGGTGTAGCAGGTGAGTCCGGCTGTGGTAAATCGACGCTGGCACTGTCCCTGATGGGCTATTATTTCGCACCGCTTCACTACATCAGCGGCGATATTATCGTAGATGGAAGAAAAATTTCCGGAATGAAACCAGACGATGTCCGGAAAAATATTCTGGGCAATGAGATCGCCTACATTCCGCAGGCAGCAATGAATGCTCTGAACCCGACACAGAAAATCATCCGATTTGTAGAAGACGTTATTCATGCGCATGATCCGAAAATGCCGAGAAAGGATATTTATGATCTGGCAAAAGAACGTTTTCAGATCTTAGGCCTGCCGGAGGAGGTACTGCAGAAGCATGCGGTTGAGCTTTCCGGAGGTATGAAACAGAGAACCGTTATCGCAATTTCGACCATTCTTTCTCCGAAGGTACTGATCGCCGATGAGCCGTCATCCGCGCTGGATGTAACTTCCCAGAAAATGGTTATTAAAATGATGCGTGATCTGATGGAAAAAGGATTTATCAAATCCATGATCTTCATCACACACGAGCTGCCGCTTCTTTACAACGTAACCGATGATATTATGGTTATGTATGCTGGACAGATTGTAGAAAAAGGTACCGCAAAAGAAATGGTATTCGATCCGCTGCATCCATATTCCAAAGGTCTGATGGGATCGATCATCGTTCCGGAGGAAGGTGTAAGAGAACAGAAGCTGACTGCAATTCCGGGAACTCCGCCAAACCTGAAGCATCCGCCGGAGGGCTGCCGTTTCGCAGACCGCTGTCCTTATGCACAGCCAACCTGCCGCGGTATGAAACCAGAGGTCATCGAACTGCCGAACGGAAGAGAGTACCGCTGCCTGATGTCTGAGAGAAAGGTTCGGGAGGTGTATGCAAATGCGTGATGGTAAAGAATTAAAACCATGCCTCTCCGGAAGAGGCGTAACGAAAGTGTTTGGCTTTGGCGATGCAAAAACGGTCGCTGTAGACCATGTTGATTTCGATTTTCATGAAGGTGAATTTGTTTCTATCGTAGGAGAATCCGGATCCGGAAAAACAACCCTTTCGAAGATGTTGCTCGGGCTGATCAGCGTAACGGAAGGTGAAATTGATTTCCAGGGTAAACCAAGAGACATCTCGAACGGAAAGAAGAAAAAAGAGTACTGGAAGGGAATTCAGGCGATTTTCCAGGATCCGTTTGCTTCCTACAATATGTTTAAACGTGTAGATTCTGTTCTGCTGGATTGCATTAATATGCGCGGTGACAAGAATCTGCCGAAAGAAGAAAAAGAACGTCTGATGACAGAGGCCTGCAGCTTTGTAAACTTAAAATACGCAGAACTGACAAACAAATATCCATTTGAGCTGTCAGGAGGCCAGATGCAGCGACTGATGATTGCACGTATTTTCCTTCTGAAACCAAAGATTCTGCTTGCCGATGAGCCGACGTCTATGATTGATGCCTGCTCACGTGCAACGATCCTTGATATGCTGCTGAAGTTGCGTGATGAGATTAATATGACGATTATCTTCATCACCCACGATATTGGTCTTGCTTACTATGTATCCGATAATGTTTATATTATGGAGCATGGAAAATTTGTGGAATCGGGACCGGCAGAAGAAGTAATTCTTCACCCGACAGCAGCGTATACCAAACGTCTGATCAGCGATGTTCCAAAGATTTATGAACCGTGGGATCTGACAACAGTATAACAATGGTACGAAAGCTGTTTCCCTGGAATCATGCTTTGCGTCATATATGAGTCTTGCGAAAAGAGAGACGGTGCACGGAAAAAAAGTGTACCGTCTTCTCTTTTTGTCAATAATTTTTCTGAAAAAATTGCTTTTTAAAGAAAAAACTGGTAAAATTAGTAAGGTTACAGAACCGAAAAGAAAACTGGGGGATGAAAAATGCGAAACTGGTTTCGCGGACTGAAACTGAACCAAAAATTTACCGTAACAACGTTGATCTTTATTTTTATTCCGCTTTTTGGCATGATGTGCTTTGGGTTTAGGAGTATCAAAAAGAATGCCATAGATCATGGGGTAAATGAAGCAGTAACGGCAATAGATCTTACCTGTGCGGAGGTGAATGCAAAAGCGAATGCCTGCTCAATGGTTGTAGATACGCTGCAGGAGTATGAACCGTTGGAAAAATATCTTCTTCATCTCAGGAGGGGAGAGGAGATCTCGGAGAGCTATTATCAGCAATTTCGAAACAACAGCATCAGCATAATCGATAAAATGCAGGAGGCAATGCCAGATCTGTACCAGATCCATATTTTTGCCATGGCAGATGGTTTTCTGGAGCAGCAGCCGATCCTGTACCAGAAGGAAAAGATGAAAAATTGCGCCTGGTACCGAAGCTATCAGGGCGGAGGACAGTGGTTTTTTGACATACAGGAAAAAAATATTATCTCCGGTACAAAAAAAGAAGGTTCCCATTTGATGACTTATGTACGGGAACTGCGGGATCAAAGCGGAGGAAGGCTTGGCGTGATCGAGGTATCCATGCGTATGGTAGACATATTTCCCGAAATTTATCGATCCGGTGACAGCAGCTGGGCCTGCTTTGTTGATGAAAATTGGAATTTATATGACTGCGGAAAAACAGCGGCAGCCTGCAAATGGCAGTCCTATCGGGGGCTGATTCTGTTCCGGGCAGGAATCCGTGACAGAAAAGAGAGTCAGCAGAGCGCGGTGATTGACCGGAAAAACGTTGCAATTGTGCTTCGGAAAGTCGATAAACTCAATGGAATGTTTGTAACACTGACCAATTTGGATGATGCAACCGGAAACATGATCAAACAGCAGCAGAGAATGCTGCTTGAATTTGCCGGCTTCGGGCTGCTTCTGATTGTGGTGGTCAATCTGATTGTGCGTGGCCTGCTGAAGGAGTTTTATGACGTCCTGTGTGAGATGCGTCAGATTGACAATGGAACAACAAAGATAAAGGTTTGTTACAGCGCAGAAGAGATGCGGGAAATGAGCTATGGTATCAACGGAATGCTGGAGAGAATTCAGAAACAGAACGAGGAAAGCATCAAAAGGGAGGCAGCGCTGAAAGATACGGCAATCCGGGCAATGCAGAACCAGATTAACGCTCATTTTATTTATAATGTTCTGGAATCCATTAAGATGATGGCTGAGATTGATGAAGAGTATACGATTTCCGATGCGGTAACAGCACTTGGTGAAATGCTGCACTACAATATGCGCTGGAATAAATTTCTGGTAACCGTTCAGGATGAGATGAATTATATTCAGAACTATGTGGAACTGATGAATCTGCGGTATGATTTCACAATTACATTATCTGTTCAGATACCGGAAAATTTGTATCGGCAGGATATCCCCAAGATGTCTCTTCAGCCGATTGTGGAAAATGCAATCACACATGGAATTGAGGAGCTGGATGCAGACGCCGTCATTGAAATCAAAGGAATAGAGCATGAAAAGAGCTTTGAGATTGAAATCACAGATTCCGGAATAGGCATGTCAGAAAAGCAGCTTGCAATTCTGAGACGTAAACTAAGAATGCGCCTGAATTCAGATACACAGCCGAAACATGGAATCGGGCTTCGGAATGTACAGGACAGAATCCACATTCAATTTGGAACAGAGTATGGACTGTCGGTCTATACAAAAGAGCATTGCTATACGAAGGTGAGCATTCATCTTCCCATCACGAGAGGGAAATATTCTCCGATGGATCAAGAGGGTGACGAGAAAGAGGAAGAAAAAGAAAATGAATACACTGCTGGTTGTAGAAGATGAAAAATTGATTCGACAGGGAATCGTGGCGATGATCCGGCGAAGCAGCGTGCCGGTGGAGGAGATTCTGGAGTGTCGAAACGGAGAAGAGGCATTGGAGATTTTGAGAAAACAGAGGGTGGACGTCATGTTCACTGATATCCGTATGCCCAAAATGGACGGTCTGACACTGGTCAACAAAATGGAGGAGCTGTCACAGAAACCTGTTGTTATTGTTTTAAGCGGCTATGATGAATTTTCCTATGCGGTTGAAATGATGAAACATGGAGTTCGGGACTATATTTTAAAACCGATCAAGCGGGAGACGATAGAACAGCTTCTGGAAAATCTGGAACGAGAGCTTTCGGAGACCCGGGAAACGGAAGAAGAGGAAGAACGGTGCTTTTTAAATCAGCTCCGTTATCTGATGATGAATGCAGAAATGGCCGAAGAAAAAGAATGGATGGATATGGAAAGCAGGATCCGGCGCCACATCGGAAACGGCAGCTTCCGGATCCTGCTGACCAGCAAGGCAAATGGGGAACGGTTTTCGAAATGCAGCGGAATTCTGCTGGAAGGCGTAGAAGGAGGAGTTCTGTATCTTCTGCCGGAACCGGAGGCAGAGCGGATCATGAAAGAAAAAGATGAGAGATTTTGTCTCGGAGTGGGAAAAGAACATCGTTCTGTGATGGAAATTCCAGAGGCATACCAGGAAGCACTGCTGGCCCGGGAAATGGCATTTATACAGAAAAATCCTGTGGAAGAATATCAGAAAAAATGTTTTGAGGAAAAGCCGGAGCTGGCACAGTTTCAGGAAAAATTTATTCTGCAGGTGCCAACGGACCGGGCAGATACTGTGCTGCGAAAAATGCGGAACTGGTATTTTGAGGCGGCGCATCAGAGAGTCTCCCCCTATCAGCTTCTGACAGTGACGGAAGCAATCTGCAAAGAACTGGATCTTTTTTACCGCGTGCCGGAAAAACAGGAAAAATGTCCGCGTCCTCTGCAGTACCGTGATGCAGATCTGTTTCTGGATGCGTTTGAAGAATGGATACACGTTTACAGGGAAAGCCTGAAAAGTCAGACAGCCGGAAAAGAAAAAATGGAAGAGGCAATTTCATATATTCGGGAAAATTATGCAAAAGATCTGAATATGGCAATGGTATCTAACCATATTTGCATGAATTATTCGCTGTTTTCAGCAGCGTTTAAAGAACATACCGGTGTGAATTTTGTGAACTATCTGAAGGAGATCCGCATTGCGGAGGCAAAGCGTCTGTTGATTCAAACAGAAGATAAAATTACGGAAATTGCCAAACAGGTTGGATTTGAAAATGATAAGCATTTCATGAAATCATTTAAAACGGCATGCGGCGTATCACCGTCTGAGTTCCGAAAAGATTACAAAATGGTTTCCAACGGAAAGGGAGGACAGGATGAGTAAAGAAAAAGAAACCGGAAAAGAGAAGGGAAGAATCCGCCAGCTGGCGCGGTATTACATTCCATATAAGGGATTGTTTTTTACCGACATGTTTTTTGCAATGCTTGGAGCAGCCATTACACTGGTGATTCCACTGATTGTACGGTATATTACGAGTACGGTTGTGGAAAAGCCGCTGGAGCAGGCAACGGGTGAGATTATCCGCCTCGGTATTCTGATGATTGCTATGGTTCTGGTTGAAATGTACTGTAACTTTTATATTGCCTATTACGGTCATGTGATGGGGGCGCGGATTGAGCATGATATGCGGAACGAGATCTTCGGCCATTATCAGAAGCTTTCGTTTGCTTTTTTCGATAACCAGAAGGTCGGCCATCTGCTGTCACGCATCACAAGCGATCTGTTCGATATCAGTGAGCTTTTACATCATGGGCCGGAGGATATTGTCATTTCGTTTATCAAACTGATCGGCGCGATGATTATTCTGTTTGTGGTAAATCCGATGCTGGCATGTGTGCCGCTTGTGGTTATTGTGGTGATGCTGCTGTTTGCGTTAGTGATGAACAGCCGCATGAAGAGTGCATTCAAGGAAAACCGCCGCAGAATTGCGGATATCAACAGTCAGATTGAGGACAGTCTTTCTGGGATCCGTGTTGTCAAATCGTTTGGAAATGAGACAGAAGAGATGCGTAAGTTCAATGCGGGAAATGACCGTTTTGTCGATTCGAAGAAGGTCAGCTACCGCTATATGGGAATTTACAATTCGGGAATGGGAGCCTTTTCGACGCTGATTACCGTTATTTCGCTGATTGTCGGCGCATTGCTGATGACAGGTGGGAAGCTTGGGGCGGCCGATCTGGTTACCTTTCTTCTGTACATCAACAACTGCACAGATCCGGTGAAAAAGCTGGTGAACTTTACGGAGCAGTTCCAGAATGGTTATTCCGGTTATGAACGTTTCCTGGAAATTATGAGCATCGCACCGGACATCCAGGACAAGCCGGATGCACTGCCACTGAAGAATGTGCAGGGAGAAGTAACCTTTGAAAACGTTTCGTTCCACTATGAGGAGTCGAAGGAAAACGTGTTAAGCAATGTGAATCTGCATGTCCCGGCCGGCGACTATGTGGCACTGGTCGGCAGCTCCGGCGCCGGAAAGACGACGCTCTGTTCTCTGCTTCCGCGTTTTTACGATGTGACAGAAGGAAGGATTCTACTGGATGGAAAGGATATCCGCGATGTGAAATTGAAGGATCTGCGCGATGAAATCGGTATTGTGCAGCAGGATGTGTACCTGTTTGCGGGAACGATCATCGACAACATCCGCTATGGCAGACCGGATGCGACCGACGAGGAGGTCATCCGCGCAGCGAAAGCGGCCAATGCACATGAATTTATCATGGAGCTGGCGGACGGCTACGACACCGATATCGGCCAGCGCGGCGTAAAACTTTCCGGTGGCCAGAAACAACGGCTTTCCATCGCCCGCGTATTCCTCAAAAACCCGCCGATCCTGATTTTCGACGAGGCAACCTCAGCGCTCGACAACGAAAGCGAAAAAGTCGTCCAGAAATCTTTGGAACTTCTGGCGAAAGACAGGACAACCTTCGTGATTGCGCACCGGCTGTCCACAATCCGGAATGCAAAGCGGATTCTGGTGCTGACGGAGAATGGAATTGCGGAGGAAGGCACACATAAGGAACTGCTCGCGAAAGGCGGGATTTATGCGCATTTGTATGAGATGCAGTTTTGATGAAAATTTCATTAGTATGACAGAAAGGCAGCGGAAGAGAAACCGCTGCCTTTTTTGACACTTTCTTATTTTCTTCATACTCTATAAAGAACAGAAAATGAAAGAGGAACATGGTATGGATTCATCCCGTATGAATCGCGGCTGCTGCGGTGCGAACAATATGCAGAACCGCCGCGCCGCTTCAAACAATATGGAACTGAAGATGGAACCAAGGAATTTCCCGCGGAAAATGCAGCATGTAGATCATATGATACCTGCAATGGCGTACGTTCCGATGCAGCGGTTTGAACAGATCTATGATCTTTCCGCAGCATTAAAAAATGGAACCTTATTCCCGGAACTCTGTAAACCATTCTGTGGAAAGGGAGGAGGAGAGTGCCTATGATGCCGCAGATGCCATCCCGTGAAAAGCTGCTCGCCTGGATTGATCAGGTCAGCTTTGCTGTTGTTGAAATGAACCTTTACCTCGACACCCACCCGGAGGATGAAGATGCACTTGCCTTTTTCCGGGAAAAAGTGGAGCTGCGAAAAGAAGCACTGAAACAGTACGCCGAACAGTACGGCCCGCTCACGATCGATACCGCCAACGACCGCATGAGCCGTTCTTTCGAATGGGTTATGCAGCCATGGCCGTGGGAAGTCAACCGGAAAGGAGGGTGCTGACGGATGTGGAATTATGAAAAACGCCTCGAGTATCCTGTAAACATCACGACACCAAACCCCAAAATCGCCCAAATTATCATGAGTCAGTATGGTGGACCGGATGGAGAGATGGGCGCATCCATGCGGTATCTCTCTCAGCGTTTCACAGCACCGAACCGAATTGTAGCGGGGGTGTTGAATGATGTTGGGACAGAAGAACTCGCACACCTTGAGATGGTTTCAACGATCGTTCATCAGCTCACCTGCAATCTTTCTCTGGAAGAAATTCAGAACTCTGGTTTTGCCAATTACTATGTAGACCACACAACTGGCATCTGGCCGCAGGCGGCTGGCGGAGTTCCGTTTAATTCTTGTGAGTTCCAGTCGAAAGGTGATCCTTTGACAGATTTGTTCGAAGACCTCGCTGCGGAGCAGAAAGCCCGGTCAACGTACGACAACATCCTTCGCTTGGTAAAAGATCCGGAGGTAGCTGATCCGATTCGTTTCCTGCGGGCACGTGAGGTTGTGCATTTCCAACGTTTTGGTGAAGCACTGCGTTCTGTACAGGACGAATTGAATTCGAAGAACTTTTATGCGTTTAATCCGTCGTTTGATGCAAAGACTTTCTGTGCGGCACCGCAGCCAGGGGCAGGTCAGGGGAATTGCTGCACAAGATAGTAAATTAAAAATCAAAGAACAGCACACCACTGGAAAATCCCATCTGAAAAACAGGTGGGATTTTTTGGGTTTACAGTAAGAAAATCTTATCCAGTCGTAAATCATTATCCCATCATAATATAGAAAAAGACTTTCAAAAACAGAACAGTCAGAAAGGATGTTCCATGGAAGCAATGAATTATGTAAAGCCCGAACTCATCGTCGTTGCGTTCGTGCTGTATTTTTTCGGTGTTGCTTTGCGGCAGGCGCAGGCGGTGAAGAATAAGTACATTCCGCTGATCTTAGGCGGCATCAGCATGGTGCTGTGTGCGGTTTGGGTGATGGCGACGAGTGAGATTGAGACGGCGAAGGAAGGGGCGATGGCGGTTTTTACGGCGGTCACGCAGGGGATTCTGGTGGCGGGGCTGAGCAATTATGTGAATCAGATTATCAAGCAGATCCATAAGCCGGAGTGAACGGCGCTTCAAAAAATCTGTGTTATGCCGGGCAGTCTGAACCATCAGAAAGGGGAGAATATGAGAATTGATCGGTCGTATCTTGGAAATCAGAATACGTATGCGGAAAACAATCCCAAATGTATCGTAGTCCACAACACCGACAACTTCGCAGCAGGTGCCGATGCGCGGGCACATGCGAGAGCACAGCATGACGGGAATTTCCAGAACATTTCCGCACACTATTACGTCGATGACGGTGACACAGCCTACCAGGCGGCACCGCACAGCCGGGGGTGCTGGCATGTCGGCATTAATTACGGCGGAAAAAATCTGTTTCAGCAGTACGGCAACAAGAACAGCATCGGTGTGGAGATGTGTGTTCAGGCCGGGTATAATTATGAAAAAGCATTTGAGAATACTGCGGCACTGGTGCGGGAGATCATGCGGGAGACGGGGATTCCGCTGGAAAGAGTCTATCGTCATTATGACATCTGCAGCAAATACTGTCCGAGCCAGATCATGAACCGCGGTGACTGGGACCGCATGAAGCGGATGATCGGAAGCGGTGCAGGGAGCACAGGAACGGGAACAGCAGGCAGCGGAACAGGAAAAACGTATGCGCCCGGGATCTATCAGGTGCAGACAGCGGCCCTCAACATCCGTCAGGCACCGGATGCGGACAGCAGGATTGCCGGAACGATCCGGGATCAGGGAAGCTACACGGTGACGGAAATCCAGAACACAAGCTGGGGACGGCTTCTCTCAGGGGCAGGCTGGGTCAACTGCCATACAGCGTATTGCCGTTATGCCGGTCCCGCAAAAGAAAAATCGGCAGAGACAGCAAAGTCATCCGGAAAGACAGTCGCAGAGGACGGAATCTGGGGCGAAAATCTGACGCGCCGTCTGCAGGAACTTTTCGGCACACCGCAGGATGGAAAAATCAGCAATCAGCTGGCCGTCAACCGGAAATTCTGTGATGGCATCACAGCTGCCGAGTGGGACAGTACGCCAAAAGGCGGATCGGCCCTTGTAAAAGAAATGCAGAAATGGGCATCGGCCGGCATGGACGGCTATATCGGTCCGCAGACAATCCTCGCCTGGCAGAAAAAACTCGGCACGCCGATCGACGGCACAGTAAGCAGCCCATCCGCCATGGTAAAAAAACTGCAGAAGTGGTGCAACCAGAAATAGAAAAAAGAATACTCAAAGACCCGGTTTTGTGTTATACTGGAAGATAGTTTAAAATGAACAGAAAGAAAAAGAGCTTCAAAAAAGACTCGAAGTGTCAAATGTAAAATACAAAAGAGAAAAAATAAAGGTAATTTTTGCATACAGATTCATCGGGGGGAATTGCGGCTGACAGGAGAGAACAACAGCAGATGAGAAAAAAGGCAGTAAAAAATGCAGGAATAATACGAATTTATCTGAATATGGCATGGAAACTTTTGCAGAAAAACCTGCTTAGCATCGTGATATTTGAGACGGTCTACCGCCTGTTTTCCAGCCAGCTGGTTTCAAGACTCGCCAATGCGGTGATCAACTTTTCCTTAAAACAGCTGGGAACGAGTTATATGACATCGGAAAACTTCAACAAGATCATGCTGCATCCGCTGACCCTTCTGCTGATTTTTGGAATTCTGCTTGTTTTCTTTTTCTGTATGCTGTTTGAAATCTATGCTGTCATGGCGGCTCTGGAGGCCTCCTGGAAACGAAAACGGATTTCCGTTCCTGTCATGATGCTTGCCGGCGGAAGAGGAGCCGCACAGTTTGTGCGCGCCCGCCCGTGGACCTGGTTTTTCTACATGGCAGCGAGCTTCCCGTACCTTTGGCTGCACAGCAGCTACAGCGCCATCCGCAGTATGAAACTGCTTCAGGTTTCCCTGACGAAGATTTTCAATGCCTTCCCGGCATACTGGATCCCGGTGGTGCTGACGATTCTGCTTGTCGCGTTCTCGTTTGTGTTTTCCTACACCATCCCGTTCCGGTGCATGATGACGGAAAAAGAGAAAAATACCCATCTGCGGGTGCGCCAGACACTGGAAAAACGCGTGCTGCGTGAGCTTGGCATCAACGTCTTTTTCCAGGTGATGATTTTTCTGATTACGTGGGTTTTGTATCTGATTTTCGGAACGGTTGTCGTTGCCTATGCAAAGCTGGTGAAAACGCCGTCTACCGTTGTCAGTACCGTCATCGTCTATGGTGACTGGGTCAAATCGACGATGAGCCTGATCGGCGGAGCGTTCGGCCTTGTCGGAAGCATTACGTATCTGTATCTGATTTTTATCCGTTCCTCCCGAAAGGGCTACCAGAAGAGCCGGACAACGAAAAAGCCGAGCTCGAAGCTGGTACGCACCTTCTGCGGTCCGGTAACGGCGGTGGTTCTCACGATCGCCATGCTGGCGGGAGAAACGGTTTATCTTGTATATGCCATGCGCGCAACACGTGCAGAGGCAACGGCTTCCTCCCAGTATATTTCGGTGTCAGCGCACCGGGGCGGAGCCAGAAAAGCACCGGAAAATACGATGAGCGCGATCAAATATGCAGTGGACAGCATGTCGGATTACGCGGAGATCGATGTACAGGAGACGAGTGATGGTGAGATTGTCCTTCTGCACGACACAAATCTGAAGCGGACAACCGGTCTGAATGCCAGCATCTGGACCCTGACCTACGATGAGATCAGCCAGCTCGATGCCGGTGTACGATTCAATAAAAAATTCCGCGGCGAGCAGATCCCGAAGCTGGAAGAAGTTATTGCGTACGCCAAAGGAAAAATCAACCTGAATATCGAAGTAAAATACAACGGCCACAACCAGAATATTGTGAAAAAAGTGGTCAAGATCATTGAGGACAATGACTTTGTGGATCAGTGTGTGCTGACTTCCATGAACTACAATTTCCTCAGGCAGGCGAAGAAAATCAATCCGGACATCAAAACCGGCTACACGATGAAAATGTCGTACGGAGGCCTGGAGGATATGGACGCGGCGGACTTCTTCTCCGTAAAATATACGTACATCACAGAAGGCTTCGTAGAGCATGCACACAGTCTTGGTAAAGAAATCTGTGCCTGGACGCTGAATTATCAGGGAGATATGCAGCGGATGGTCAATTGCGGCGTGGACAACATTATCACGGACGATCCGGAGCTGGTGCGTAAGGTTATCCTCGGAACGACCGACCGAAATCCGGGCTTTGTCAGTCTGCTTGGCTATGCACTGAAATAAATGGAGTAAAACAATGGAGGTGGAAACTTCATGGCAGAGAAAGTAAACATGCCATCCCAGAAGAAAGAAAAGAAGAAAAAGAGGAAGAAAAAACTTCCTTCGGATTTTTATGATTATAACCTGCTGGCCTGCACTATTTTGCTGGTCAGCTTCGGACTGATTATGCTGTACAGCGCGAGCGCCTACGAGGCGGCCAGTACATTCAAAGGAAATGATATGTATTATTTCACGCATCAGGCGGGGCTTTCTGCTATTGTTCTGGTGGGGATTGTGATATTGTCGAAGTTTGTAGATTATCATAGTGTATGGTTCCAGCGGATTGCAGCACTGGTATACTGGGGAAGTCTCCTTCTGATGGCGGCGGTAAGGTTTACGCCGCTTGGTTATGAAGCCTACGGGGCGAGAAGATGGCTCCGGATCGGCGGTGGCAGTCTTCAGCCTGCGGAGATTGGAAAGCTGGGGCTGATTCTGTATTTGCCATACATTATCCTGAAGATGGGAAAAAATATGCGTACCATCCGCGCAAAAGCAATTGTCCTCGGACTTGGCGTGCTGCAGGCGCTGGCTGCGTGGATTCTGACGGACAACCTGAGTACCGCCATTATTCTGGGACTCATCGCCTGCGTCATTTTGTTTCTGGCGGACCCGGAGGTAAAATTTTATGCGCGTGTGATTCCGGGCGCGGCGGTAATTGGCGTTTTTGCGATTATCATTTTAAAAAATAATCTGCAGATCTTTGAAAGAATAGGCGGTGACTTCCGGTCGAATCGTATCTATGAATGGCTTTCTGGAGGCAGCTATCAGATTCTGCAGGGACTTTATGCGATTGGATCCGGTGGATTTCTCGGAAAAGGACTTGGCAACAGTACGCAGAAGATTACAACAATTCCGGAAGCACAGAACGATATGATCTTCTCGATCATCTGCGAGGAGCTTGGAATATTTGGCGCGATTCTTGTATTGCTGCTGTTTGGCTACCTGCTGTACCGTCTGTTTGTGGTTGCACAGAATGCGCCGGACGCGTATGGAATGCTGATGGTGAGCGGCGTTTTTGCACATATTTCCATTCAGGTTATTCTGAACCTGTGCGTCGTTCTGAAACTGATGCCGGCAACGGGAATTACCCTTCCATTTATTAGTTACGGAGGAACATCGGTGCTCTTTATCCTGACGGAAATCGGCATTGCCCTGTGCGTCTCCCGCTTTATTGTGTTCCAGGATGGAAAGAGCGGAGAAGGAGAGGCGCAGGCGGAAGAACAGTAAAAGTAGAAAAATCTATTGACAAATGCCGGAATAACAGATACACTTTTTTCGAAAGAAATACTGGCTGCCGGGTAGAGGCAGGAAGGAGCAGAACAATGTTAGAAAAGATAAAAGAAATTTTAGTAGAACAGCTCAACTGTGATGCAGACAGCATCAACGAAGATACCTCTTTTAAAGATGACCTGGGTGCAGATTCCCTGGATCTCTACGAGATGGTTATGGCATTAGAAGACGAGTACGGAATTGAAATCGACACCGACGAACTGACAGACCTTTCTACCGTCGGCGACTTTATGGAATATTTGAAACAGCACGGCGTAGAGGTCTGAAAAAGAGCATTGCCGCTGGCAAAAGTGGAAGGATGGTGCAGCTCGGAAGAAACGCCGGGCTGTTTTCCATTCTAAATAAATGGTGGAAGGGAACAGACAAAAGGATTGTTCCAGAAAAACCAGAAATCAGGAGAAAAGAAAAATGAGCAATGTAAAAACAAGATTTGCACCGAGCCCGACAGGCCGGATGCATGTAGGAAACCTGCGTACTGCCCTGTATGCGTATCTGATCGCAAAACACGATGACGGAACCTTTATGCTCCGTATCGAGGATACCGACCAGGAGCGTTTCCAGGAAGGCGCACTTGATATCATCTACCGTACCTTAAAAGAGACCGGCCTGGTACACGACGAGGGACCGGACAAAGACGGCGGCTGCGGCCCGTACGTACAGAGCGAGCGTAATGCAGCAGGTCTGTACCTGAAATACGCAAAACAGCTGGTAGAGCAGGGTGACGCTTATTACTGCTTCTGTGACGCAGAGCGCCTGAGCCAGTGCAAGCGTAACGTAGGCGGAAAAGAAATCTCGATCTACGACAAACACTGCCTTGGTCTTTCCAAAGAGGAAGTAGAGGCCAATCTGGCAGCCGGCAAACCGTACGTCATCCGTTTCAATATGCCGACCGAAGGAACCACAACCTTCCACGATGAGATCTACGGAGACATCACCGTAAACAACGAGGAGCTGGAAGACCTGATCCTGATCAAATCCGACGGATATCCGACCTACAACTTCGCAAACGTCATCGACGACCATCTGATGGGTGTAACCCACGTTGTCCGCGGTAATGAGTATCTGTCCTCATCCCCGAAATACAACCGTATTTACGAGGCATTCGGCTGGGAAGTTCCGGTTTACGTACACTGTCCGCTGATCACCAACGAGGAGCATCAGAAGCTGTCCAAACGCTGCGGCCATTCTTCTTATGAAGACCTGATCGATCAGGGCTTCTTAAAAGATGCCATTGTCAACTTCGTAGCCCTTCTTGGATGGAGCCCGGAAGGAAACCGCGAGATCTATTCTCTCGAGGAGCTGGTAAAAATCTTCGATTACCACCACATCAGCAAATCTCCGGCCGTTTTCGATATGACAAAACTCCGCTGGATGAACGGCGAGTACATGAAGGCAATGGACGACGAGAAGTTCTATGAGATGGCGCTTCCGTATATCCAGAAGACAGTCCACCGTCCGCTCGATTTTAAGAAAATTGCAGCCATGGTAAAAACAAGAATCGAAGTATTCCCGGATATTGCAGACCTCATCGACTTCTTCGAGGAAGTTCCGGAGTACGACGCTTCGATGTACACTCACAAAAAGATGAAGACAAACGAGGAGACCTCCCTTGCACTTCTTCAGGAAGTAAAACCGCTGCTGGCAGCGCAGGAAGATTTCAGCAATGATGCTCTCTTTGAGATGCTCAGCGCATTCGGAAAAGAAAAAGGATACAAGACCGGTTATATTATGTGGCCGATCCGTACCGCTCTTTCCGGAAAACAGATGACACCGGCCGGCGCAACGGAAATCCTTGAGGTTCTGGGAAAAGAGGAGTCTCTTGCCCGCATCGACAAAGCGATTGAGAAATTATCCAAATGATATATAATGATTCACAAAAAAAAGCGGTGATGCATACCACCGGCCCCATGATGGTACTTGCCGGACCGGGGTCGGGGAAAACCGCAGTGATTACGGGGCGGACCTGCCAGCTTGTAACGAGCGGCATTTCCGCCTCTCGTATTCTTGTCGTAACATTTACGCGTGCGGCGGCAAAAGAGATGAAGGAGCGGTATTTAAAGGCGATGGGAAAGACGAGTACCCAGGTCACCTTTGGAACGTTCCACGGGATATTCTACGCGATTCTGCGCCATACGTACCGCATGTCCGGCAACAATATTTTAAGCGAGGAAGAGAAAAAGCGGCTGATGCGCGAGCTGGTCAACCACTATGCCAGAGACCTGGAGGAAGAGGATCTCGAGGAAAATCTGGCGCGCGAAATCAGCACTGTGAAGAACAATCAGATCCCGCTGGAACATTACTATTCCGCCTGTATGCCGCAGGAAAAGTTCCGCGAAATCTATGAGGCGTATGAGAAATGGCGGAAGGAGAACAAAAAACTCGATTTCGACGATCTGATGGTGCAGTGCAAACATCTCTTTCTGGAGCGGCCGGAGGTCCTCCGCGCCTGGCAGCAGAAATTTCAGTATATCCTGATTGACGAGTTTCAGGACATCAGCCCCGTGCAGTATGAGATTGTGCGGATGCTGGCGCTGCCGGAAAATAACCTCTTTATTGTCGGGGATGACGATCAGTCGATTTATCAGTTCCGCGGGGCCAAGCCGGAGATCATGCTGAATTTTCCGAAAGATTACCCGGGCGCGGCGCAGGTAGTGCTCGATAAAAATTACCGTAGTACGGAATTTATCGTGAAGCGGTCCCAATGCCTGATCCACCACAACAAAAAGCGGTATGAAAAGGCGATTTCCACCGACAACGAGAAAGGCGCTCCGGTTGCAATCCGGGGATATAAGAACCCGCGCGAGGAGATGCGTGCCGTTGCCGAGGAGCTGCGGGAGGCGGAGAAAAACGGCTGTCCGTATGAAGAGATGGCGCTTTTGTTCCGCACGAATCTTGGCTGCCGGACAGCAGTAGAGGAACTGATGGAAGCACAGATCCCGTTCCAGATGCGGGATGCCCTGCCGGATCTCTATGACCACTGGATTGCGAAAGATCTGCTGACGTATCTGAATCTTGCGATGGGAAGCCGGAAGCGCGGCGAGTTTTTAAAGATTGCCAACCGCCCGAACCGTTATCTGTCGCGGGATGCCTTTGAGGAGGCGACTGTTTCGTTCGATGCACTTCTGGAATATTACGAAGAAAAAGACTGGATGTGCCAGCGGATCCGCAAACTGGAGCAGGATATCACGACACTGACGCATTTATCGCCGTTCGGCGCGGTCAATTACATCCGCTATGCGATCGGCTATGAACAGTATGTGAAGGAATATGCTGCATACCGCCATCTGAAAGAGGATGATCTGATTTCCGTTTTGGACGAGCTGCAGGAGGCGGCAAAGACCCAGAAAAGCATCGAGGGCTGGTTTGCACATATTGAGGAATACCAGCAGAAGATGAAGGAAAAACAGAAGCAGCGCGCAGAGAGTGCGGAAGGAGTTATGGTTTCCACTCTGCACAGCATCAAGGGACTAGAGTACGACAAGGTCTATCTTCTTGACGTCAACGAGGGCGTAATGCCGTATCAGAAAGCAGTCCTTGCGGAGGCGATCGAGGAGGAGCGGCGGATGTTCTACGTCGGAATGACGCGCGCCCGGAAAGAGCTGACGCTCTGTTATGTGGAGGAACGGTTTGAAAAGAAAGTCGAGCCGTCCCGGTTCCTGGACGAGGTGATCCAGTAAATTTGTACTGTTGTGAAAGATGTTGAAAATAAATTTACTAATTGATAAAATTTTAACAAATAATACATTGACAAAGCTTTAACAATGAAGTATAGTAATGCCTGTAAGCGGGAACAATAAGATGACCGCAAAGCGAGGAGGAAAAACATTATGAAAATTTTATTTTACGATACCCAGAACTACGACAGAGAATCTTTCGACCGAACCAAAGAGCAGTTTCCAGAAATTGAAGTGGAATATTTAAAAACCGGCCTTGCTGCAAGAACCGCTTCCCTGGCAAAGGGCTACGATGCCGTGTGCGCCTTCGTAAACTCCGATGTCGGAACAAAAACCGTAGAAGCACTGCATGAGGCAGGCGTCAAGCTGATCCTGATGCGCTGCGCAGGCTTCAACAACGTAGATTTAAAGACAGCTGCAAAATACGGCATTGATGTACGCCGTGTACCGGGTTACTCCCCGGAGGCTGTAGCTGAGCATGCGATGACACTGGCCATGACGGTCAACCGCCACATGCACAAAGCATATACGAAAGTAAGAGAAAACGACTTCAGCCTGGGCGGACTGATGGGATTTAACTTCTATCAGAAGACCGCCGGAATCGCCGGAACCGGAAAAATCGGTGCGGCTATGGCAAGAATCTGCCGCGGTTTCGGCATGAAAGTCATTGCTTACGATGTGTACCAGAATGAATCCTTAAAAGATTTTGTTACGTACGTAACTCTTGATGAACTGCTGGCACAGAGTGATCTGATCTCCCTGCACTGCCCGCTGATGGACAGCACATACCACATGATCAACCGCGAGAGCATCAAAAGGATGAAAGACGGCGTGATCCTGGTCAATACGTCCCGCGGAGGTCTGGTAAAGACAGACGACCTGATCGAGGGAATCCGTGCAAGAAAATTCTTCGGCGTCGGCCTTGACGTATACGAGGAGGAAACCCCGAACGTATTCGAGGACCGTTCCGATGAGATTCTGGAGCACTCCACCACAGCACGTCTCCTGTCCTTCCCGAACGTTATGATCACTTCACATCAGGGATTCTTCACCGAGGAAGCACTGCGTGCGATTGCAGAGACCACATTGCAGAATGCACTGGATTTCGAGGCAGGAAAAGAGACTCCGAACATTGTCCGTGCATAATGGAAATCCACTAGAAAACAGTTATCTTATAAGAGAACAAGAGACAACCCATTTTCGGCGGGTTGTCTCTTTTAAATTATGAGAAAATAGTGTATGATGGTAGATAGCAGAAAAAACGGCCAGAGAAAAACACTGGACGGATACAAAAGGAGAGCAGGATTTTATGGACTGTAAAGAAGCAGAAAAATTAATACAGCCATACGTGCAGGGAAATATGCCGGAGAAAGAGATGGAACCGTTTATTTCCCATATCCGGAAATGCCATACATGCCACGAGGAACTGGAGACATATTTTATTGTGAACCGTGCGATGGCATATTTCGAGGATGACGCGCCCGATTCCTACAATCTGACAGGACTTCTGGAACGCGATCTGGAGAAAAAAGAGGAAGAAGCGAGACACCGCCGGTACAAAGATACGTTTTTCCGGGTGCTGATGCTGATTCTCGTTCTGTTTCTGGTGCTCCTGGCTCTGCACTATTTTGAAGTGATAGAATTACCCTGGCTGAAAGGATTATTATGAGTGATAAAATCGTATTACTGGACGGACACAGTATTCTGAACCGGGCTTTTTACGGCGTACCGGATCTGTCCAATGCAGAAGGACTGCACACGAACGCCGTATATGGATTCCTGAATATTCTGTTTAAAATTCTCGATGAGGAGCAGCCGCAGTATCTTGCCGTGGCGTTTGACCTCCATGCACCGACATTCCGCCACAAAATGTATGACCAGTACAAGGGAACGAGAAAGCCGATGCCGCAGGAATTGCGCGAACAGGTCCCGGTGATCCAGGAAGTGCTCGCAGCAATGGACATTGAGATTGTCACAAAAGAGGGCTATGAGGCGGATGATATCTTAGGAACGCTCGGCCGCAAATGCGAGGCGGAAGGGATGGAAGTTACGATCGTATCCGGAGACCGCGACTTGCTGCAGCTTGCAACGGACCACATTCTGATCCGGATTCCAAAGACCGTAAAGCGTGTGACGACGATCGAAAATTACCACACGGCAGAGGTGCTGGAAAAATACAGTCTTCTCCCGAAACAGATTATCGATCTGAAAGCGCTGATGGGCGATACCGCAGACAATATCCCGGGTCTGCCGGGTGTCGGCGAGAAAACCGCGACGAAAATCCTGCTGCAGTACGAGACACTGGAAAATGCGCATGCACATTTCGAGGAGATCAAACCGAACAAGGCAAAAGAGGCGATGCGTGATCATTATGATCTGGCGGAATTAAGCAAAAAACTTGCAACGATTGATACCGATGCGCCGGTGGAGCTCGACCGTGAAAAAGCGGCACTCTCGAATTTTTATACACCAAAAACGTATGAGATGTTCAAACGTCTGGAGTTTAAAAACCTGCTGGGCCGCTTCGAGGAGACGAATGCAGAACCAGAGGATGCCGTCTTTCTGCGCACCGTAACGGATTTTTCCGAGGCGGAAGAACTCTTTGGAACCATCGCGAAGGAGGAGAAGGCAGGAGCCGCTCTTCTGACAGAAGAAACCCCGAAGGACGGACCGATGGCAGATCGGAGCCGTTCACTTGTCGGTATGGCAGTTGCGTATGGAAGCGTAGAGCCGGATGTTGTTTACTTCCCAGCAGAAGGTTTCCTGACCGGAGATTATTTAAAAGAAAAATTGACTGAGCTGCAGAAGCAGATTCCGGTTTTCTGCGTCATGGATGGAAAAGAATTTTTGAAGGATATGCCGGACGCCGATGAAGCCCATCTGTTTGATGCCGGAATTGCCGCGTATTTATTAAATCCATTGAAATCACAGTATTCGTACGATGATATCGTAAAAGAGTACGTACACCGCTATGTGCCGGCAGTGGAAGAGATCTTCGGCGGAAGCAAGATTCCGGCCGCAGGAAAGATGACGCCGGAACAGCAGGAGTCGTATGCAGGTCATCAGGCGTATGCTGTATTTGCCGCACAGGAAAACATGGAAAAGCTGTTGAAGGAGCAGGGCATGTGGGATCTGTACCGGAATGTGGAGATTCCGCTGGTGTTTACGCTCCGTCAGATGGAAGCGGATGGAATCGCCGCAGAAAAAGAAGCACTTTCCGTTTACGGAGCTGAGCTGGCGGAGCGGATCGGAGAGCTGGAGGCACAGATCTACGAGGAGGCCGGCGAGGAGTTCAACATCAATTCTCCGAAGCAGCTCGGCGTGATTCTGTTTGAAAAGCTGCAGCTTCCGGGCGGCAAAAAGACCAAGACGGGTTATTCCACCGCCGCCGATGTGCTCGAAAAGCTCGCACCGGATCACAAACTCGTTGCCGATATTCTGGAGTACCGCCAGCTTGCCAAACTGAAATCGACGTACGCCGACGGTCTGCAGGCCGTGATCGGGAAAGATGGAAGAATCCATTCGACATTTAACCAGACCATCACCGCGACCGGCCGCATCAGCAGTACCGATCCGAATCTGCAGAACATTCCGGTGCGGATGGAGCTTGGCCGTCTGATCCGGAAAGCCTTCGTGCCAAAGCCTGGCTGTGTCTTTCTGGATGCCGACTATTCCCAGATTGAGCTCCGCGTGCTGGCCCATATGTCGGGCGATGAAAACCTGATCGAGGCGTACCGCGAGGCGGAGGATATCCACCGCATGACGGCATCGAAAGTGTTCCATGTGCCGCTTGAAGAGGTAACACCGCTGCAGAGAAGAAATGCGAAGGCGGTCAACTTCGGTATCGTATACGGCATCAGTTCGTTCGGTCTGGGCCAGGATCTCGGCATCAGCCGGAAAGAGGCAGAAGCCTATATCCAGCAGTATTTCGAGACGTATCCGGGTATCCATGAGTTTTTGAACCGCTGCGTAGAGGATGCCAAAGAGAAAGGCTATTCCGTGACGATGTTCGGACGCAGACGGCCGATGCCGGAACTGAAATCGAGCAACTTTATGCAGCGGTCATTCGGCGAGCGCGTTGCGATGAATGCACCGATCCAGGGAACGGCGGCGGATATTATTAAAATAGCGATGATCCGCGTGGCGAAACGGCTGAAAGAGGAGCAGTTAAAGACCAGACTTCTTCTTCAGGTACACGATGAGCTGCTGCTGGAAGTGCCGGAAGACGAGCTCGAAAAGGCAGAACAGATCCTGGAAGAGGAGATGACCGGGGCAGCACATCTGGCTGTCAAACTCGAGATCGATATGCACACAGGAAACAACTGGTACGAGGCGAAATAGCGCACTCATACCAGGAGCGAAAGGATACAAAAGAATGAAAGTTTTTGGAATTACAGGCGGCGTGGGCGCCGGAAAAAGCGAAGTGCTCACGTACCTTGGACAGAATTATGATGCAACGGTGATCCAGGCGGACGAGGCAGGTTACCTTGTGATGCTGCCGGGCGGCGAATGCTATGGAGAGATTGTGAAGCTGTTCGGCAGACAGATCACCACAGAGACCGGCGAACTTGACCGGAAACGGATTGCTGAGATCGTTTTTCAGGACGAAGAAAAGTTAAAAGCCCTGAATGCGATCGTTCATCCGGCGGTAAAACGGTATATCAAAAAAGCCATTGCAGCCGCGGAAAAAGCAGGGACGGAATACGTCTTTGTGGAGGCCGCACTCTTAATCGAAGAAAAATATGATGAAATTTGTGATGAACTGTGGTATATTTATGCGGATGAAGAAGTCCGGAAGGAGCGATTGATCGAAGGACGCGGCTATTCCGAGAAGAAAGTTCGCGAAATCATGGCAAATCAGCTTTCCGAGGATGAATTCAGCAGCCACTGCGATTTTGAAATCGACAACAGCGGCGATTTTGAGGAAACAAAAAAACAGTTAGACCATAGGATGAAAAAATATGAAACTTTGTAGTATTGCAAGTGGTTCGAGCGGAAACTGCATTTTCGCGGGAAGCGAGACCACAAGCATTCTGATCGATGCGGGCATCAGCGGAAAGCGCGTGGAGGCGGGACTGGCTGTTCTCGACCGCAGCGCGAAGGAGCTGGACGGCATTCTCGTGACACATGAGCATTCCGATCATATCCAGGGCCTTGGCGTGCTGGCGCGCCGGTACGGTATTCCGATTTACGCAACGGATGGAACAATTCAGGCGATGCAGCAGACGAAGAGCCTTGGAAAGTTTCCGGAAGGGATTTTCCACACGATTCACGCGGATGACACGTTTACACTGGGAGACATCGCCGTACATCCGTTTACGATCTCCCACGATGCGGCAGAGCCGGTCGGCTACCGGATGGAGTCCGGCGGGAAATCGATTGCGATTGCGACGGATCTTGGCGTTTACAGCGATTACACGGTTCAGAATCTGACCGGGCTGGATGCCGTTTTGTTAGAGGCAAATCACGACGAGAACATGCTTGCGGTCGGACCGTACCCGTATCCGTTAAAACAGCGGATCGCCGGGGTGAAAGGCCATTTATCAAACCTGGCGGCAGGCCATCTCCTCTGCGAGATTCTGCACGACAATCTGCAGGAAGTGCTGCTCGGCCATCTGAGCAAGGAAAATAATTACGAGGCACTGGCCTTTGAAACCGTGGCCTGCGAGGTCACAACGGGCGATAATCCGTACCGCTCGGGCGATTTTCACTTGGCTGTCGCAAAAAGAAGCGAAGTATCACCATTAATAGAAGTATAAAGCTACATACATGTTTTTCGCAAGGCCGCCATTACCGGTTTTCCGGGGCTTTGACATAAAACCAGAAAAAGGAGAATGGAAACATGAAGAAGACAATTATCACTGTCGTAGGCAAGGACACCGTTGGCATTATCGCAAAGGTATGTAATTATCTGGCAGAGAACCAGGTAAACATCGAAGACATTTCTCAGACGATTGTGCAGGGATATTTCAACATGATGATGGTAACGGATGTCTCCAAGAGCGAGAAATCCAACGCAGAGCTTGCAAAAGATCTGGAGGAGCTTGGAAGTTCCATCGGCGTTGTCATCCGCTGCCAGCATGAAGATATTTTCAATATGATGCACCGTATCTAAAGCGAAGGAGAAAAACGACATGATAAATCTGTTTGAAGTAAAGGAAACGAACGAGATGATCGAAAAAGAGAATCTGGACGTTCGTACCATTACCCTTGGAATCAGTCTTATGGACTGTATCGACTCCAATCTTGACAAGCTGAACCGCAAAATCTACGACAAAATCACGACGACTGCCAGAAATCTGGTTTCCGTAGGTGAGGAGATCGAGGGCGAGTTCGGTATTCCGATTGTAAACAAGAGAATTTCCGTTACCCCGATTGCCTTAGTCGGCGCAGCAGCCTGCAGAACGCCGGAGGATTTTGTGACGATTGCACAGACTCTGGACCGTGCGGCAAAAGAAGTCGGCGTCAATTTCCTCGGCGGCTATTCCGCTCTGGTAAGCAAAGGTATGACGACAGCAGATGAGCTTCTGATCCGTTCTATCCCGCAGGCACTGGCTGTTACGGATTTTGTCTGCAGCTCCATCAACCTTGGCTCCACCAAAACCGGTATTAACATGGATGCTGTCAAACTGATGGGTGAGATCATCAAGAAGACGGCGGAGGCAAGCAAAGAGAACAACTGCCTTGGATGCGCAAAACTCGTTGTTTTCTGCAATGCACCGGACGACAACCCGTTCATGGCAGGCGCTTTCCACGGCGTAACCGAGGCGGATGCCATCATCAATGTCGGCGTTTCCGGCCCTGGTGTTGTCAAACATGCTCTGGAAAAAGTACGCGGCGAGAACTTTGAGGTACTCTGCGAGACGATCAAGAAAACCGCATTTAAGGTAACGCGTGTCGGCCAGCTCGTTGCACAGGAGGCTTCCAAGCGGCTGAACATTCCGTTTGGTATCATTGACCTTTCCCTGGCACCGACTCCGGCGATCGGAGATTCCGTTGCGGATATCCTTGAGGAGATCGGCCTCGAGCACGCAGGTGCACCGGGAACGACAGCAGCGCTGGCACTTCTGAACGATCAGGTGAAAAAGGGCGGTGTTATGGCATCTTCCTATGTCGGCGGTCTCTCCGGCGCATTCATCCCGGTTTCTGAGGACCAGGGTATGATCAACGCAGTCAACGACGGTGCATTGACCATCGAGAAGCTGGAAGCTATGACTTGTGTCTGCTCTGTAGGCCTTGACATGATCGCCATCCCGGGAGACACGAAAGCATCGACCATCTCCGGAATCATCGCAGATGAGCTTGCCATCGGTATGGTCAACCAGAAAACAACGGCAGTCCGCCTGATCCCGGTCATCGGAAAAGGCGTGGGCGAGACCGTAGAATTCGGCGGCCTCCTCGGCTATGCACCGATCATGCCGGTCAACAACTTCTCCTGCGAGGCATTCGTCAACCGCACCGGAAGAATCCCGGCTCCGATTCATTCGTTTAAAAACTAAAAAGACAGCTGAAAAGCCGGCAGTGATCCTGGGTGGAAAGGATCGCTGCCGGCTTTTTTACCATCTGCGCAAATAAAAATAGTAATTTTAAGGAATGTATAGTATGATATATTACATACTGATAATTTTACTTGCAACCCATAAAAAGTGTAAGAAAAATGAATTATTACGGGGAACTTCAGCGGTAGCAGCCGTTGTTCTAGCAATACCTCTGCGGATGTGGATGTGAAGGCCGCCATAGAAAACACAAAGTATTATTTGAACAAAAACGGCAAAATGCAGACTGGCTGGCAGAAGATCGGTGGAAAATGGTATTACATGGATAAGAACGGAGCGCTGCAGGAATCTAAATGGATCAGCGGAATTTATTATGTAAAAGTCGATGGAAGCATGGCCGTTTCCGTTTTCCTATATCAGACTTATATCCAGGATATTATCTATGAGGAACGGTTAAACCAGATGGAGGAGATTACCCATCAGATGTTTCAAAATCTGGAAGATGTAATCGATTCCCACTGGGACCGGGTAACGGAAGAGCACAATTATCTGAAAGATGCAAATATACAGACTACAGATGAACTCTGCAGACATATGAAAAAGAAATATGAATTATCAGCATATGCAGATCATAAGATCACGCTGATGGCAGTAGATTCAGAAGGCGGATATTATACAGAAGCTGGAAACAGAGGACATTTCCGGGATCTGGATTATTTCGAAGAAAGTCCTGAAAAGATCAGTTTTGTTTTTGATTCTATGACAGATAATCAGTCAAAGATGGTGTTTCTGAATCGTCTGCCGGAGCCAATAGATCTTCAGGATGGAGAAAAGAAAACTTCAACAGCAATCAGGTGGCACAGGAAGCAAGCAGATCCAAGAGCAGTTTTCTTGCCAATATGTCTCACGATATACGTACTCCTATGAATGCAATCATTGGTATGACGTCATTAATCCGATATGATGCCGGTGATAAAGGCAAGGTAATAGAGTATGCGAATAAAATTGACACTTCCTCACAGCATCTGTTGGGGATCATTGATGATGTTCTGGACATGAGTAAGATTGAAGCCGGAAAAACCGTGTTCAAATATGCTGACTTTTCTATCGTGGAGTTTATACAGGAACTTGACACGATATTTCATTCTCAAACTCGGCAGAGTTCAAGGACAGGATTTTTGATGCCTTTACCAGTGCAGAAAACTCCATGACGAATAAGATACAGGGAACCGGTCTTGGAATGGCAATTACCAAAGATCTGGTTGACTCCATGGGCGGAACGATTGTTGTAGAAAGTGAACCGGGACACGGAAGCTGTTTTGAAATCTTTATGGATTTGAAAATTGCCGAAGAAAGATCTGGTTCTTCGGCGTCACAGGCAGAAACAGATGAGCAGGATGGAAATATCCTGCAGGGAATGCGGTTCCTGTGTGCAGAGGATAATGAGATAAATGCAGAAATCCTGACAGAACTGTTGAAGGTTGAAGGTGCGGAATGTACATCTGTGAAAATGGTGAAGAGCTTTTGAAAGCATTTGAACAGTCTGAGCCAGGTGATTATGACATGATTCTGATGGACGTACAGATGCCTGTTATGAATGGCTATGAGGCAACGAAGGCAATCCGCAGAAGCTCCCATGAACTGGCAAAGAAGATTCCGATCATTGCCATGACCGCCAATGCATTCTCAGAGGATATTCAGCATTCTCTGGCAGCCGGTATGAATGCTCATGTTTCAAAACCGGTTGAGATGAATGTGCTGGAAAAGACGATCAGAAGCATAAAATATAACTTCTCGGGGTTAGCCTAGATCATCCAACTCCCGTTGGATTTTAGGATAAA
>OAUU01000391.1_pt1 | contig 35747 bp, 26 predicted proteins | sample 1501381 | NCBI WGS metagenome assembly OAUU01 (sample SAMEA2580057, study PRJEB22360) | human gut metagenome | reverse complement strand
TAATTGTACTGTGTCGTACAGTGTAAGTGGATTTATGTATACCACAGAAGGGGTATTCCTTGGTGTGGTTTTGCTATGATTATTTTAAAGGAGAATTATAAGATTGATGGACGTTTTATTAATTGGCGGCAGCAACAATATGATGAACGCTATGATTGATAAATTCAATAAAGGCGGACACCGTGTTTTCCTGCTGACAGGAAGGGAAGAAAGACATTTATTTTATAAATATGTATTTGAAAGGTATAATTATACATATGAAAACGAAATTGTAAAAGATATTTTCAGGAGTGTTAATCCTGATCTTACAGTTTTCATGGGCGCATACGATACGAACTTTGACTGGAGCAGTGCGAGAGAGGAGATTGTGCGCTATACAACGGGACTTATGAATATTCTGTCCGCATATTCTGCAGTGAAAAAGGGACGTTTTGTGTATTTTTCATCTCAGGAGGTTTATGGATTCCATCACGGCAAGAATATTTCAGAAACAGAACCCGTGTCGCCCAGAGGATTTAAGGCTATGGCATTAGTGCAAGGCGAGGAAATGTGTTCAAATTATAGGAAAGCACAAGGTTTGGATATGATGGTTCTCCGCTTTGACTATGTATATGGAATACCGGGCAGGGGACAGAGGGAAGATAATCCATGCTTTAGAATGTGCATGGAAGCATTAAGGACAAACTGTATATCTGTCAATGACAGACATGCTTTTTCTATGCTGTATTTAAAAGACGCGATAGAGTTGGCATACAAAGCACTGACGGAACCAACGCCGAAAGAATGCTGCTATCATATCTCTTCTATGGAAGAGATTAACGAGCTGCAGCTTGCGCAGATGATATGCCGTAGGATGGCAGGGAAAATACAAGTCATCAATAATACTGTTGGGGATAATTTCAGACTTGTGTTAGACGGAAGGAAATATAAGGAAGAGTACGGACAGAAAATTTTTACAGATTATGAAACGGGAGTGGCCAAGGTCGCGCAGTATATGGAAGGCCATAGAAATTTCTTTGTCGGATCAGAGAATACAGAGGGAAAAGGTTATACCAAACTGACGCATCATATCTGGACTATTATAAGAAAACTGGTTCCGTTTATAGAAAATATAATTTTTTTTATCCCGTTTTTTATGCTGAATAACAGAGCGGTGGGCAGCCAATATTTTAACAAGCTGGATTTTTACCTGCTTTATGTACTTTTGTTTGCTGTTGTTCATGGACAGCGGCAGGCTGTTTTTTCCGGCATACTGGCGACGGCAGGATATTTCTTCCGGCAGATGTATGAACGGACTGGTTTTGATATTCTTTTAGATTACAATACATATGTATGGGTTGCCCAGCTGTTCATCGTGGGTATGGTTGTAGGCTATATGAAGGATCAGCTAAGGGACATTCAGGATGAGAATAAAAAAGAAGTTCGGTATCTGAAGCGGAAAATGGATGATATTGCTGATATAAATGACAGCAATGTTCAAATGAAACAGAACTTTGAAATGCAGGTGATAAACCAGAGGAATAGTTTGGGCAAAATTTATGAACTTACCTCCAGCCTGGAGAATTATGCACCGGAGCAGGTGTTATTTAGTGCGGCAAAAGTACTTTCCGAACTGATGGACAGTAAGTCTGTAGCGGTGTATGTTGTGGCGAATGAGGATTATGCCAGATTGTTTTCATCCACCTCGCAGGAGGCACGGGAATTAGGAAGCTCTATTAAGTACAGCGCTATGGAGGCGCTGTGCGGCGAATTGAAAGAGCACCGTGTATACATCAACAAAGACATGAAAAAGGATTTTCCTTTAATGGCAGCAGGGGTGTATGAACAGGAAAAGATGAAATTTATACTGATGCTCTGGGATATTCCATGGCAGCGCATGACATTGGCGGAGGCAAATCGGTTTACAGTTATCTGTGCCTTGATTAGAGATGCCATCGTGCGTGCGAAGCAGTATTTGGAGGCACTGAAAAGTCATCGTTATGTGGAAGGGACAGACATATTGAATGAAGATGCTTTTGAGATACTCGTAAAATCTTTCTTAGATGCCAACCAGCAGGGCTTGACAGAATGTGAGCTTTTGAGTGTTCCGATGAAAAAAGAGGATTGGAAAAGCGTATCTGAAAAATTAAAGACAGTTATTCGTCGGACAGACTATCTTGGATTCCGGAAAAACGGCGAATTGCAGATTTTGTTGCCGAATACAGATAAGGACGGTGCAGAATTTGTAAGGAAACGGCTGATAAATGCAGGGATTTTTGCTGGAGAGCAGGTGGTTTAAATGAGAGATGAAAGAGTTTTTCTTCTGATGCTTTTTGTGAATCTGCTGATCGCAGTAATCTACTTTCTTTGGTATATGGTTTTTGCAACAATCTTTGGAAAAAAAAGAACGAAAAAGTACAAAAAGGATAATCGCAGAACACATTTGCTTCGGTTTGTGGTGATGCTTCTTTGCCCGGTTATAGGTCCTTTACTTTTCTTGCTTTCTTACCTGATTTTTAAGCTGCCTTTTTGGAAAAAAGTAGATCTGGAGGATGTTATATTCAGTAAGGAACGGGTAAGGATTCAGATGAAAGCGGATGAGGAAAGGGATCGAAATGTAATTCCGCTGGAAGATGCTATAGCGGTCAATGAGAAAACAAGGTTGCGGATGGTAATGATGAATGTGCTGAAGGGAGACATTCAGTCTTCGCTGTCGGCTATTTCACAGGCATTAAAGGTCAAAGACTCAGAGACATCTCACTATGCAGCGTCTGCCTTAAGCGATGAATTGAACAAATTTCGTATCAATGTACAGAAAATGTATACGGAGCTGCAAAGAAATCCGGAAGATACGGAATGCGGAGAGCAGCTGCTTGATTACATAAATCCTCTTCTGGAGCAGCAGATATTTACGGAGATAGAGCAAAAACGGTTTGTACATATGATGGCTGAAGCGGCAGATCTGTTTTATGAAAACAATAAAGAAAGCCTTACGGCAAAGAGATGTGAGAATATCTGCCTCAGGTTTCTCGAAATAAAAGATTTTGACAGTACGGAAAAATGGTGCATGAGACTGGAAGAGCTGCATCCTCAGGAATTGGCCGCTTATACATGCAAGTTAAAACTGTATTTTACAACAAGAAATAGAGAAGCTTTTTTTGAAACTCTTGGAGCCTTAAAAAGAGCGGATGTGGTGATTGATTATGAAACGCTTGAGTTAATCAGGGTGTTCAGTTAGGAGAGGTTGAATGGTATCGCTGCGAAATTATTTTACAATTGTTATTGTTATGTGCATTATCCTCTGCTTGTTTCAGGCCTCCGGGGTGGGAAGCGAAATGCTCAATGACTATGGGGAGAATCCATATACAGAAAAACTGGAAGAGCTGCCGGGCAGAAATGATACCTATGGGATGAAGGAAAGCGATAAGGCTCATCAGAGGGACTGCATTTTATATTTTGGGTCAGAACAGAGTCCGGTGAGCGGGATAGTACAAAACTGGGCACTTTATACGAAACGAAGTGTGGAATGCTTTGATACGCCGCAAAAATATCAGGAACTGACAGGAAGACAGACGGCTTTTGACCTGGCAGTATTGGATTCTGCCAGTATTGACTGGGAGAACAAAGGTACGGTGGATCTTCTGAAGAAGTTGACAGAAGCGGGGACTGATCTGGTATTTGCCAATCTGCCGGAGACATCTGTAATAGAACAGAATAAAGAAATTCAAAGCTTTTTGGGAGTCAGCCGCGTCAGAGAGAAATCTACAACAGTAATAGGAATTCATTTGTATGAAGGATTTTTGCTGGGCGGTGAACGGATTTACTACGAAGAGAATGAGGAGAACAATAAAAGAAAACAGGATATGGAACTGACATTTCCCTGGTTTACGCTGGCAGCAGGCACCAAAACATATATGTCAGGTATTATGGAGGATGATACAGTTGATTATATGGAATCCCCGCCTGTAATTTGGAGAAATAGTTTGGAATCTGCCTTTGTATTTGCCGTAAACGGAGATTATATGGAGGATGCGGCAGGGCTGGGACTTTTGTCCGCCATGTCATCGCAGACAAAGGAGTACGAGATATATTCGGTGGTTAATGCACAGAATTTAGTCATGCTTAATTATCCGGGGCTGGCAGAGGAGAATGACGAAGAAATGATGAGGCGTTACAGCCGTTCTTCTCAAAAGGTATTCCGCGATATTATGTGGCCTGATATCATTACTGCTTACCAGAAAAGCAGTTTGGGATTTTCAGCGATGATATCTCCTCAGTTTGACTATGAAGATGATAAGCTTCCGGATCAGGAGATGCTTATTTATTATATGAAGCTTCTTAACGAGCAGAGTGCGGAGGCGGGATTGTCAGGATTTTGTTCGTCAGATACAGAGATAGAGAAAAAACTCAGAGAAGATGATGCATTTATCAAGGAGGCGCTTCCGAATTACCGTTTTACATCTTTTTATGCGGGTAATTTGTCAGATGGGGAAATAAGATCTGCTTTAGAAAACGGTATTTTATCGGATGCACGAACAGTGGTTGCGGATTATGATGGAGACAGTGAAATTATAGGATATGTATCAGAACAGGTGACGAAACAGGCTGCTTTAACTGATGGACTACGTTATACCTATCAGGAAGACTTCCTGAACAGATGCGTAGAAACAGCACTGGGTTATAGCTGTGTATGGGTAGATGCTTCAGAAATCATATATCCTGATGGTGAAGACCTTGAGACATGGCGGGATATATCAAAGAGTTTTATTGTGGATTTGGGTGAGAATTGGAAGGATTTTTATGCATTTTCCGGAACAACGGTATCAGAATGCGACAGCCGCATCCGTAATTTTCTTACACTGGATTATGAAGTTAAGCAGGAGGGAAATAAGATATTCCTGCAATCAGATAATTCGGGGGAAACCGTTTGGTATATTCTGAGAACGAATGAGGACTTCGCTGTCAGTATAGAAGGCGGAACCCTGGAAGCAATGGGGGGAGGGGCGTTTCTGATTGAGACGCAGAATGAAAATGTAACATTAACCTTATCGGGAAACGATAGCTATGATAGTTTAAAATAGCCGAAAAGAGGGTGGATATGAGAATTTGCATAGTAGTTGAGGGTTGTTATCCTTATGTGGTGGGAGGTGTATCAAGCTGGGTACATAGTTTAATACAGACGTTTCCGGAATATGAGTTTGTAGTTTTAGCAATTGTAGCAAACCGTTCTTCGCGGGGAAAGTTTGTGTACGAGATGCCACAAAATGTGATTGAAGTACATGAACTTTATCTGAGTGACGATGAATGGGATAAAAAGCGGAGGCACAGACGGCTGAGCAGAGAAGAATTCCAGACTTTGCGGGGGCTGATTTTGAACCAGCATGCAGACTGGGAAACATTGTTTCGCTGGTTCCAGAAGTCCGATGTGTCTTTGAATAACCTGCTTATGGGAGAAGATTTTTTTCAGGCTGTATTGGACTTTTACCGTCTGAATTATAGCCAGATTGTATTTTCTGATTTTTTATGGATGATGCGTTCTATTTATCTTCCGCTGTTTTTAACACTGAAGACGAAATTGCCTAAGGCAGATATATATCATTGCGTATGTACCGGATATGCGGGGCTTATTGGCAGCATGGCGAAATACATGTATGGAAGTCGGCTGTTGATATCGGAACACGGGATTTATACACGGGAACGGGAAGAAGAACTGGTAAGGGCTCAGTGGGTAAAAGGGATATACAAAAACATTTGGATTGAGCAGTTTCGAAAAATGTCTCTGCTGGCTTATCATAGCGCGGATCTTGTTATCAGCCTGTATGGGTGTGCCAGAGAACTGCAGTTGGAACTGGGGTGCCCCGTGGAAAAGACGATGGTGATTCCCAATGGAGTTGCTGTGGAGGAATTCCAGAATATTCCGGGAAAACCTGATGAGGACGAGGGAAAGATTAATGTCGGCGCAATTGTTCGAGTGACGCCGATTAAGGATATAAAAACTATGATGCAGGCGTTCAGCTTTGCAAGGGAGCAGGAACCGGCACTGAAGCTTTGGATTATGGGTCCATGGGAAGAGGATCGGGAATATGCCAGGGAGTGCTTTGAACTGTCAGAACTGATGGAAACGTCCGATATTGTATTTACCGGAAGGGTTGACACCAGAGAATATCTGGGCAGAATGGATATGACAATTCTGACCAGTATCAGTGAAGGGCAGCCGCTGGTTGTTTTGGAAAGCTTTGCGGCGCATAAGCCGGTGATTGCTACGAATGTGGGGAATTGTGAGGGACTGATTCTGGGTGAAGAAGATACATACGGTCCGGCAGGCATTGTAACGCATATTATGAATGTGGAAGAAATTGCTCAGGCGATTTTAAGACTTGCCCGTGATGAAAAATTGCGGCTTGAGATGGGAGAACATGGATACCAACGGGTGTCGGAACGCTACCGTATTGAGAAAATGCAGAATGCTTACAGTAATATTTATAAGGATTTTGAAAAAAGTCTTAGCAGAAATTAGAGGAAGGATAGGATTATGGCAGGGGTAGGGATCAGATTAAACCGTATATTTGAAAAGCATTCTCTGATGGCTGATTTTGTCGGTTTTGCATACGGAACAGCTATTACAGTGGCGCCGATGCTTTTGGTGATACTTGATATTTTGCTTATGGGGCGAGCGCTGGATTTTGACAGTCTGGGCTTTTTAGACAGGGAATTATTTTCCTGCACCATCTTGTATATCTTCATCTTTGCGCTGCTGACAACGTCGCCATTTAATGCCGTGTTATCAAAGTACATGCATGATGTCATTTTTGAGGAACGTTATGATGATATTCTGCCTTGTTATTATATTGGAATGCTGCTGACGGTTTGCCTGGGTTGTCTTCTCTCGGTTCCTTTTTGCCTTTGGGAGTATTTTGTGGGCGGAGTAGCGGTCTTTTATGTATTTACCGGGTTTTGCGGCTACATGTCGTTGGTTTTTGCGTTTTATTCTATGATTTACCTTTTGGTCTGCAAGGATTATCAGCTGATTTCGATATTTTTTCTGGTGGGACTTGTTGTCGCTTTTTTTGAAGCGCTGTTTTTGAGGTTTGTGCTTCACTGGAGCATACCGTTCAGCATGCTTTTTTCTCTGGTGACAGGTTTCTTTTTGATTGCAGTGCTGGAGTTTGCAACGATAAGAAGGTATTTCAGGAAAAACAGCAACCGGTATAAAAATGTTCTTGTTTATTTTAGAAAATCATGGCAGCTGGTGGTCATAAACTTCTTTTATACTTTAGGTCTGTATATTCATAATTTTGTATTTTGGACAACGGATATGCGGCTTGTGATTGTCAAAAGCTTTGTGTGCAATCAACCGTATGATATGGCTACCTGCCTGGCAATGTTTACCAATATTTCGGCAACGGTTATTTTTATTGCCAGGGTAGAGATGCATTTTCACGAAAGATATAAGGCATATTCAGAGGCTGTCATAGGAGGTAAGGCAGCAGACATTGAAAATACGAAACAGCGGATGTTCCGTAAGCTGTCCGGAGAATTAATGTCTCTGGTGCGCATTCAGTTTATTATTTCAGTGACTATTTTTCTGCTGTTCATTGTGATTTTACCTCAGGTCGGATTTGCAGGTATGATTATGCGTATTTATCCATGCCTGGCGGCCGGATACTTTATTTTATTTATCATGTATGCGGAGATTCTGTTTCTCTACTATTTTAAAGATATGACAGGCGCTGTTATTACCACCTTAAGTTTTTGTCTGGTAACGTTTTTGGGCAGTTTGGCGGCAGTGCATTTGAATGAAATATGGTATGGCATTGGCTTATGGCTTGGCGCATTTGTGGGATGGACGATTGCATACATGCGGATACGCAGGATGGAAAAGCATCTGACTGCCTTTGTATTCTCACAGGGGACGCTGATTAAATATAAGAAAGGGAGAATGCCCTCCAGCATGGTGTATTGCAGACATGAAGAAGATACTGATCGTCATTAATACTTTGGGACGTGCCGGAGCGGAAACGGCAATGCTGGAATTTCTAAGAAAACTGGACAGAACAAGGTTCGATATTTCACTTTACGTAATGATGGGGCAGGGGGAATTGAGCGATAATCTCCCGCAGGATATCCGGGTATTGAATCGGAGACTCAGCAGTTGTTCCGTCTGGGGGAAACAGGGAAGGCTTAGATTAGCGAAAACGGTGTTAGCATCATTTTTTCGGAATGGAAACTATTTTGGAAAACTGGCAGGCCTCATGAAAAATTTTGCAGATATGCTTAAAACAGGGGAGATTCGGCTTGATAAATTATGCTGGCCTCTGGTGGCGGAGGGAGCGCATCGGCTTGAAGAATCCTTTGATTTGGCCATCTCATGGATAGAGGGCGGTTCCGCATATTATACGGCAAAGCATGTGAAGGCAGAGAAAAAGGCGGCATTCATACATATCGATTATGAGAGTGCGGGATATACCCCAAATATGGATCAGGGCTGTTGGGAGCAATTTGGGCGTATCTTTGCCATTTCAGAAGAAGTAAGGGCGTCATTTGCGAGGGTGTATCCGCAGTATGAAAAAAAGACATTGGTATTTCCAAACATTATCGATGCAGAAAGGATCCGGTGCAGGGCTGAGGAGCCGGGAGGATTTTCTGATGATTATGACGGTGTTCGGCTGCTTACTGTGGGAAGGCTGACATATCAGAAAGGCTACGATATTGCCATCCAGGCGATGAGTCTGTTAAAAAAACAGGGATACAAGGTCAGATGGTATGTACTCGGAGAGGGAGAGGAGAGGAAACATCTGGAAAAACAGATTGCAGCTTTGGGGCTGAAGAAAGACTTTTGCCTGCTTGGACAGGCAGAGAATCCATATCCTTATTATAAACAGACGGACCTGTATGTGCATGCTACCAGGTACGAAGGAAAAAGTCTCGCTATTCAGGAGGCGCAGATTCTGGGATGCGTGGTGATTGCCTCAGATTGTCCGGGAAACAGGGAGCAGTTTATAAACGGACGGGATGGAATTTTCTGTCAGCTGGATCCGAAGGAGATTGCGGACAGTATTGCCGTTTTTCTAAAAGATAAGACAAAGAGAACAGTATTGAAAAATGCAGAAGAGATGAAAGAAATACCCTGGGAAAAAGAATTTGAGCAGTTCATTGAATTTATAGAAAGAGGATGACAGTATGGTTGCATTATACTGGGCGGGTCAATATGCTGCCGTTTTATTCGGTTATTATGCCTTGATGTTTCTATGGCCTTCGTATGTATTCCGAAGGCATCTGCGGAATAAGGGCAAATTGTATCGTTTCAGTTTTTGTACTACAGTTCAAATCGTTTTAATTAATTCGGTAATACTTGGACTCGGTCTTCTTCACATCCTGAACCGCTGGACAGTGCTTCTGATTTTTTATGGGATTTTGCTTCTGTCATATTTTAGAGGGTTTTCCCGGGAGGCCATCTTCGGACATGCGGACCGTATATACCGGGTGGCGACGGGTGCCTGCGGGGCTCGTTCTTTTGTTCGCGGAGAGATGAAATTGCTGGCAAGGGGCCTTAGAAAGCGGTGGGGGGTATGTTGGAAGACTTTGCGTCCGCACTTAGGGGAATATATTGTTTTATCGGTGCTTCTGGTTTACGGAATGATATATTTCTCTTATGGTCTGTTTCAGGATTATTCGTATCCCTTTGGAGATGTGTACGTCCACCATTCATGGATTGAAGGGCTGGTGAACGGAAAGATTTTTTCCGGAGGTGTTTATCCGGCGGGAATGCACTGCTTTATCTATTGTATGCATACGCTATTCGGAATTAAAGTTTACAGCATACTGCTGTTTCTTGCCGGAATCCATACAGTGACTTTTTTGATCTCAGTTTATGGGCTGCTGCGGGAGGTGTTTCATTCGCGTTACATACCGTTTTTTGCCCTGGCGTTGTTTTTGATCCTGGATTTAAAAAGCGTCAATGCAGTATACGCTATGTCTCGTCTCTCGTATACAATCCCGCAGGAATTTGGTTTATTTGCCCAATTTGTCTGTGCGAGATATCTTGTACGTTATCTAAGAAGCGATTGCCAGCTATTGTTTCTAGGAAAGCGAACGCGGTATTTGTGGGATGAGAATTTATTTCTATTTATGATGGCGTTGGCAGCTTCCATTGCGACCCATTATTATGTGACAATTATGGCTTTTATTTTATGCCTTTCTTTTGCCATCGTTTATTTTAAGAGGGTGTTTTCTGGGAAGCGGTTTCTGCCTCTGGCAGTTTCAGTTCTGTGCGCATTGTTTATTGCGGTTATACCGATAGCGGCGGCACGTGCGTCAGGAATCCCTTTTGAACGTTCTATGAATTGGGCGATGGGAGTAATGAATTATACGGATCCTGAGGAGGAGGCGACTTTTAATAAAGATGCGTACAGTGAAATAGAAGGCAAGGGAGCCGGTGAAAAGATTTTCCGGATGGGTTATTGCGAGGTATACGGGGAAGAACGGGCATATCACATTGTGCTGTTTACGGCAGGTGCGGCTGCACTATGGTTTCTTTACCGTATGGGAGCATGGATGATAGAAAAATTCTGTCGGAAACGGTTGGATAAGAGGTGTTTTGACGGACATCTGCCTGTGGTTATTGCATCGGTTCTGTTTATGGCGGTTTATGCTTCCAGAGCGATTGGGATGCCGCAGCTCCTTGCAGGTTCCAGGCTTTGCGCAGTAGAGCAGATGTTAATTTTAACGGTGATGGTTATGCCTGTTGATATGCTGTTTTCTGCACTTGGGCTGTTTTGCGTGGAGGCGGCTATGCAGTCTTTGGCGGCGCTTGGCGTGGCGGGGATTTATATGGCTGTACTGGAGGCCGGCGTGTTGCATGGTTCCTTATATATGGAATTGAGCCGCTATAATTCCGCTGTAATGACAACCCAGTCTATTATAGAAGAACTGCCAAAAAACAGCTTTACAATCGTGTCTGCAACCGACGAGCTGTATCAGACCATTCAGTCTGGATATCATGAGGAATGGCTGACTTTTCTCGAGAATTGCCAGAAAGGGAATTATAAACTTCCTACGGAGTATGTGTTTTTCTATGTGGAAAAAAAGCCGATCGCTTATGCGCAGGTACATCTTTTTCAGGGTCCTGCATGGCTGATATCAGATAATCATACAGAACTGTTTTCGAATCTGGAAAGCAGCCTGTGTCCGGAGATTGTGTCATCACAGATTTCACCGGAAACGGCGGGGAGGAGGCTGGAAACGGCATCAAATTCCTGGGATCTGTATAAAGAACTGGAAAGCCGTACCATAGTAGAATCAAAGGCATATGAGTGGTGTCAGCGCTTTTCGGAGCTTTATCCTTATGAATGGAGAGTCGGGTATGAGGATGAAAATTTTGTCTGTTACTATTTTAAACAGGAACCTCATTCGCCGTACAATCTGGCGGTCGGATATGAGGACAAAGAACAGTAAGAGGAGATCCGGCTTGAAGATAGGATTGCTTTTGGCAATAGGTTTGCTTTGCATTATTTGGATTTTTCTGAACGTGAAGAGGGTTAAGATAGAAAAAACAGTATTTACAGAATCAAACCGGGAGCTGCAAAATCCAAACTGTGGGTTTTACTTTATTTATGGATTCATGATTCAGGATGTAGAAGTGGATTATGCAAAGCTTGTGAAGGAAAGATACCAAAATGATACTGAGACAACACTTACCCTTGTGCATATTAATCTGCAGAATTACCGTGAGGGGGAAATTTCTCAAAAGGGGCTTGCCAATATAGAAGAATTATTTAATGCATTGGAAACTATTAATAAACGTTTGATTGTTCGTTTCTCCTATGACTGGGATGGCATGGTGCAGGGGCGGGAGCCGGGAAGGATTGATACGATTCTTCTGCATATGCAGCAGTTAGAGGAGATTCTGCACAGGCATCAGAGACAGATTTTTTTGATGCAGGGACTCTTTATCGGAAATTGGGGAGAAATGAATGGGACACCATATGTAAACAGTAAGGATATGCAGAGATTGGCTTCGCAATTAGAGAAGATAACAGATCCATCGATTTATCTTTCTGTCAGGATGCCCATGTATTGGCGTCAGATTACCCGGCTGAAAGAGCCGTCAGAGGAAAATATATCGGCAAGCTCATTGGCTGGAAGGCTGGGATTGTTTAATGACGGTATGCTGGGAAGCGAAAGCGATTATGGCACATACGGAACCCAAAGAGCAGACGAAGCGGGTGACTTTTTTCCATGGAGCAGGGAGGAGGAACTGGCTTTTCAGGAAAAGCTGTGCCGCCGGGTGCCGAATGGGGGAGAAGTAATCGTAGAAAACGTATATAACGATTTTGAAAATGCGCGAAAGGATCTGGCCCTCATGCATGTTTCATATCTTAACAGAGACTATGATCAGGCTGTGCTTGAAAAATGGGAAAGGGAAATTGTGAGAGAAGAAGGATGCTTTGACGGGATGGACGGGCTTTCCTATATACAGAGGCATTTGGGATATCGGCTTTTGATTGCGGATACTGCCATTTCCAGGCAGCTTTTGCAAAATTGCCTGTTCGTGAAAGTAACGTTGAAAAATGTGGGGTTTGCGCCTGTATACCGGGAACCGGAAATTCGAGTGACGCTCTGTGGTGAGGAGGAACGTTTTACTTATATGATTGATAAGTCCCTTAACCAACTGGCTGGCGGGATACACAAGGAGGAGCTTCTGACGCTTAATACCAGGATTCCGCTTAAGGAGCTTTCGGAAAGCGAATATGCCCTGTATTTTTCCATTGTGGATCCGGATACGGGAAAACATATTCTTCTGGCAAATAATCAGGAGGAAGAACCCCCCGGGTATTTGATTGGAAAAGTTCATTTCAATGGCTGAAAGAAAATTAAGTAACGGAAAAGGAAACGGCATATGGAGAAGACGCGGACAGAACATTCTGCCAGAAATACAGTGGCGGCAGTAATTTCCAGAATGATGGCCATACTTATGGGATTTGCGGTCAGGATTGTTTTTACTCACACGCTTAGTGAGACTTATGTGGGGGTTTGCGGTTTATTTTCTAATATAATTATGGTACTGGCTTTGCCGGAGCTGGATATTGTAACAGCTATACCTTATGCATTGTATGATCCCATAGCCCGGGGGGATCAAGAGAAACAGAAGTCTTTGATGGAACTATACCGGAAGTTTTATCATGTGACAGCGGGGGTTATTTTGGCTAGTGGGGTTGCCTGCAGTCCCTTGTTAGAGCCTGTGACCGGGAACCAAAAGGTTGAGCATTTAATTTTCATTTATCTGATGTATTTGTTTAATTCGGCGCTGTCCTGGCTTTGGGCCTATAAGCGCACTTTAATAGATGCTCATCAGCTTATATCTGTGGGAGTATGGTACCAGACTGTTTTTTTGGTGATTCAGGATGTCGTACAGATTGCGGTATTATGGTTTAACGGAAATTTATTATTGTTTCTCTCCGTCAGCCTGATTTGTACATTGGCGAGAAATATTGCCCTTTCCCGGAAAGCGGACAGCTTATACCCTTATTTAAAAGAAAAAGATGCTGAACCGTTGCTCAGAGAAGAAAAAAAGGAAATTGCCGACAAACTGCGGGCGATGATGATGCATAAGGTGGGAAATGTTGTGGTAAATAGTACAGATTATCTGCTGCTTTCCACTTTAATAGGCTTATCCAGCGTAGGAAGCTATTTCAATTATTATCTGATCATCGGTTCTGTCCGGCAAGTCCTTAACCAGATTCTGCAAGGAATTACGGCAAGTGTGGGAAATCTGGGAGTCAGCGCGGACAAAGCGAAGATTCGCGAAATACTGGAGGATGCCTTTTTCGTAGGGCAATGGATATTCGGATTTGCCGCTATTTGCATTTATGAATTAATCAATCCTTTCATAGAGGTCAGCTTCGGAAGGCAATATGTATTTCCCCTCTCTGTTGTTTTGGCGCTGTGTTTAAAGTTTTATGTTACAGGGATGCGGCAGACGGTCATTGTCTTTCGGGATGCGTTTGGATTATTCCGGTTGGACCGTTATAAAGCGGTCTTGGAGACTATGCTGAATTTGGGAATTTCCATGGTGCTGGTGTTTAGACTGGGAACGCTTGGGGTTTTCGTGGGAACATTGATCAGTATGCTGCTGACTTCTGTCTGGATGGAGCCCTTCGTGTTATACAGGTATATAGGGATTCCACTAAAAAGCTATTTTGGCAAGTATTTGATCTATACGGGAGTTGCGGCTGCGACATCTTTGGCGATTCATAGATTGTGCATGAGCCAGAGGTTTTTTGGAAAGCTTATGATCTGCTTTTTCGGTGTCAATCTGCTGTGGCTGTTTCTCTACAGCAGAACCAGAGAGTTCAGGGAGCTTTGCAGTAAGGGATGCCGGCTTCTGTTTAGGAACAGGAGCACGAATAAGGAACAGGATGATTGAGAAGATGGAAATAGAAAAAGAAAATTGCTGCGGCTGCCAGGCCTGCGCAGATGTCTGTCCTGCAAATGCGATTCAAATGTACGCAGATGAAGAAGGCTTCTGGTATCCTAAGACAGAAAGTGCGGTCTGTACAAATTGCGGTCTCTGTGAAAAGGTCTGCCCGGTGAAGGACAGCGGCAGGAAGGATGGGGAAGAGCTGTATCTCGGCGCACAGGCAAAGGATGATGCCATACGTTATGCCAGTTCTTCCGGAGGTATCTTCCCGCTTCTGGCTCAGGCAGTTCTGAAAAGGCGCGGGGCGGTTTACGGAGCCGGCTATGACAGCGGCATGGCGGTACTGCATAAAAGAGCTGAGGATAGGAAACAGCTTGAAACAATAAAAAGGACAAAGTATGTGCAGAGTAATCTAAAGGGAATCTACCGGGAAATACAGGAGGAATTAGAGAGGAACCGCTGGGTATTGTTTTGCGGAACGCCCTGTCAGGCCCAGGCTCTCCGGCTTTTTCTGAACGGAAAGGATGCAAAGCTGCTTCTTGTGGATCTGGTATGCTACGGCGTTGGATCGCCGGGCATTTGGAAGGATTACGTGACCTATTTGGAACGCAGATACAAGGGGAAACTGCAAAGCTTTTTTTTCCGGGATAAGAGAAACCGGGATCATGGACGGACGCGTTCTTTTGCGGTAGAGGGCAAAGAAGTGGTAAATGCACTGTATCGGGATACTTATTGCAGGATGTATTTTGCAAATTATAACATCAGACCTTCCTGTTTTCACTGCGGCTTTTGCAGAATCCAGCGGAGCAGTGACTTTACCATAGGTGATTTTTGGGGAGTGGAGAGCATCAGACCGGACTTTGATGACGGTATGGGAACATCGCTGGTAATTGCCCATACAGAAAAAGCAAAAGATTTTTGGAAAGACGTTGAAAAGGATACACGGTGGTTTGCATGTAAAAAGGAAGATATTTTGCAGCCCCGGCTCATGGGGCCGGTCAAAGCTGCAAAACACCGGAAGCTGTTTATGGAATTATACCGAAGACTGCCTTTCTCTGTCTTTGAGAAGCTCGTTGGATGCGGGAAATAGATGAGGAGGGGAAAGGACAGTCTATGATACGAATGATAACGGAAGGGACGAAGACCTTCGAGTGGGAATTGTATAAATTGCGGAGGAGATTGCGGCTGAAAAATAAGAGACCTGTAATCATTGCATCCAATTGCGTCGGGGGAATCATATACAAGGATCTGAAGCTGCCCTTTTATTCTCCAACCATTAATCTGTTCATTCCCATGGATGATTATATTCGTTTCCTGGAAAATCTGAAGTGGTACCTGAAACAGCCGATTGTCCCTGCCTGTGAGGAGGGGATATCCTACCCGGTGGGAATGGCGGCGGATATCAAAATCTATTTTATGCATTATGACACTTTTGAAGAGGCAGTAAAGGCCTGGGAAAAGAGAAAAAAGAGGATGCTGCTGAATCCGGATAACCTTTTTATTTTCGGCTGCGAGAGGGGAAAATGCACGTATGAAACCTTGCGGCGGTTTGACAGGCTGCCGTATAAGAACAAAGTTGTGTTTACTCACAAGGAATACCCGGAATTTTCATCTGCTGTTTGCATTCCTGGATTTGAGGAACAGGAGGAGCTGGGCAACGTTTTGGAGTTTCAAAAGAACAGCTTTTGGAGAAGACGATATATGGACAGCTTTGATTATGTGTCCTTTTTAAATAAATCACATAATAAATTTCATAAACCGCTGATCTCGGTAATTGTTCCGGTTTATCAGTCGAAGCCGTATATAGATACTTGTGTGCAGTCGGTACTTGGACAGACGTATTCTAATTTGGAGCTGATTCTGGTGGACGACGGTTCGAAGGATGACAGCAAGGCGGTCTGTGAGCGTCTGGGTGACCGTGACCCGCGAATCCGCGTGCTGGCGCAGGAACATAAGGGGGTGTCTGCGGCAAGAAATGCCGGAATGCGGGCGGCCAGAGGAAAGTATCTGTTTTTTCTGGACAGCGATGATGCGATTCACCCGGGCCTTCTGGAGGAGCTATGCCAGCTTGCGGAAGAGAGTCAGGCGGCTGTTTCTGCCTGTGCTTATCACAGTATGCCGTCTGAGAATTTTGACAAAAGAAAAAGGCGGCAGGATCGAAGAAAGTGCAAACATAAAATGAAACGGCCGTTTTATCTGAAAAACCAGGAGGTATTAAGATCCTTTATTTTTGTTGAAGGATTAGAATCATGGCATGCAATTGGGGGCAAGCTGATTTGCAGATTCAGAGCGGAAGAATTATGGTTTGATGAAAAAATATCAAATGGAGAGGATACGAAATATATGTATGAGCTGCTGGAGCGGGGAGCGGATGCAGTTGTGCTGCCCTTCCGCGGATATTATTACAGAAGACGGAACAACAGCATCAGTCGGCAGACGAGTATAGAAGCATACAAAAGTATTTATGCGTGTGACTGTTATATCCGTGACAAGGAGATACGGTATGGCAGAACGGATTATGCGCAGCAGTGGGAGCGGTATATGGTTAGTCGGATTTCATGGTGGTATGCGTCAAGCCATATGTGTGAAGATGAGATCTTGAGAAACTATACTTTAGAATTAGAGAGAACAGAGCGATCGTCCGGATTTTGGAAAAAGCTGGGAGTCCGTATAAAGCTGCAGTATATGCTGGCATTTCATTGCTATCCCGTATATTCGTTTTTCTGTTTCTTGCGTGAGATTTTGCGTGAAATCATAGAATTATGAACAGGGAAAAAATGATTTCAATAATTGTTCCGGCTTATCAGGCGGCTTCCTATATCAGCGTGTGCATACAATCTGTGCTGCAGCAGACGTGGAAGGATTTTGAGTTGATTCTGGTGGACGATGGTTCTACAGATCAGACGAGGGAAATTTGTGACAGATTTCTGAAGTCTGATTCAAGAATACGGCGGTTGGTTCAGGACCATAAGGGAGTGTCTGCAGCCAGAAATGCAGGAATGCGGGAGGCAAAAGGCGAGTATCTGTTCTTTCTGGACAGCGACGATGCCATTCATCCGGAACTTCTGGAACGGATGTATACAGTCCTGAGGGAGCGTCAGGCAGTAATCGCTGCCTGTAATTATCGTGAACTGCCGTCTGGGAATTTTGCACAGGTAAGGGAAGGGCTGGACAGAAAAATATTGGGGACCGGAAGGCATTTTTATCTGACTAATCGGGAGCTTATAAAGTCTTTTGTTTACGGAAAGAATTTAAATATATGGAGGGCAATCGGGGGCAAGATGGTCCGCAGAACCCAGGTGAAAGGGCTGTGGTTCGATGAAGATTTACCGAACGCAGAGGATGCAAAATACATATATAGGCTGCTGGAGCGGGGGCGAATGCTGCGATGCTGCCATGTCATGGATATTATTACAGAAAACGAAACGGAAGCGCCAGCGAGCGGCAGAACATAGAGGCATACAAAAGTATGTATGCGTGTGACTGTTATATTCGTGACAGGGAGATCACATATGGAAGGCTGGAAGACGCGCTGCAGTGGGAGTGGTATATAGTAAGTAAGATTGCGCAGTGGCGCACGTCATGCCGTATATGTGAGAATGAAATGTTAAAAAATTATATTTTGAAACTAGAGGAAACAGAGCGGTCCTCCGGATATTTTAAAAAGCTGAGGATTCGCAGAAGGCTGGAGCTTATGCTGGCATTATACTGTTATCCGGCATATGAGATTTGCTGCGCTTTGCGGAAACTATGGTTTGAACTTACAGGATTATGAGTGAAAAGAAAGGAGGGGCAGGGGAGATGGTTGGAATATTGACATTTTACTGGGCGGATGATTATGGAGCCATGCTTCAGGCGTATGCGCTGAAACGATATATAGAAAAATCAGGAAAGCAGGCGGAAATTATACCGTATGCGCCGCTGCGGCTGTCCGGGAGATATCATTTCATTCCGATTACCGCTGTCTGCAGGAAAAAGCGCGTAAAGTATTATTTCAACCATTGGATTTTCACGCGGAATTTGTCCACGGGTATTGCGTTTTATAAGCGCAGGAAGAATATGCGTGAATTTCGGCAAAATTATCTGACGAAGGAGCCGCCCATAAAATGTGCAGAAAAGCTTTTGCTGAAAAAATATTCCTGTGTGTTTGTGGGAAGCGACCAGGTGTGGAATCCGGAGATTACCATAGGATTTGACGATGCGTACCTTGGAAAAATGAAAGATAAGGGAGACTGCCGTCTGGCGGCTTATGGGGCGAGTTTCGGAAGCGCACGTCTCTCAGAGCAGGAATGTAATGAACTTGTGGAAGCGGTGCAGAACAATTTCGCAGAAATATCCTTGCGCGAACAGCGCGCGGCGGATTATATGACCAGGCTTCTTTGCAGGAATGCGGCAAATGTTCTGGATCCTGCACTGCTGCTGGATGGAGAAGAATGGGAGCGGATAGGAAGAGCGCCTGCGGAGAAGGATTATATCCTTTTCTATCATACAGAAGAAAACAGGCAGATGACGGATTACGCCAGGAAGCTGTCGGAAACATTTCATAAAAAGGTGATTCAGGTATCTATGCCAACTTCATTGAACCCCAAACCCGGAATACAGCTTCGTGTGTCCGGCGGGCCGGAAGAATTCCTGGGATATGTCCGAAATTCCTGGTGCGTAGTTACAAATTCCTTTCATGGCACAGTGTTTTCTATACTGCTGGAAAAGCAATTTCTGGTGTTTGCCCACAGCAGCAGAAATGAACGTATAGAAAGTATACTGAAAAAACTGGATTTGGAATCTCGACTTGTGAATGAAGGCGAGGAAGCCGGAGAGCGTAAAATGTGGAGTAAAATTGACTGGCAGAAAACGAAAGAATATTTGAAACGGGAAAAAGCCGTTTCTGAAAAATTTATCAATAGGAATATAGGATAGTTATGAAAATGCAGCAATTACGGCAGGAGCAGAACAAAAGCAGGAAGATGTTTTGGAGCCTGGCGGGACTTTTAGATAAAAAAGAGAAAAAGGAATTACATTTATGTATAGTGTTCAGTGTGCTCAGCCCGCTTGTAGATTGGGGCAGTATGGTTGCGCTTGTTTTGGTTTTTGGCAGACTGTCCGAACCCGGAATTTTCCGGGGACTATTCGGGCAAGTTGTCTTTCTTGGAATTATCTTCTTGATAAAGGGTTTATATGTTCTTCTAAGGAAAAAGATATCAAATAACCTTTTGAAAAATCTTGCACATATCTGGTCCGTAAAAATATATGAATTGTACAGTAAAGAAGAACTGCCGGAACATAATCAGAGAAGCGTTATGCAGCAGGTTACGGGAGTCCGGACAGATACGGAAGTGAGTGCAGATATTCTGGTTACGTTTATCAACAGGTTTTCGAGGGTGATTACGTTTGGCGGTTATTTTTTGATCATCGCATATGAGGCGCACTGGATCGGTGTGCTGGTATGTCTGTTTGCTATGGCTGTTGTTATGCTGCCCTCTATGTACTGCCTCAGACGGATTCAGCAGTATAGCGAGAGGAAGCGAAAGGGGGATATCAAAACCGCCTCTCTCGTAACGACCTCTTATGGCGCTTATAAGGAAATAAAGATGGATTCACGGGCAGATCATCTTCTTGAGAAATACAAGAGGATAAGCATGGAGCATGTACAGGTGCAAAAGGAGTTTGCTTTTATGACGGATCGGCTGGGTGTTATATCGCAAAGCCTGATACCGGCAGGAATCTTTTTCATGCTGGCGGCGATACTGGCCGCAGGGATAGATATGTCTTATTTTTGGGCAGACATTATTATTTGTATTACGATCTTGATTCAGCTTTTTCCAAATGCTGTGTTGTTTATAGTAGAATCCAACCGGATTCAGTTTGGCAAAAAAAATTACGAAGTTTTTTACGGCAATATGAAACGATATTTCCAGCTGAAGGAAAAAGAGGAGAGAGAACAGCAACTTCGCAGGAAGCAGATTACTTTCAGAAAAGGAGTGCGGATGGAAAATCTGACGTTCCGGTATCCTAATGGAAAAGAAATTTTCAGAGATGCTTCTGTGGAGATACCGGCAGGACATTCTGTGGCAATTATCGGGAGTTCAGGAATAGGAAAGACAACGTTTCTTGATTTACTTATGGGACTGTTGACGCCTCAGTCAGGTCATATCTGGTATGATGATTTTGATCTGACTGCGGGGAGAGATGCAGAAGGACCATGCAGGGCGGATCTTGGCAGTGTGGTGAGCTATATTCCTCAAAGCATATATTTAAACGGAGACACAATCCGGAGCAATGTGGTTTTTATGGCAGAGGAGGAGAATGAGGAACGAATTATCTCTTGTCTGAAGCGTGCCAGGATATGGGAAGACGTAAAAGAAATGGCGGATGGGCTGGATACATTGATCGGCGAAAACGGAACGGCATTGTCAGGCGGTCAGCGCCAGAGAATCGCGCTTGCCAGGGCATTGTATAAGGAATTTGAACTTTTGATCATGGATGAGGCAACGGCGGCGCTGGATATGGAGACAGAGAGAGAAGTGATGAAGGATATCCATCAGATGGAGGGGGATAAAACAATCCTGCTTGTCACGCATCATTTGAATCTGGCCGGGGGATGCGAGTTTGTCTATAAGATAGAGGATAAAAAGCTGGTAAAAATCAGATAAAAATCAGATAAAAAATACACGGAACCGGGGGGATAAAGAATTGACGGAGACATTTGTGCAAAACAGAGTATCAATCGTGACGCCAGTATATAATGGGGAAGGCTACCTTTCCCGGATGCTGGATTCTGTTCTGAGACAGTCTTACCGGGAGCTGGAAATGATTCTGGTGGACGGCGGGTCCGGGGACGGAACGCTTGTCCTGGCAGAAGGCTATCGGCAAAGATTTGAGGAGTTGGGAATCGAATACAGGATCCTCACCGGCGGCGGGAGCGCCGCTGCCGGATTAAACCGGGGTTTCCCTTTTGTGACCGGGGAATTTTTGATCTGGCCGGACGCAGATGATGTTCTTGAGAAGGAGTCTGTGAAAAAAAGGGTGGATTTTTTACGGAAATGTCCGGATTATCAATGCGTCAGGTCACTGGCTTACTATGTGTTGGAAGAAACGGGAGAGCGGACCCGGGAGGATGAGCGCAGAGGAGATCTGACAAATGAAAATCTGTTTTTTCCTGTTCTGAATGCAGAAACCTTTGTCTGTTGCGGCTGCTATATGTTTCGGACCGAACGCTTTTTTGAAATCTATCCGGAGAGAAGAATTCCGGACAGTTTTGCAGGACAGAATCTGCAGATGCTTCTGCCGTTTCTTTATCGCTATCCGTGTCCCACAATACGGGAGGAGCTGTACAGGGTGTATGTAAGACCCGGAAGCCATTCCCGCGCTCTGCGGACAGAGAAAGAGGAGAGAGAGCGATGCGAAGAATTCCAAACGCTGATTGATACACTGGCAGAAATATGCGGAATTACGGGTAAAAGGGAAAAACAGCTTGTAGAATCCGGGAAAGCAAGAATACGGTATCAGACAGAACTCAAATACGGAAAGAAATGGAGAGCCGCCGCTGCGGTAATCGATATGATGAAAAATGGCGGAATAACATTTGGAGAGTTTCTGGAAAAAGCAGCGTATATTTTTGCTGGAAAGCTGGTTGCAAGTGTCAAAGAGCGGCAGAGGGGTGGAAAAAATGTTGGGTGACAGAAAATTTCCGCTGGTTAGTGTGATTATTCCCGTGTATAAAACAGAAAAGTATCTGGAGGAATGCATTGCCAGTGTGCTGGAGCAGGATTATCAAAATATAGAGGTAATACTTGTGGATGACGGTTCTCCGGACAACTGCCCTGCTATCTGTGAAAACTATGCGGAGAAATACGAAAATATACAGGTTATTCATCAGGAAAATAAAGGAGCAGGAGCGGCAAGAAACCGGGGAATGGAGTCTGCAGGCGGGAGATATATTTTGTTTGTGGATTCGGATGACTGTCTGGATCGAAAAAGTACGGTTCGAAGACTGGTAGAAAAGGCGGAAGAAGAACAGACGGATATTGTGACAGGAAATTTTCGGCGGTTTGATGCTTTGAGATGCAGCGAAATGAACCGCCATCACTTAAGGGGCGGCAGCTATACTCGGACGGTGGATTTTCGGTTCAAAGGATTCCTGACAGATAATCATTTGATTTCGGACTGTGGGAAGCTTTATCGAACTTCATTCCTAAGAGAGAATCATTTAAAACATGCGGAGTACCGGATGATGGAGGATAAGCTGTTTAATATGATGTGCTGTACATATGAACCAAGGTACGGCTTTATACAGGAAAGTGTGTATTTATACCGCGTTACGGAAGGCTCTGTTACGGGCCGATATAAAGAGAATGTGGGAAATATGGCAAAAACATGGATTCACGTCGCGGAGAGCTTTTGGTATTTTACAGAAAAGCGCGGGATACAGGATGACTATGAAGACCTTCTTGCTTTTCATCTGCTTTGCGGGTTTTTTTCTATAGGAAGCCGGTCTCTGCAATTTGAAGGAGACATTAAAACCAGACTCAGAACAACGGTAAAGCTGCTGAAATCCTACGGAGAGCACCCCCTGGTAAAGAGACTGATGCCAGAGCTTGCAAGTGGAAACTATGTAAATAAGCTTCAGTCGTTTTTTTGGAGAACTCTTGTCCGTACTGCGTCTATTTTAGTTTGTCTAAGAGCATACCGGGTGTTAGCATGGGGAATTGCAGCTCTTAACGGGCTGGGAACCGAAAAGCAGACAAGCAGATTGAAATATAAAAGAACAATATAAACCGAGAGCTGATTGGAACCCACGAAAGAGAAGGAGACATTATGAAGAAGCTGTTAATTATAATTCCCGCCTATAATGAGGAAGCAAACATAGAAAAAGTAGTGACGAGTATTATCAAAGAGCAGGATCAATATGATTATGTGGTGGTTAACGATGGTTCTGAGGACAGGACAGAAGAAATTTGCCGCAGAAACGGATATGAGCTGCTTAATCTTCCGGTTAATCTGGGGCTTTCCGGCGCTTTTCGGACAGGACTTAAATATGCTTATCAAAAGGGATATCAGTATGCGGTTCAGTTTGACGCGGACGGACAGCACCGCATAGAATTCATACCGGATATGCTGGAGGAAATAGAGAAGGGTTATGATATTGTGATAGGATCCAGGTTTGTACACGGGAAAAAGGGAATGTCTCTGCGTATGGTTGGGAGCCGAATGATAACAGCGGCCATTAAGATGACCACAGGAGTCATAATAAAGGATCCGACATCAGGCATGAGAATGTTTTCAAGAGAGATAATCGGGGAATTTGTACATAACCTAAACTATGATCCTGAACCCGATACGATTTCACATTTGGTGAAAAAAGGAGTCAGGGTGGCTGAGATTCCGGTAATCATGGATGAAAGGCAAATGGGAGTCAGCTGTTTTAATATGGTCGGATCTGTAAAATATATGATACGAATATTGACGTCAATCCTGCTTCTTCAAAAATTTTGGATTGCCTTTTCGGGCCTTTTAATAATCATGGGGATTTTCCCGCAGCTATTCTATTTTTTATCCGGGCTTTTGGAATTTCAGGAGTCAATTAATATGATTTATTTAGTGATTCTATTTATTTTGATTATAAAGCTGTTTTTGACATCTGTTCAGATTTCGGGATTAGAAAGTAAGGTTGACAGTTTGATCCAACAGATGGTAATTGACAGGAAACTGGACAAAGAAAAGAATGAAAGGAAACATTTAACGAATGAGAAAGGCGCTGCTGTGCGCAGAGCGCCGGATGAAGAGGAAAGATAAAGGTTAAACGGGGAGAGACAGGATGATAGAAAAAACAAAAAGAAAGCTGCTCATTAGTTTTGCTGTGCTGATTTTTTTGTGTATTTGTATTATGTTTGTGCAGTCGCGTTTTATGAGCATGAAGAGCAAGGAGACCATCGGAGAGGTGGGAGAGCTGTATATGTCAGAGGTGAACAGGCAGATGCAGCAGAAGTTCGAAGCTGTTACGGATATCTGGCTGCATGAGGGGCAGGCGATTATCCAGAGAACGCCGCCTGAAGAGACAGTGTATGGAGAGGAATTGAAGGAAGAGCTGGGGATGAGCACCTATGGGAGGAGTTTCGTATCTCTTGAGTTATATAGCGATTCCGGTAAACATGAAGTGATATATGGAAACTCTGCAACGAGCGAAAATCCGCTGGGTGTTCAAAAACTTTTGCAGGAAGAGGGTAAATGGATTAGTGGCGGAAGAGATTCAAAGGGGAACAAGGTAGCCCTGTTCGCACTGGAGGTGGCTTATCCAATGGCGGATGGAGAAACCAGTTCTATGATGGTTCTGAGTTTGCCTATGGAAGAGCTGGAGAGAGCGCTTGTGCTGGATGATGACAGATCTCTGGCATATTCCATGATTATTCGTGCAAATGGAACCTTTATTGCGCAGGGCAGAGACATTACAGAAGGAAATTACTTTGACAGGCTAAAAGATATGGCAGAGGAAATTGACGGAAAGAGGGCGGAAGATTACATACAGGAGCTTCAGGAGGCGATTGAGGCTGGAGAAGACTATTCAGTGCAAATCAAAACAGAAGGAGAGACAAAACATCTTTACTGTATTCCGCTTAACGGAACAGACTGGTATCTGATTTCTGTTATGCCGTACGGTGCTTTGGAGAGTGCAATTAATGACCTGGGAAATGCGAGACAGATTTCACTGATTGGCATGGTATTTGTTATGCTGGCGGCGATGGTTATAGTTTTTATTCTGTATTACCGGATGAGCCAAAGGCAGGTGAAGCGTCTGGAAATAGCGATAAAAGAGACGAAAGAGGCGAATAAGGCAAAGAGCGAATTTCTGTCGAATATGAGTCACGATATTCGTACACCGGTTAACGGTATTGTCGGAATGACGGCGATTGCTCTGGCAAATGTCCGGGATGCGGCGAAGGTACAGGACTGCCTGAAAAAGATTGCCCTTTCCAGCAGACACTTGATTGGACTGATTAATGATGTGCTGGATATGTCTAAGATCGAGAGCGGTAAGATTTCTTTGAATATGGATGTGATTTCTCTGCGTGAAACGCTGGAGGCCATCGTCAATATTATACAGCCGCAGATAAAAGATAACGGGCAGCATTTTGATGTTTTTATCCGGAATATTGAGACAGAGATGGTATGCTGTGATAATGTGCGTCTGAATCAGGTGCTTCTTAATCTGCTGTCAAATGCGATTAAGTTTACAGGGAGGGATGGAACCATCAATGTATATCTGTCCCAGGAGAAGTCGCCGCTGGGGTCGGAATACGTAAGATGCCATTTTAGGGTAAGAGATACCGGCATCGGAATGTCAGAGGAATTCCAGCAGAAGATTTTTGAGAGCTTTTCCAGAGAGGATCGTGCAAGAAAGATAGAAGGCACAGGCCTTGGAATGTCAATTACCCGTTATATCGTAGAAATGATGAAAGGAACGATAGAACTTAAGAGCCGGCAGGGCGAGGGAACAGAGTTTCATATTACGCTGGATCTGGAGCGGGCGGAGGAGAAGCTTGGGGATATGGTGCTTCCGCCGTGGAATATTCTTGTAGTGGATAACAATCAGGAGCTGTGCGAGAGTGCGGCGGAACAATTGAAAGAGATCGGTATACAGGCAGAATGGGCAACCAGCGGAGAGCAGGCCCTGAAGATGGTAAAAGAGCATTTTGACAAATCGAAGGCATACCATGTTGTACTTCTTGACTGGAAGATGCCCGGGATGAACGGACTGGAGACAGCGCGGAAACTACATAAGCTTGTGGGCGAGGATTTACCGATTCTGATTATTTCTGCATATGATTGGAGTGACATTGAAGAGGAGGCGCGGCAGGCGGGTGTGATGGGCTTCATATCCAAACCATTATTTAAGTCTAATCTTTATTTGGGCCTTAGTAAGTTCGCCGGAGAGAAATCGGAAGAAGATGCAAAGCCGGAGAAACAGGAAATCAATTTTGAAAACAAACGGATTTTGCTGGCAGAAGATAATGAATTAAATATGGAAATTGCGAAGGAGCTTCTGGAAGAGATAGGATTTGAAGTGGACTGGGCGGAAGATGGCAAGATATGTACGGAGATGTTTGCAGACTCGGCAGAGGGTTATTATGCTGCAGTGCTGCTGGATATCCGAATGCCCGTGATGGACGGATATACGGCGTGCAAGATTATCCGTTCTATGGAGCGAAGCGATGCAGGACTGCCGATTATCGCTATGACAGCCGATGCTTTTTCAGAGGATATGTACAAAAGCGCAGAATATGGAATGAATGAGCATGTGGCAAAACCGATTGATATTGACAAACTGCATCAGGTTCTGGTGCGTTACATAAAATGAGCGGATTGCGAATGTTTTTGTCGATTTTAAGAGTGCAAAGCACGAAAAATCGACATCAGACTCATTTGTCGGGCAACTCATAAAATAAAAAAATAGCAATAGGAAGGAAAAAATGAAACAGGAAAAGCATAGTGATACCAAGCGAAAAATACTGGTTGTAGATGATTCGGAGATGAACCGCTCTCTGCTGTGCGATATGCTATCCGGCAAATATGAGATTCTGGAGGCAGAAGATGGCTTAGAGGCTTCAGCGATCTTACAGAGCAGAGAACAGGAGATTGCCTTGATACTTCTTGATATTGTCATGCCCAGGCTGGATGGCTTCGAATTGCTGACAATAATGAACAAAAACGGATGGATTAAGAATATACCGGTCATTATTATTTCCTCAGAGACAGTTCCGGCTTATGTGGATAAGGCATATGATCTTGGGGCGCAGGATTATATTAGCAGACCGTTTGATGAGCGGATTGTGCAGCGGCGGGTAAGGAATACTTTGATGCTGTTTTTCAAACAGAAGGAATTGTCAAATATGGTTGTGGAGCAGCTGCAGGAAAGAGAAAATGAAAATGCATTAATGACTGAGATTCTGTCAAATATCGTAGAAACCCGTAACGGAGAGAGCGGGCTTCATGTTTTACACATCCGTATTCTGACAGAGCTGCTCCTGAAGAAGCTTTTGGATAAGACAAATCAATATCCTGTTAGAAGACAAGATATTCCGCTTATCTGTAACGCGTCTTCGTTTCATGATATTGGTAAGATGGTATTACCCACGGAGATTCTGAATAAACCCGGGAAATTGACAGCGGAAGAGTTTGAAGTGATGAAGACTCATTCGATAGAAGGCGCTAATCTTCTGAAGAATCTGCCTATGCGGGAAAACGAGCCTCTTGTTAAAATAGGGTATGACATCTGCCGTTGGCATCATGAGAGATATGACGGAAGCGGATACCCGGATGGACTGAAAGGAGATGACATTCCAATTGAGGCGCAGATCGTAGCGCTTGCGGATGTCTATGATGCATTGCGGAGCAGCCGCGTTTATAAACCTCCTTATTCTCATGAGACAGCAATGAATATGATTATGAATGGAGAATGCGGTGCATTTAACCCTATTCTGCTGGAATGTCTGAGCGAGCTTTCGCATACTTTGGAAGAAGCCCTGAAGATCAATTCCAAAAGCAATATTTCCGAAGGGAGGATTGTACAGGCAATTGAACAGCAATTTGAAAAAGGCGGCATAGATTTCTCTGACCGGACGCTGCGCCTTCTTGAGAGAGAGAGAATAAAAAACCGTTTCTTTGCAAACATTTCTCATGAGATTCAGTTTGAGTATACAAAGGTGCCGGAGATGCTGACGCTGTCTGAGTGGAGTGCGGAGTATCTGGGGCTTTCTGAGGTTATTATGAATCCGAAGGAGACTGTTTGGGGTACGGAAATTTTCCAAAAAGAAGATTTTGAACAGATGCTGCAGGCGTTAGAAGGGGAAGAATGGGAGAAAAATGTGTTTGAAAGGGATTATATGCTTTTGATTCATGGAAGAAAACGATGGAACCGCGTGATCGCAAAATCCATCTGGAGTGAGGAAGAACCAGAGAAATTTGTAGCTGCTATCGGTAAGATTGTGGATATTCATGATGAAAAAGAAAAAATGAAACATTTGAAAACCATTTCGGAACATGACTCATTAACCGGTCTTTTAAATCATAAGACAGCGAAAGAAAGGATAAAAGCCATCCTTGACAGCGATGAGGAATTGAAGTATATTTTGGTTTTGATTGACCTGGACGGATTCAAACAGGCGAATGATCAGTATGGGCATTTATTCGGAGATGAGGTGCTTAAATATGTAGCGTCTACATTGTCAAAGAGCGTGAGAGGAGCGGATATGGTTGTCCGGACAGGCGGAGATGAGTTTCTGCTTTTTATGCCTTATAAGGATGAGACAAAACTTCCGGTAGATCGTATCTTCCGAAGCCTGGACAGTGATTTCAAAGGATTTCACGTCAGTGCCAGCATGGGCGTTGCAAAGGCAATGGAGTGCGGCAGAGACTATGATAGATTGTTTCATATGGCGGATGAGGCATTATATCAGATGAAGAAGAATGGTAAGCATGGATATTGTTTTTATGAAAGCTCAGGCGGGACGATGCAGTCGGCGCTGATATGTGACAGAGAAGAAGAGGAACAGGCAGGAAAGGATAATTAAGAGAATGACAATAAAAGAGTGTTATGATGCAATGGGAGCGGATTATAGCGAAGTAGAACGTCGTTTGCGCAAGGAGGAACGGATTAAAAAGTTTTTATGTAAAGTTCCGGAGGATGAGAGCTACATGCTTCTGTATGAGTCTTTGGAACAGCGGAATATGGACGAAGCGTTCAGAGCCGCGCATACTATGAAGGGTATATGCCAGAATCTTGCGCTGACAGAGCTTGGACATTCGGCCGCGGCGCTTTCGGAGCGGCTGAGGGACAGACGGGAATATGCAGAAGATGTGGAAGAATTATTTGCACAGGTGCAGAAGGACTATGCCAGGGCAGTGGAGTGTATCCGCCAGTTGTAAGAAAAGACAAGAAGGCGGAAATCTTTAAATCGGAGAACAACGAAGAGAAAACAGTTAATTCATATTCAACGGGGGCATCGGGTTTGTACCAGATGCCCCCGCCGTTGTTTTCTCTTTGGCAATTATAGTCAGCCCATCCGCATATGACTCCTCCGGTAATACTTCTTCAGAAATAGTATCTTTCTGCCGGATGATTTCCGTTATCCACTGGCAGGACAGGCTTACCCTCGCTTTACAGCATGGCGGAATTCTCATTGGCAGATCAAATATAAGGCGATAAGCGATTTCCTCTCAATGAGCTGTATCTTTTCGAATTGAAAAGCTTGCCGCTGCAGCAATAGCGGCTAAGCACATATTTATGATCCAAAGAGGTGCATAACCAAGTCCTTCCCGCACAAGGAGCTATATTAATATTGCAATATTGTAGGTTGCGTACTGCGCATGCAGTAGTGAATGTGATCAGCCAGATTCGGAGAAAAGTTGGAGAGGGGTACATAGAAACTGTTGTAAATAGTGGATATCGTTTTGTGGGGTAAGTATGTAAAATGGATAATGGCATCTGTCCGTGGATGAAAGCTGGCAGATGTTTTTTTTTCGCAGATATGCTATTCTATAAGCAGTTTCTTGATTGCAGATACGAGTATAATCAGTGCTGCACTGCGAAATAACGAAATGATTGCCTGGGAAGGAGAAAATAATGGTTGGTAAAAAACTATTGATTATTGAAGATGATATGGATTTAAGAGAAGGATTGCGCTTTTCTTTTGAAGGAGATGGATATGAGGTTTTCGATGTGGGAACCAGAAGAGAGGGACAGCAGGAAATCAAAAAAGGTAGTTATGATCTTGTGCTTTTGGATTGCAACCTCCCGGATGGAACTGGATTTGACCTGTGCAGGGAAGTGCGCAAGTTCAGTAATATTCCTATTATCATGTTGACTGCCCGTGATACGGAAATGGATGAAATCAAGGCATTGGAATTGGGTGTGAATGATTTCCTGTCAAAACCGTTTTCCCTGGGTGTACTGAAGGCGAGAATGAAACGGATTCTAAATGAAAAAGCAGAAACGGCATATTTATGCTCCGGAAATATTGTCATTGATAAAAGTACCTGTAAAGTCTATAAGGATGAGGAGGAAGTAGCATTAAGCAAATTAGAATACAGGCTGCTGATGTACTTCATTGAAAATAAAAACCATGTGCTGTCGAAGGAACAGATTTTAAGCCAGATTTGGGATAGTGACGGAAAGTATGTAGACAACAATACAGTTTCTGTAAATATCAGTAGATTGCGAATGAAGATAGAAGAGGATGCATCCAATCCAAAGTTTATAAAGACCATTCATGGAGTTGGATATATTTGGAAGGAATAGGAACATGATTCTCAATATCATACTTGTGGTGCTGTTATGCTTCACTGTAGGGTACAGCATTTATAAAAATAGAAAAACCTATCGTTCGATAGACAGGTTATTAGATTGTGTGTTAAATCAGGAAAAGATAGAACTATCCGATGTCAAGGAGGGAGAACTGTCTGCCCTGGTAAATAAGATCAACCGGATTCAGGAAGTCTTGGGAAAACAGGTGGAGATGGCAGAGGCGGAAAAAGAGCAGGTAAAAAGCCTTGTTTCCAATATGTCGCATCAGCTTAAAACACCGTTGGCAAACCTCTCTATCTATACGGAAATATTAAATGGTCGGAAATTAGACGAAAAGAGGAAAGCGGAAGTTGCTGAAAAAATCAAAAAGCAGATTGATAAGCTGGATTGGATCATAGGCTCATTGGCTAAGATGGTAAAACTGGAGCAGGATGTGATTGCATTTGATGCAGAAGGAATCTCAATCAAAAAAACACTTCTGGATGCAATAGACACCGTATATGAAAAGCTGGAGAAGAAAGGAATCATGCTTGTTTCGGAACCATATGAGGATATCCGGCTGTTTCATAATCGGAAATGGACGGTTGAAGTTTTTGTAAATCTTCTGGAGAATGCGATCAAGTACACGCAGCAGGGAGGCACAATACAGATCAAGGTTTGTCCCTATGAAATCTATACAGAGATTCAGATTATTGATAACGGATGCGGTATTCATGAGGAGGAGATTACAGAAATATTCAAACGATTTTACAGAAGCCGGGAAGTGGAGCACATAGAAGGCTCCGGTATTGGACTGTATCTGTCGAATCTGATTCTTGAAAAGGAAAAAGGCTATATGGTAGTGAAGTCCGTCTATGGAGAAGGAAGCTGCTTTTCTGTGTTCTTACAAAACTGTAAGAATTGATTACCGCCCTGTAAAGAAAATGCAAGATTCCACAGATATACTGTTGGTATCAACAGGAAAGGAGCGGTAAGCCATGAGTAAAATACTGGAATTAAGCCATGTAGAAAAAATATATGGTGAAAAAGAGAATCAGGTAAAAGCGCTGAAGGATATCAATATACAAGTAGGAGAAAGAGAATTTATTGCTATTGTAGGGACCTCTGGCAGCGGAAAATCCACACTTTTAAATCTTGTCGGAGGGCTGGATACTCCTACAAAGGGAAAAATTCTTGTAAAAGGAAAAGAGATCGGTTCACTTACCAGAAAGGAACTGACTATTTTCCGGCGGAGAAACATCGGGTTTGTATTCCAAAATTACAGTCTCATGCCCGTCTTGAATGTATATGATAATGTTGCCCTCCCGGTAACTTTTGATAAAGGGAAACATATCAATCGTAAGTATATCGAACAATTGCTGAAGGAGCTGGGGATTTGGGATAAACGGAAAAAGTATCCAAATGAGTTGTCAGGAGGACAGCAGCAGAGAGTTGCGATTGCAAGGACCTTAGTCAATAAACCTGCAATCCTTCTGGCGGATGAACCCACGGGAAACCTGGATTCAGTTACAACCATAGAAGTCATCGGATTGCTGAAAACGAGCTGCAGAAAGTACAATCAGACAATCCTGATGGTAACGCATAATGAGGCTATTGCACAGATTTGTGACAGGATCATCCATATTGAAGATGGAATGGTAACGTCAGGAACACACCTGTTTCCCCAAAAAGGTGGTGATGGCGTATGTTAAAACTGGCGTATAAATATATGCGGTATTATAAAAGCCAGACCTTTGCAATTCTGGCAAGTATCATCTTAACGGCTGCCTTGTTGTCTGGCGTCAGTTCCCTGATCTACAGCAGCCAGATGAACAGTCTGGAGAATCATAAGACCATATATGGGGATTGGCATTATTACCTGGATGTGGAACCGGAGGTATTTGAGGAAGTACGCAGTGGGCAAACAGATGCCGGATTTCAGGTGGAGCAATGCGGTAAAATGGAAATCCGGGATGTGGTGACAGAACCTTATCTCATTTATTTTATCAATACGGATAATTCTTACCGACAGATGGCACACAGGGAGCTTATTGAGGGCAGTTTTCCCGCAGGAGCAAACGGGATAGCGGCGGATCGTTACACGTTGGGGAATTTGGGATTTTCAGGGGAGATTGGCGATACATTAAGCCTGAATGGAAAAGATTATGTCCTGACCGGAATCATAAAAAGTGCCTGGGCAGCCAGTTCTAATGAAATGGAACTATTTGTGGGAGAGGATTTTGAAGGCCGGGGAAGCCAGCCCCTTTTATATTTGAGATTCGATGAAGGGGAGAAGCTTTATAAGCAGTTGGACGCTTTCTTGAAGAAGTATCAAATCTCCAGTGATGCAGTAACGGCAAATGATGAAGTTGTCATGTACCTGGGCGGCGAACAGCCGGACAGTATCACAGACATCGTAAAGTTTGCATTGACAGATGAAAGTGGTAATTTCACATACATTGTTTTGAAATTGCAAAGTGAGTATAACCTGGCATTCAATGGGATGATCTTGCTGCTCTGTGTTTTTAGTTTGTTCATCATAAACAGCATCTTTCATATCTCTGTTTCCAAACGTACAGCGGAGTATGGCATGATGCAGACACTTGGAATCAGTGAAAAAAGCATTGGTGGCACGCTGATTTTAGAATTATGGATCTTATTTTTTATCGGTTATCCGATAGGGTGTCTGTTAGGGAACGGGATTCTGAATCTGCTTTACGGACAGTTAGATGGTGTCTTTTCCACTCAAACGGTTGGAGCAGCAGGAACTGGTATGAAACTTTCCGGGCTGGATCAGACCGTTGCACAGGAGAGCATGGGAACTGCAGCGTTCCATGTGTCCTGGGATGCGATGGTCATCGGTTTTCTTTTCTTATTGGTAACATTGGCGGCCGTTGGTTTTTGCACGGTATATTCTATGCGAAAACAATCAATCCGGCAGGTGATGAGCGGAGATATCTCCTTTGTAAAAAGCAGAAGGAAGATATACAGCTTAAGAAATGCCAGCCTTGCGAATGTTGTAGTAAGAAAATTCATGTTCTCTAATAAGAAAAGGGTCATTGGAATTTTGCTGTCCTTGTCGATTGGAGGATGTATCTTCCTTTGCACCACTTATATGGTAGAGAATTTGAAGGTACACGCAGAAATGTCCATGAAGTCAGACGATGGCCTGGGATCAGAATACCGGATTTCTGTAAAATCAAATGTTTTATCGGATACCATTCCGGCATCAACTGTTGATGCAATAAAAGATATGCCGGATTTGTCGGAGGTATATGCTACGAAATATACGTTGGGAGAACTTACGATTCAGGCGCAGGAACTGGAATGGAAGGAATACTTTAATGAGCGGAATGCAGACGGTTACTTCCAGCAGCAGTATGGTGGAATCTGTGTAGACAAAGAAGATGGAACCTACGGGATCAAGTATGATGTTTACGGATATGATGCTGGAATGCTCGAACAATTGCAAGAGTTTATTCTGGAGGGAGAGATTATCCCGGAAGAGTTGGAAGAAGGGAATCAGATCATAGCAGTTGCAAATATGGACGGACAGGGGAATTACAACTTTTATGGAAAACATCCCGGAGATATTATTACGCTGCGGGTTCCAAGAGACTTGAACTGTTCTCAAGAGGTGTTGGCATTCCAGGAGGCAGAGGAAAGTTACATCACAAAAGAATTTGAAATTGCAGCCATCGTAAGCCGTGCATTGGCCCAGGAGGACAGTTTCCTGAATGTGGAACCGTGGAGTAATACGCAGAGCTTTATCATGACAAACCAAGAAATGAGCAGTCTGTTTGGAATTGAGGATTACAGTTTTGTGAATGCATCTCCGGCTGCCGGGGCGGACCCCGATCAGGCAAGCGGCCAGTTACTGCAAAAGATTCAGGATGTACCAAAGGCGGTCTTGCAGGACTATACTGTGGCAATCGAAACACAGAAGAATTATCTGCGGCAGCAACAGTTATTCTTTTCGGGAATCGCCCTGATCTTGCTGGTCATTAGTTTGTTCCATATCATGAACAGCATGAATTATTCTATCCTCTCTCGTAGGCGGGAATATGGTATTATCCGGGCGATGGGGATTACAGATATTGGATTTTATAGGATGATCTTAAGGACAGGAATCCTGTATGGTATTCTGGCAGACCTCTTTATTTTCCTGATTTACAATCTCGTTTTTCGGAGAATCATGGATTATTATATGGCCCATGTGGTACAGTTTCTACACTTTACAGCAGGAGTTCCGAATGGAATCATGGCAGCGGTTATGATATTAAATATTGTCATTGCGGTCATAGCAGTCAGCATTCCAGCGAGAAAAATTGTGAAATCGAATATCATAAATGAAATTGAACGGTAGAATAGAAGAAAGATTGTGAGTTTATACAGTCAGTTTGACTAATATGTTTTTTACACAAAGAGGCACGAAAAAAAAGTTGGAATAATTACAGAAAAATCAGGAAGCTAACTGTAAGAGTTATGGTTAGCTTCCTGATTGCTTTCTATAATTTCCATCTCTCAAGCATCGTTGAGAATACAATTTTTCTAATAGATATGCCTTTCTGCAAATATTTTCTTTGCGGTATAAATGGCATTTAAAACTTTGGGAAAACCGGTGTAAGGAATACACTGGATAAATGTTTCGATGATTTTTTCGGGAGAAAGTCCAACGTTAAGGGAGCCATTGATATGTACTTCTAGCTGTGGTTCACAACCCCCGGTGGTCAGTAAACTTGTAATTGTTATCATTTCACGTTCCTGCATACTAAGTTCAGGCCGTGTATAGACATCTCCGAAAGCAAATTCTATGATGTATTTTCCTACATCCGGGGCAATATCTTGTAACGATTGTATGACATTTTCACCTCCGATACCGTCAATTTCTTTAAGCTTCTCAGCCCCCAGTTCAAAACGTGCGTTGCTCATTGCATTTACCTCCCTATTTAGTCAAGTCTTTTTTCCTTGAAAATCAAGGATTTTTTCAATATATCATCAATAAATATCTCAGAAGAAGGAGCCATAGGAATGGACATTTCTCTGTATCTGGTACGAAAATAGCGGATTTTA
>OAUU01000379.1_pt1 | contig 36667 bp, 35 predicted proteins | sample 1501381 | NCBI WGS metagenome assembly OAUU01 (sample SAMEA2580057, study PRJEB22360) | human gut metagenome | reverse complement strand
CTTGCGCGTCTAACTCATCACTAAAGTAACGAGAATGCGACGCGCCGTTTTCAAAAGACACCTACAAAACCCTCTTCGACTGGATCGACCAGAACCATTTTTCGACGGGGCAGTATTCCTACAAAGAAGCAGTGATCGACGAACTGGCAACGGCGTCTGTGAAAGAATATGTGACGAAGATATCGGTACAGGTGTTTCGTACGTGAAATGTTTTTTATCAAGCAAAAAAAAGCCAGAAGCAAACGATACACAGCGTTTCTGGCTTTTCTTATTTTTGCCTTTTATTTCTGACCCAAAGGGTCCAGGAACGCAACGTCTGCCTGTGCGGAAACGATCTTACCGCAGTCGGAAAACGAACCGCCCTGTTTTATTCGTGGATTTTTCTGGTATTACACATTTTAACAAATTCCGGATCAAAATGTTTTACCGCAGTTCCCTGATAGCCGAGATCCAGTGAGCTGATTCTCTGCATTTCCTCTTCGGTCAGTGTAAAATCCCAGATCTGAAAATTCTCTTCGATTCTCGTCTTGTGAACCGATTTCGGAATGACCACAACGCCGCGCTGTACATTCCAGCGCAGAACAACCTGTCCTACCGCCTTTCCATGTGCAGCCGCGATTTCTTTTACCATTTCATTGTCAAACGGATTGTGACGGCCTCCACCGAGCGGTGCCCATGCCTCCGGCACAATCTGGTACTCTTCCATAACTTTTAACGCAGGCTCCTGTGTGAAATACGGATGCATTTCTATCTGGTTGACCATCGGACGGATCGCTACGGTCTCGCAGAAGTTTGTCAGCACATGAGGATAAAAATTGGAAACACCAATGGCTCTTAACTTTCCTTCTTTGTATGCATCCTCCATAGCACGCCATGCACTGAAATAATCTTTCATTGCCTGGTGCAGCAGATAAAGATCAAGATATTCCACGCCCAGCGTCTCAATTGAATGATCAATCGCTTTCTTTGCCATTTCATAATTCTGCATATCCTGTACCCACATCTTGGATGTGATGAACAGTTCTTCACGGGTGCAGATTCCTTCTGCAATCGCCTCACGGACGGCTTCCCCAACGGCATCTTCATTTGTATAAGAAGCCGCCGTGTCGATCAGACGATAGCCCGCCCGGATGGCATTTAATACAGATTCTTTGCACTCTTCTTTATCTCTTACCTGAAAAACCCCAAAACCCTCCATCGGCATTTTTATACCATTTGTCAATACTTTATATTCCATTTTTGTTTCCCTTTCTTATCAAATAAATGCAGTAAACACATGTTCTTCCATCTTTGGCAGGCCGTATTTATTTTATTTCTGGCTGTCCAAATCGATCTTCATATTCACATATGCTGCCAGTTTTTCCTCATCCGGGTAATAGTAACGCACGTTTTTATTCAGGCTTTCCATTTTCTTCATCTCTTCGTCGGTCAGTTCGAAACCGAAGATATCGAGGTTTGCCTTGATGTGCTCCGGATTCGTAGAACCCGGGATGACGATATTTCCAACCTGGGTGTGCCATCTTAAGATGACCTGCGCAGCGCTCTTTTCATATTTTTCCGCAAGTTCTTTGACAATCGGCTCCTCAAGCAGTGCATGATCACCGTGTCCCAACGGATACCATGCCATCACACGGCAGCCGCACGGAGCAAGTGCGGAAATAGTCTCCTCATCGCGGTAATACGGATGCGCTTCCATCTGGATCACATGCGGTTTGATTTCGCACTCTTCCAGCAGTTTTTTCAACTTTTCACCCTGGAAATTGGAAATACCGATAGCTTTGATTTTGCCCTCTTTGTACGCTTTTTCCAGTTTGCGGTAGCCTGCCATGAAGTCGCCTGCCGGCTGATGGATAAACATCAGATCGATGTAGTCGGTTCCAAGCAGTTCCAGGCTCTTTTCTACCGTTCCTTCTGTCAGATACTGGCTCGCCCATATTTTGGTCGAGATGAAAATGTCCTCTCTTGCCACACCGGATCTTTTAACCCCGCGCCCAACTGCACGCTCGTTCATATAAGCCTGTGCAGTATCAATCATGCGGTATCCGCATGCTAATGCGTCCACAACCGCCTGCTCTGCCTGATCCGGTGTCATCATGAAAGTTCCGATTCCCACTGCCGGGATCTGCACCTGATTGCTTAATGTAAAGTTCATCATCATAACCTCCCTGTTTTATTTTGATGTGTGATATTTTGTTATTTCCCTGTCTTTGTAGCTTTAGTTTATCACCCGGGAGTTGCTACCGAGCAAGTACTTTTTTGAAAAAAATCCCTAAAATCTAATCGTTCATTCCTGTTTCGGATCGACTCAAATGTTTACAAAAACGTCATACCATGAATCCCTCATCCATAGTATGACGTTTTTCTTCTCTGCATTTTGTTTTCTATTTTTTATCTTTTCAATCCTGCATTCATGTTCTTTCGTCTTTTTATACTTCCTTTGCTGTAATATGCCGACAGCATCTCCGCTGTGATCGACTTTCCGAAACGTCTCGGACGGCTGCTGCAGATAAATTTTGATGTAGTACTGATCACTCTGTTGGTATATTCCAGAAGCGGTGTTTTATCTACATAGATTTCTGAATGAATGACTTCCGAAAATGCTTCATTTCCCGGATTTAAAAATCTTCCCATGGCGGCCTCCTTCCTGTTCACATTGTGATCTTTCCTGTATTCAGGAAACACGGAAAGAACTCCGATGGGTAGACTTTATCCTGCAAAAAATGCTGCACCACAGATTCTCCCAAACAATCAAAAAACAGAGCGAAAATCTCCTGGACTTTCACTCTGCTTTTGCTTCTTTTACAGTTTTGCGCGGAAGAATGCACAGATTTCGTCCCACACTTCCTTCTGGAAGAAACGAAGATCTGCGTGGTCGGCATCCTCGATCGAAAGCAGTGTGACGTCGCACCCCGCTTTTTCCAGTTCGTCGTGCAGTTCCTCTCCCTGTCCGAACGGAACAGTATGGTCATCCTCTCCGTGGATAATCAGAAACGGCGGTGCGTCTTTTGTCACGAAGCTGACCGGACAGCACGCGAGTGCTTCTTCCGGATGGCGCATCACGTTTTTGCCCATCAGAAGGGATTCCGGAGATGCCGCACACTGCTCCTGATCACTGTACGGGAATCCGCGGAAATCGGTCGGCGGGTACCACGGGCAGGCGGCCTGTACGGCACTGGAATATTCCAGATTTTCTCCCACATCATAAACGGGATCTGTCGCAAGCGCTGCCATGCAGGTCAGATAACCGCCCGCAGACTCTCCCATCACACCGATGCGGTCCGGATCAATGTTGAAGCGATCGGCATGTGCACGCAGATAACGGATTCCTGCTTTCACATCCTGCAGCGGTGCCGGAAATTTTGCCTCATTACTCGTGCGGTATTCTACCGATGCAACAACGAATCCCTGCTGTGCCAGTACGGACAGATAGGCAAGATGTGCCGAGCGGTCCATCTGGATCCAGGCCCCTCCGCAAATCCATACCACACACGGGTATTTTCTGGTGTTATCCCGCGGGTAAATCAAATCCAGCTTCAAATCCTGCACCGTGTTTCCAAACCAGGCATCCGCCTGTGCAAATGTAATTCCTGTTGTGACGCAGAATTGTGGTTTTTCTGCTTCTACCTGAATTCTTCTTCTCATGTGTAATAAACCCCCATATTTCTGTTTTCCTGACCGTTCGTCGCAGCCTCCGGCCGGAAATCACCTTTTTTGTTTACTTCTCATCCATTGCCTTTTTGATCGCACCAAGCAGCTCCTCATACGTCTCATACGCCGGAATCTGCGGATAGTCGGCTTTAATTTTGTCGGTCGAGCGGAACAGAAATCCTGCTTTGCTTGCCTGAATCATGCCAAGGTCATTGTAGGAATCACCGCTTGCGATCGTCTCAAATCCGATGGACTGCAGTGCTTTTACGGTGGTGAGCTTCGACTGCTCGACTCTCATCTTAAAACCTGTGATCTCGCCGTCGTCTGCGACTTCCAGAGAGTTGCAGAACAGCGTCGGATAGCCCAGTTTTTTCATCAGCGGTGCGGCAAACTCTGTAAAGGTATCGCTGATCAGGATCACCTGGGAGAAGGTGCGCAGCTCGTCAAGGAACTCTTTTGCACCCGGCAGCGGATCAATTTTTTCAATCGTAGCCTGAATTTCTTTCAGTCCAAGGCCATGCTCTTTTAAGATTCCAAGTCTCCATCTCATCAGTTTATCGTAATCCGGCTCGTCGCGTGTCGTTTTTTTAAGTTCCGGGATTCCGCTTGCCTCCGCAAACGCGATCCAGATTTCCGGTACCAGTACTCCTTCTACATCCAGACATGTAATATACATTGTTATGATCCCCTTTCCTGCGCTGCCCGCCTTGTTTGCCGACGGGATTTTTGTTTTTTTCACAGCATCACTTTACCACACTATATCATAGAATCCATATCACTGCAAATTAAAATCACGTTTTATTTTTCTTATACGTATATATCTCTCTAAAATTACATTCTTTTTACAAAATCGTTGTTTTTTACAAATTCATATATTTATATGTTTTTTGACTATTGATTTGTTTCATATATTTATATAATAATTACAAGCATTTTTATTAATTTTCTATTTTATCATCCATATTAACGAACGAATTTACTTTTCAGATAGTGCACTAATCTAAGGATAAATAAAAAACTAAAACCATCCAACAATACTTATGAAAGGAGACCACTCATCATGAAAAAATTAAAAACATGTCTTGCATTTTTTATTTGTTGTATTCTGTCCTTAAATATAGGAATTTGCAATGTAAAGGCAGATAATAATGTTGTTTTATCTAACAAAGCATACCTATTAAAAACCGGAATGCCACAAAAGGAAATAGAAAAGCTGGATGATGACGTCATGCAGTTCATTGTGGATGACTTAAAAAGTGGAGGTAAACATTTTGAATATATTAATTCAAAAAAACTTTTAAATCCGGCATCAACTGAATAAAGCCATAAATAAGAGGTAACTCATTATGAAAAAAATCAAATTTTTATTTTTCACCCTGTTATTCTGTTTTTCTGTTCCAGTCAAAGCAGACACTGCATTCGAAAATGACGATACGGTATTGTGCTCTTTTTTAAAAGAAAACGTACCAGAAAATGCTTCGCCAATAGAATCCAGTTTAGAAAACGAGTATCGAAAAACTTCTTCCAAACCTATCGATTTCTATTTTTTTAAACGATCTGAAAAGACAAAAAGTTTCCAAGATCTGTATGCCGCAAATGTACTCACCTATCAGGAAAAATCAGATCGTTCTTTGTTATATCAGACAGTTTTCGATTTTCAAAATATAACCCAGGTAAGAACTGCGAAAGAAGACTTTATCCGTCTGGAGACAGATCCACTGATGTATCTTTTTGAATTAGAAAAAGCAGAATTGTGGACTCGGAACAGCACGGAAGAACCCTGGACGCTGGAACGGAAAATCACAACGCCTGGAAATCCAGATTTTTATCTTCCTTATAGCCAGTTTTCTTCTGATAAAAAATATTTTCGAATTCTGGCATCTTTTTCCTGGAGCCCGAGCCCTGCTGAGGAAAGCGAAGTTTCTTCGCCAGAATATCATTGCATTTATACCTCTGTGTATCCGGTATATCAGATTCCGGTGAAAGTACTCGTTTTGATATGCGGAGGCGCAGCTTTCTTCTTTCTCTACCGGAGACACAAAAAAAATCATATCTCCCAAAAAGATGTTCCGTAAGCTGCGCCTTTTCAACATGTTTTCGTCACTGTTCAGAGCCAACTTCCAAAATGCTACGCATCTCATCGGTGTGGCTTTATCTGCTTTTCATCGCATCCCGAATCCGCTCCAGTGCCTCGGTCAGGGTTGCGCGCGGGCAGGCGATGTTGATCCGCTGGAAGCCGCGACCGCAGTCTCCGAAGATCTTGCCGCTGTCGAGCCACAGCTTCGCCTTGTTGATGATCAGGTCTTCCAGTTCGTCGACAGAAAGCCCCGTCTCACGGAAATCGAGCCATACGAGATATGTTCCCTCCAGGTCGATCATCTTCACGCCCGGAATCTGCTCCTCCACATACTGCCTTGTAAATTCTGCATTTGCCTTCACATAGGAAAGCATTGCCTCATACCACTCCTCGCCCTTATTATATGCCGTCTCGCATGCCACCAGACCCATCACACCAAGCTGGCTCGTTCCGGCTGCATCGAGCTGTTTCCGGAATTTCGCACGGAGTTCCGGGTTGGCGATAAAGATGTTTGACATCATCATACTTGCCAGATTGAATGTCTTACTCGGCGCGGTGCAGGTGATCGTGATGTCCTCGTACTCTTTTTTGATCGCAGCAAACACCTGATGCTCGCCCTTAAAAATGAAATCTCCATGGATCTCATCACTTACAACGGTCACGCCGTACTGCACGCAGAGATCGCCGATCGCCGTCAGCTCCTCTTTCGTCCAGACTCTTCCGACCGGGTTGTGCGGATTGCAGAGGAAAAAGAGCTTCACGTTTTCAGCTTTCAGCTTCTCCTCGAAATCCGCCACATCCATGTGATAGCGGTTATCATCGCCGAGCACCAGCGTGCTGCTGACAACTCTTCTGCCGTTATCCGCAATGACTTCCGAAAATGGATAATAAACCGGTGACTGGATCAGCACGGCATCCCCGGGCCCGGTGTAAGCTTTGACCGCCATCGCCAGCGCAAACACAACGCCCGGCGTTTTGATCAGCCACTCTTCTTTCGGCTCCCAGTTATGATGGCGTTTCATCCATCCCGCAACAGCCTCAAAATACGGGGTCTGCGCATCGCTGTAGCCGTAAATGCCCATTTTCGCACGTTCCACCAGCGCATCCTCAATATAGGAGGAGGTTTCAAAATCCATGTCCGCTACCCACAGTGGCAGCACGTCGGACGGCATGCCGCGTTTTACCGCAAAGTCATATTTTAAACAGTTTGTATTTTTCCGATTTCTGATTCTGTCAAAATCAAGATTTCTTTCCGCCATTTTTCTCTTCCTCGATTTCTGCGAAGACCTTCGCAAGCTCGCCAATCAGGTCCTCAATATTTTCAATTCCGACGGAGAAGCGAAGCGTACTCTCCGTAATTCCGTTCCTCTCACGGATTTCCTTCGGCACATCGGCATGTGTCTGGGTTGTCGGATACGTAACAAGTGTTTCCACACCGCCAAGACTCTCCGCAAAACGGATCATCCTTACTTTCTCCAGGATCGCAAGCGCAAACGCTTTGCTTTCCAGCTCGATGGTAAGCATCGCACCGAAACCTCTCGCCTGTTTTTTCATAAGCTCGTGCCCCGGGTGATCCGGCAGTCCCGGATAGATCACTTTCGTAACAGCCTTCTGCTGCTGCAGCCATGTGGCAATCTGTTTTGCATTCTCCTGGGAGCGTTCCATACGGATACCTAAGGTTTTCATGCCGCGCAGTACCAGCCAGCAGTCAAACGGAGCAAGGCCTGCACCTGTCGTCTTAATCAGGAAACGCAGTTTCTCCTGAACATCTTCGCGGTTCGTCACGATAAAGCCTGCCAGCGTATCGTTGTGACCGCTTAAGTATTTCGTGCCGCTGTGAATTACAACGTCCGCACCGAGATCGAGCGGATTCTGAAAATACGGGGACATAAACGTGTTGTCCACAATCAGAATCAGGTTATGGCGCTTTGCGATATCTGCCATCTTTCTGATATCGGTTACGTTCATCATCGGGTTCGTCGGGGTCTCAATGTAGATGGCTTTTGTATTTTCTTTCACATAGCTTTCCACGTCATCACGGCAGCAGTCGATGCCGGAAAATTCGACGCCGTTTTTCTCGTTCACATGGTGGAACAGACGAATGCTTCCGCCGTACAAATCGGAATCCGCAATGATGTGGTCTCCCGGGCGGAACAGCTCCATCAGAAGTGAGATCGCTGCCATGCCGGAGCTTAATGCAAACGCATCAATTCCGTTTTCCAGCATAGCCACCATTTTTTCCAAATGCTCTCTGGTCGGGTTCTGCAGTCTGCTGTAATCAAAACCGGTGCTCTGTCCTACGCCCGGATGTGCATACGTTGCGGTCTGATAAATCGGGTAACTGAGTGCACCGTAGTGGTTACACTGTCCTTCGTCTTCTTCTAAATGGATACATTTTGTGTCAATTCCTCTTGCCATATGAATTATCTCCTGTTATTTTGCAAATTTATGTAACTGTTCAGAGCTCCATCTCGATATTGCTTTTCGCTATATAAAATTCCAGAAAAACCGCTCCTTCATACCCAAACACTTCGCAGGACAATAGTTGCGGAATAGCTTCTTTATTTCCATACTAATTTGATAGGTTTTATGATATGCCTTATCATAACAGAAAATGTGGCTTTTGTATATTCCCTTTTTTCTTGCACTCGTTATAGGTTTTTTCTATATCTCATTTCAGAATGAGAAAGAAAGAATCCTGCTCGGAGGACTTTTTGCTTTACAGGAAAAGTCAATAAGGTTTCCTGAAAAAAAGGCGGCAGCCAGAAGATTTCTCTTTGGCTGCCGCCCTGTTACTATCTGCTATTTTTTCCGACCGGTGAAATCTCAGATGAGTTCCGCACAGATCGGATCATGATCGGAAAGACACACGCCGTCCTTCTGATCCGTCCATTTTTCCACCTTCCGGCATTCCCAGTCCCCTTTGAGAATGATGTAGTCAATCGAGCACTGCGGATCGTTCGGATCATCGCGGTGATAGTTGTGGAAGGTAATTCCGATTCCCTCCGTCGCATTCACAAGACCGGCAGTCTCCCTCAACGGTTTCATCTCTTCGCTGTCCGGCTCGGCATTGAAGTCGCCGCTAAAAATCACCGGCACATCGGCAAATGCTTTCTCTGCTTCCAGATGTGCGAGAATCTGCTCCAGGCCAAGCTTTCTCGCCTCGGAGCACTCGTGATCCAGATGGGTGTTAATGACGCGGAACACCTTTCCGGTCTCCATATCCTCAAATACCACATCTGTCGCAGTGCGCGGGCACATACTCTGTACCGGATAGCGGGATCCCGGCGCGTACGGTGTCGGTGACAGCCAGAAGGTTTCCAGGCTCACAATCTGAAAACGCTCTTTCCGATAGGCAATGATCATTGCCTCGCCGGTCAGATCCTTTTCTCTTCCGCAGCCGACAATGTAATATTCCGTCAGATTTTCCTTCAGCCAGGCAGCCACATGCGGCAGTACCTCCTGAAAACCGATGATATCCGGCTTTTCCTGTTGGATTTTTTCCAGAATCAGCGGTCTGCGGTAGATAAAATTGTTGGCTCCATCCTGGCCGAAATCACAACGAATATTAAATGTTACAAATTTCATGGTAAAACCCCTCCTTAAAATAATATAGGCAATTACATCAATTCATAGACAAATGTGTTTAGCTCGCATTTTCAAACCAATAGATTTTTGAATCCTGCCGCTTTTATGTTAGCCTTTCCGGCAGTTTTTACAGCAGTTCCGTCCGTTTCCTCAGACTAGCATTACAGGTTCCTCTGCTTTCTGTTTGCCTGCTTTCGCAGATAATTTCCGATTTCGGTAAAGCAAAGCAGTGTCACAATCAGAAAGATACCCGGGATCAGAATGATCCACCATGCCTTTGTCATCAGCGCTTTTTCGGAAAGTGACAGCATACTTCCCCAGGAAATCACTTCCAGCGGAAGGCCGATTCCCATAAAGCTCAGCGTGGATTCTGCCGCAATCGCGCTTCGAATATTCATAACCACCATAAACATAATCGAAGAAAAAAAGTTCGGCGCCAGATGGTGCCATAAAACGTAGAAAAAACTGCCTCCCATACAGCGGGACGCAATCACGTATTCGCTGTTCCGGATCTGCCGTACTTCCGTCCGCACAACCTTTGCGATACTCGTCCAGCTTGTTACACCAATCACTGCGGAAATGGTGACTACATTGGATTTTCCCGCGACAGCCAGCAGAAAAATAACGAGAAGAAGGTTCGGCACCGACAAAAAAATCTCTGTCAGCCGCATCAGAAGAGAGTCCAGCCATGCCGGGGCACATCCGCTGACCGCGCCGAACAGAATCGCAATCACGGTGGAAATCAGGGTAGAAAGCAGCCCGATCGCCAGCGATATTCTGCCTCCGTACCAGATCATGGAAAAAATATCTCTTCCCATCGTATCGGTTCCAAACAGAAACTCCCGGCACGGCATGACGGAACAGTTCTTCAGATCCATATAGGAAGGATCCTTTGTCATGATCAGCTCGCAGAAAAGACAGCCAAGTACGAGAAGGCCCAGAAAAAGCCCCGCTGCCACCGGCCGGTTCTGATACCATTTTTTCTTTTTTTCCGCCTCCGGTTTTTCTGCTGATCTTTTCCCTGCAAACTGAAATAATTGTTCTTTTTCTGTCACAGCATCATCACCTCCGCTGTTTCTGCTACTTCTTTCTCCTGCATCCGCGGATCAATTCTTTCGTTGATGATCTGTGCCACTATATTGCATAAAATGACAACAATTCCGGATATCAGACACAGCAGCATCAGAAGATTGTAATCTTTGTATCTTGCACTTTCATATGCCAGCGTTCCAATGCCGGGATAGGAAAAAACTGTTTCTACAATGTAGGTTCCTCCCAGTACATGCGGAACAGAAATAGCCATAATGCCAAGATACGACGGAATCGTATTCCGCAGACAATGACGGAACATGACCGTTTTCCGTTTCAGCCCCTTGGCTCTTGCCAGGAGCACATACTCTTCCCGCACTTCATCCAGGATTTTGTTACGGATCATATACGCATAGTACCACAAATGGCTCAACACGACAACCGTCATCGGCAGTACCAGATGACAGACACGATCCGGAAAATCCGCCTGTTTTCCAACGGAGTACGCACCGGAGCTCGGCAGCCATTTGAGCTGCATGGAAAAGACAAGAATCAGAAGCAATGACAACCAGAATTCCGGTATACATCCCGTGACGGTTCCGACCTTACAGATGATGCGGTCCGGCCAGGTATCTTCCTTCCAGGCACAGAAGCTTCCAAGAAGCAGCGCCAGAACGAAAATCAGAAGAAATCCGATCCCGCCAAGCACCAGCGTATTTCCGATTCTTCCCTTAATGACACGTGTTACATCCATTTTATATTTATACGAAATTCCGAAATCTCCGTGAAGCGCATTGTTTGCCCAGCGGACATACTGTACGGAAATCGGATCTCTAAGCCCCAGCTTTTCTTCCGCCCATGCTCTTTCTTCCGGCGTCATTTTTTCCACGCGGTCTCCGTAATATGATACCAGCGGATCTCCCGGCGCAAGCCTTGAAATGTAAAATACCAGTACAGACAGCAGCAGGACGCTTGCCAGAAATGCAGCTGCCTTTTTCCCATAATAAAGTACTCTGTTCCGGCTTTTCATGTCGCATCGCCTCCTTCCGTCAGCACAAAATGGTCTTTTTCCACTTCCTGTAGGGTTCCTTTCCGGGAGAATTCCATATTGGCAAAATCCGGAACGGCTCTCGCCCGTTCCCTTCGCGGATCCGGAATCGGAATGGCCGCGATCAGCGCTTTTGTATACGGATGCAGCGGATTTTGAAACACGGCTCCTGCCGGACCGGTTTCCACCAGCTTTCCATGATACATCACACCTACTCTGTCACACAAAAATTCGACCATATCCAGATCGTGTGCAATGAACAGGATCGAAAAGCCATGCTCCTTCTGCAAATGGCGGAACAGATTCACAATCTGCGCCTGGATCGACGCGTCCAGCGATGCAATCGGCTCATCTGCTACCAGAAGCTCCGGCTCCATCGTCAGAGCCCGTGCAATCGCAACGCGCTGCCGCTGTCCGCCAGACAATTCACCCGGATACTTTTTCAGATATTCCGGATCCAGACCTACATACTTCATCTGAAACTTTGCTTCCTCCTGATAGCTTCCGCGCAGCGGCCGAATTTTCTGTACCCGCATCGGCTCCTCAATGATATCGCAGACCTTCATTCTCTGATTCAGACTGGAACCGGAATCCTGAAAAATCATCTGGCGCGTTGTCTGCAGCATTTTTTTATTTTTCCGAAACTGCCCTCTGTCACAGGTATCCACATTTTTATAATAAATATGCCCGGCATACGGCTTGTAAACATTCATTACACAGCGTGCCACCGTGGATTTTCCGGAACCGGATTCTCCTACAAGACCAAAAATTTCTCCTTTTCGAATTTGAAACGACACATCATCGACCGCTTTTACCGCTGTTTTTCCGGACAACGGAAAAATATGAGTCAGATGACACACATCCAGTAAAATTTTATCTTCCATTTCCGTTTTCTCCTATCGGCGGAACAACCTTCGGTGCTCTCGCATCCAGCAGCCACGTTGCCGCATAATGGCTGTCTGTGATCCGGAACATCGGCGGCTCCTCCTCAAAATCAATTTCCAGCGCATAGTCATTGCGGCTGGCAAAAGCATCTCCCTTTGGGGGATGGAGAAGAGACGGCGGCATTCCCGGTATGACCGGCAGGCTTTCCTTTCCCCTCGAAAATGACGGGATTGAACGCAGAAGTCCCCACGTATACGGATGGCGGGGATCATAAAAAATCTCATCTACGGTCCCGATCTCTACGATTTTTCCTGCGTACATGACCGCTACCCGGTCTGCAATCCGTGCCACGACGCCGAGGTCATGTGTGACAAAAACGGTTGCCGTTCCGAGTTTTTTCTGGATTTCCCGCAGCAGATCCAGAATTTGTGCCTGAATCGTCACATCCAGCGCCGTTGTCGGTTCATCTGCAAACAGAATTTCCGGATTTCCTGCCAGTGCAATCGCCAGTACGATTCTCTGCCGCATTCCGCCGGAAAAATGGTACGGATATGCTTTTTTCCGCTCCTTCGCCTGCTCAATCCCCACCAGCTGCATCAGTTCTGTCACTCTTTGTTCCACTGCTTCTTTTCCCATGCCTTTTTGATGCACCCGCACTGCCTCTGCGATCTGCGCTCCGACGGTCATCGTCGGGTTCAGGGACGTCATCGGGTTCTGAAACACCATTGAAAACAGCTTTCCCCGCAGCTCCCGCATTCTGCGCTCCCCGCAGCCTGCAAGATCTTCGCCATTGACCAGGATCTTTCCGTTTTTGATCTTCGCATTCTCCGGCAGCAGCTTCATAATGCTTTTACAAAGTACACTTTTTCCGCAGCCTGACTCGCCAACCACAGCAAGCACCTCTCCCGCCTGCAAGGAAAAGCTGACATCCCGAACTGCCTGCACTTCCCCCTCATCGGTAAAAAAGCTGACCGAAAGATGCTCCACCTTTAATCGTTCTTCCATTCTGTTTTTCTCCTGTACGGACAAAAAGGGGGTAAACATACCCCCTTCGTCTGCTTTTTCTTTATTTATTCTGTCATTGTCCAGTCCTGAATATTCCAGAAAATACCAACGCCGTGATGGCCAAGTACGGTATCCTCAGAAATTCCCTGAATGCCGGAGTCCGCTACATAATTTGCATCGATATAGCAGATGAATGCATAGGCCGGATCTTCTGCCAGCTCTTCCTGGAATTTTCCGTAGTATTCCTTCCGCACCTCCGGGTCGTCGCTCTGACGGGCAAGTGACAGATATTCATCTACTTTTTCGTTGGAATAGCTCGAATAATTCGCTCCTTTGTCGGTGCCGAAAACCTTATAGGTATGGTCGTCTGCATCAAACGGGCTTCCCCATCCGATCAGGCATGCCATCTGTCCGCCCCAGTCCATCTGTGCCGGAATTTCCACGGTACAGTTGATTCCGGCTTCCCGGAGCTGCTGTGCTGCTGCCTGGGCAATATCAATACGGTCCTGCTCGCCGGACATTACGCTGATCACAAAGCCGATTTCTTCTCCGTCACGTTCATAGATATCGTCGCTGTTTTTTGTGCATCCGGCTGCTTCCAGAATCTCCTGTGCTTTTTCCGGATTGTAATCATAGTGTTCTACATTTTCGTTATTATAAATGTTACGCTGCAGAGGACTGTATGCCGGCATTCCCTCGCCCAGAAGTACAGAATCAATGATCGCCTGACGGTCAATAGAATAGCATACCGCCGGAATGATGTCTCTGTTTTTCGTCCAGTAATCATTTGCAAAGTTAAATAAAATTCCGCGGTAATCTGCCGTTGTCATATCGTAGCAGGTAAAACCGTCTTTTTCTTTGAAATTCTGTGCATTTTTCGGGTCAAGCAGCGCCAGATCCAGTTCGCCGGATTCCAGCTGCATTGCCTGTGCATTATCATCCGGTACAATTTTGAAAATAACCTTGTCAATCTTTGGTGCACCGAGGTAATAATCTTCATTTTTTGTCAGAACGATCGACTGGCCTTCATCCCAGCTTTCCAGTTTATACGGTCCTGTTCCGACCGGTGCACGGAAGAAATCCGACTCCTGCATATTTTCACCTTCCAGCAGGTGCTTCGGCAGGATTGCCATTGTCATATACTCCAGGAAAGCCACGTTTGGCTCGGAAAGCCGGAAAGCTACCGTCTGATCATCGATCACGCTAATCTCTTCCACATCCTCATAGTTCGGTGCATTCTCTGATCCGTTTTCCGGATCCATGATTGCTTCGATGGTGAATTTCACATCATCCGCCGTAAACTTTTCTCCATCATGCCACTGAATGCCGTCCCGGATATGAAAGGTATAGGTGCAGGTTTCTGCATCATACTCCCATTTTTCTGCCAGGCCAGGAACAATGTTGTCATCCGCATCGTGTGCCGTCAGTCCGTTGAACAGAAGCAGATTAATTTCACCGTGCTCATCCATCGCCGGATTAATCCTGGTATAATCAGCAGAACCGTAAACCAGCGTCGTCTCTTCCTCCCCTGTCTGGCCGGAAGAAGCTTCCGTCTCTGTTTTCGACAAATCTGTCCTGTTGCTGTTTTTCCCGCTGTCCTGACCGCATGCCGCAAGGGATGCTGCAAGAGACACCATCAGCATCAAAGATAATATTTTCTTTTTCATCCTTTTCCTCCCATTTTCAGACCGTTTTTACCCGGACTGACCGCTTTTTTACTTTGTACTCCCCTGATCTGCTCGCCTGATCCATGTACTGTTCGTTCATTATATTTGATATTTCAGGCTCTCACAAGCCGGGTGGGGGGATATTTTTTCTTTTCTTGTAAAGTTAATCGTCTCATGCAGAGGGAACTGCTGAAAAATCTTGTCTCCATTGAAACGCCTTCTGCTGATCGCGAGGCGAATGAGCGGATTGCGGCGCATCTTGATACGTACTGTGATACGGTTCTTGACAAATAATGTACTATGTTTAACATAAAAAAAGAAACGGGTTTTTTGTCCGGTAAGCTCATCAGGAGCCGAGGGAGTTGCTCGTTTCTTTTTTGTTATCCTATTTTCTTTACCCTATCACATCCGTAACCGCATTCACCGCTTTCGCCACAAAGCTGATCGTCTTTTCATTGAACACTTCCCCGTCTTTTGAGATCGAAACGTGTGCGAGTCCGATCTCATCTTTCTCGCTCGCTTCGGTGCTGCCCATGAGGGTTGTCCATTTGATATGGACATCGTCGGCAGTGATGGCGTGGTCGCATATTACGATGTATTGTGCTTCATCGAACAGCGGCGAATTGGATTCCGCATAGACGATGATGTCGTTGTTTTTTTCCTGATAGACGCGCACGGTATCATTTACCAGGTCTTTTTCATCCGTAATATAGTCCTTGTTCGGCGATACGGTTTCTTCGCAGATCAGGCTTGCATCTTTTGGAATGATATTCTTCTCTTGCGTTTTGGTCATCCCGATCATCAGCATACAGTTGCAGAGCGCTGCGATCAGAACTGCAAGCAGCAGGATTTTTATTCTATGTTTCATTGTTTTCTCTTCCTTTTCCCATGTCATAGTTTGTCACTGATGTTTCATTTCCATTATACATAATTCCCCCAAAATAAGAAACGTTAAAAAAGGAAAAATTTGAAGAGCTGATCGCTTGACAAAGTTCGAATTCTATACTATGGTTATCTTACCCGGTAGTTACTACCGATTCAATTCTGTTATCAACTTTGTTGGGAGGTATGCATGATGTATTCCATGAAAGAAGCCTGCGTTCAGACAGGCATGTCGTATGAAACCCTGAAATTTTACTGCAAAGAAGGCCTCGTCCCGAACGTAAAACGCGACAGCCACAATTACCGCGTTTTCGACGACCGCGACATCAAATGGATCCAGAGTCTCAGCTGCCTGAAGCGCTGCGGCATGACGCTGGCGGAAATGAAAGAATATCTCGCCTACTGCCTCGAAGGTCCATCCTCCATTCCGGAGCGTAAAGAAATTCTCGCGGTAAAAAAAGAAGCGCTGCTCGCATCGATGGAAGAACTGCAGAAAGCCATCGATTATATCGACTGGAAACAGAATTTTTACGATGATGTCCTGTCGGGAAAAATCGAATATCACAGCAATCTGATTTCGGCTGAAGAGATTGCGAAAAAGGCACATGTATAACGACCAAAATAGGAATCAGTGACACAGTCGCCATCGCAAACATGGCTCCATAGTCCAAAGAGGCTCCCGGATCACTGAACAGTTTCAGAGCCAGTGCTGCCGGATACCGGTTCGGTTCATCAATATACAGCAGCGCTGACATGAAATCGTCCCATCTCCACATAAAGGAGAAAATCGTTACCGTAATCAGAGACGGTGTCATCAGTGGGAATATCTGCACTGCTCTTTTTCACCATGCGCACATTCATCAGCCCCCGCCCGATCATGGATGCGATGTGGGACTGGGGCGAAGCGTATAAGAAAAAGCTGGCGCAGGAAGAAGACGCTGCCGCAAATGCATGAACGAAAAAAGTCTGTTGAGAAACAGCCCATTCCGGTTTTTCTCAACAGACTTTTCTTCTCTTCTATCTTCCTTTCAGCACAATCGTCTTCCAGCTTCCGATCGTTCCGTCATACGTTCCCTGCCATATCGGATAGCACTCGATCGGCAGTTTGACTTCAACGGCCTCCCGGTTAAAGTTCTGGACAAACACGTACCTGGTTCCGTCCTTCTGCTCGCGCATCGTGACTTCCACACCTTCCGGAACTTCTTCCACGATCCGCTCCACACCGGCCTCTTCTGCCAGTTTCCGGCAGACTTCATCGTACAGTCCCTGTTCAAAGTCCGCACAAACGGCATACGCTTTTCCCTTTCCGTACACATTCCGGGTCATCGCCGGCATGCCGTCATAAAAATCCTTTCCGTATGTCATCACCACTTCCGCCGTCGATGGCTGTACCAGCTCGCAGAGATGACTGCAGCGGTATGCCCGTTCCAGATGCAGCGGATTTTCCGGCTCCGGAATTCCTTCGTTCCATTCGCCATCGTACAGTCCGTCAATCTCCATACTCCGGAATCCCATCACATCCATCAGGTCATGCGGCGTTCCGCCTAAGTAACAGAGATCCGTCTCATCCACAATGCCGGACCAGTAGGTCAGCAGGAAGATTCCGCCGTTCTCCACAAACGTCCGAACCTTTTCCGTCCATCCTTCCCGCAGCAGATAAACCATCGGCGCTACCACAACACGGTATCCGTCGAGGCTGCACGTCTCATCAATCACATCCACATTGATGCCCAGTTTCCGGAATGCCTGATATGGCTTTTCCACGGTTTCTTTATAAAAAACACCTGCATTCCGCGGACCCGCCGCATCTTCCACCGCCCAGCGATTTTCGACATCATAAATCACGGCTGCTTCCGCCGGATTCTGCGAACCATTCACTTCCTGCAGCTGCTCCAGGGCTGCGCCGACTTCCGTCACCTCACAGAATACTCTGGTATCCGATCCACCGTAGTGATCAATCACTGCCCCATGGAATTTTTCGGATGCACCGCGGCTCTGCCTCATCTGGAAATACAGCACACTGTCCGACCCATGCGCAACTGCCTGCAGTGACGCGGCCTGCAACATGCCCGGTTTTTTCAGCTTGCTGACGGACTGCCAGTTCGTTGCGGAAGGACAGCTCTCCATCAGATAAAACGGCTTTTTCTGAATGCTCCGCATAATGTCATGCTGCATACCTGTATCCATCGCTGTTACCGTCTCCGCCTCTTTATGCCAGGTCGGATAATTGTCCCAGGATACAAAGTCAATCACATCGGCAAACTTGTAGTAGTTCAGTCCGGTAAAGTTATACATCATATTGATGGTAGACGGCTGTTCTGCCCCAGCGTCCCGCAGCGCTTTGATTTCCCATTTTACAAAATCCGCGGTCTGATCCGTCACAAACCGTTTCCAGTCCAGATTCAGTCCGTGCAGCGAAGAATCTCCTTTCGGAGACGGGCTCTCCACCTGGTCAAAACTCTGGTAAGTATGACTCCAGAACCCGGTATTCCAGGCACGGTTCAGCCGTTCCAGTGTGCCATATTTTTTCTTCACCCAGCCGCGGAATGCCTCCTGGCACAGCGGGCAGTGGCACTCTCCGCCGTATTCATTCGAAATATGCCATGCAATCACGCCAGGGTGGTCTTTGAACATTTCCGCCAGCTTCGTATTGATGATTCTCGTTTTTTCCCGGTAAACCGGTGAGGTATAGCAGTGATTATGGCGCTCCCCGTACAGATTCCGTTCTCTCGCTGCATTGACACGGAGCACCTCCGGGTATTTTTCCGCCATCCAGCGCGGTCTTGCCGCCGTCGGCGTGGAAAGCATGACCATAATTTCGTTTTCGTACAGGCGGTCAATCACCTCTTTTAACCATTCCAGACGGAAAACTCCTTCCTCCGGCTCTAAAAATGCCCAGGAAAACATGCCAAGCGAAACCTCGTTGATTCTGGCTTTCTTGAAATACGCCAGATCCTGTTCCAGAATCTCCGGGTAATCCAGCCACTGTTCCGGGTTATAATCGCCCCCGTGCAGGAGCTTTCCAAAATTTACTTCTTTCCCCATCTGCTTTTGTCTCCTTTTCTTTCGCAGACAGCCCATCCTGTCCACGGACAGAATGGGCTGAACGCATCAGATTCCCTTAAACGTAAAGGTAAACTCCAGTTTTTTATCAATCGGAATCAGGTATTCCGGATGGGTCTGTGCACCCCAGCTGTCGTCTCCTCCGACACCCATCTGCTGTTTTGCCACGCGCACAACGGTGTAATGTACCTGCGGCAGTTCATACGGATGCATCGCATTTTCCAGCTCGTGCGGTGTGTACGGCAGTGCGGAAAATTCCATCTTGTCGCCGCTAAACATCATACCACGGCCCTTGCGGTTCGTCACGGTTGCCCAGCGTACACCAACCTTGTTGCCGCACTCCTGCGGAACGAGATATTTCGCCATATTGTCTTCGACTTTATTCTTATAAACACCAAGCTTTGCTCCGGCGCAGCGGTCCACATACGTCTCCTCCGGTCCCATGCCATACCAGGTAACGTGGTCGTAATCGGCATCCAGCTTGAACATCACGCCGAATTCCGGCATATCGCCGAGCTCTTTCACCGGATCATACGTCAGCGTCGTCTGAATGCTTCCATCGCCGAAGACACGGTAGGTCAGACGGCACTCACTCGCCGGTGTGGTCGGCATTACATAGCGGTAGCTGACTTCTGCGCAGTCCTCGTGTACTTCGATTTCCGGTGCATACAGTCCCGGATAATGGCTGCCGTTCGGATATTTGTGGGACAGATACATCGAAGCAATCTTCCACTGGCTGTAACGCATCGGCATCAGGCTTCCGCAGTCATTGTCGATCGGCGCACGCCAGAAGTTCGGTTTCGGAATCATTTTGATCATCTCAACGCCGCCGTAACGGTACGATACGAGTCCGCCGTTCAGATCGGAGAACATCACATCGAAATTCTCGCCGCGCACACCAAAATCATGGTTGGAACGGATCACTTCAAATTTCGCCGGTTTTTCTGCTTTCGCCGGTGCTTCCACTTCATAAACGCCCTGTCCAAATGCAACTTCATGGCCGCGCTTGCCCCATACGGTATCTTCTTTCAGGCGGAAGGAAACGGTCACCGCATACTCTCCCGGAAGTGTCTGTACCGCGATCGGCAGCTCCACCGTTTTTTCCGAAAGCGGCTCCACCGAAACTTCCATCGGCACTTCTTTCAGTTTCTTTCCTTCTTTTTCGAGAAGTACTACGCATGCAAATGTATCGGTATTCACAAACAGGTTTTTATTTTTTACAACCGCCTTGTCTTTCTGCACGTCAATGGAAATATTCTGATAGCAGAATTTTACTTCCTGCATCTTCGGAGACGCTTCGCGCTCGCCGCCGTATACGATACCATTTCCACTGAAGTTATAATCACACGGATGGTCGTCAAAATCACCGCCGTACGCCTGGAACTCTTTTCCGTAGCGGTCTTTTTTATAAATCGACTGATCGATATAGTCCCAGATAAAGCCGCCCTGGAACATTGGCTCTTCCTCGGTCAGATCCATATATTTCTTCATCGCGCCGCAGGAATTTCCCATGGCATGGGCATACTCACAGCAGACGTACGGTTTTCTGCGGTCTTTCGCTAAAAATTCCCGGATCTCGTTGACCGTGGTGTACATCCGGCTTTCCATATCGCTGGTGTCGTTGTATCTGCGGTCATCGTTCACTCCCTCATAATGGACAAGGCGGGTCGGATCCATCTTCCGGTATAACTGAGACATTTCAAAAATAACCTTTCCGCCGAACGATTCATTTCCGCAGGACCAGATCAGAATCGCCGGATGGTTTTTGTCTCTCTGATACATCGAGTTGACACGGTCCAGCATGCAGTCCATCCACTCCGGACGGTCGCACGGTACGACACCGGAGAAATCCCCGTTCCGTACGGCATCCGTATCTCTCGTTCCATGGGATTCCATGTTGCACTCTGCAATCATGTAAATACCGTATTCATCGCAGAGATCGTAAATGCCGACCGCATCCGGATAATGGCAGGTACGGATCGCATTGATGTTGTTCTGCTTCATCGTTGTCAGGTCTTTGATCAGCTCTTCCCTTGATACGACACGGCCGGATACCGAGCTGAACTCGTGGCGGTTGACGCCTTTAAAGACAACCCGTTTTCCATTCAGTGTCATGATGTGGTCTTTCATTTCAAAGCGGCGGAATCCAACTCTCTGTGGAATCAGTTCCTGCACCGTTCCATCCTCTGCGGTTACTTCCAGCAGAAGATCATACAGCACCGGTGTTTCCGCAGACCACAGTTCTGGATGATCCACCTTCAGAACAAACTGTGTTTCACCATGCAGCACACCTTCCGTACTCTGCAGTACAGTTCCATCCTTCGCCAGCGTAAGCTTTACGTTTCCTTTTCCGATCGTTTTTGTATCAACGACAAGATCTGCCCTGGTAAACGTATCATCCAGCAGAGTCTGTACTTTCAGGTCAGAAATATGTACATCTGGAATCGTATACAGATAGACATCCCGGTAAATACCGGAAAAGCGGAAGAAGTCCTGATCTTCGCACCAGCTGCCGCTTGTCCACTTGAATACCTGCGCCGCCAGTTTGTTTTCTCCCTCTTTCAGGTACGGTGTCAGTTCAAACTCGGACGGCGTAAAGGTATCCTCGCTATAACCGATAAAAGCTCCGTTCAGCCATACGGCAATGCCGCTCTCTGCTCCTTGGAAAGAAACAAAAAGTCGTTTTCCCTTCATCTGTTCCGGCACTTCAAAATATTTCACATAGGAAGCCGTCGGGTTGAAACGCTCCGGAATCTCGCCCGGCTGGATTTCTTCTCTTCCTTCCCATGGGTACTGCACGTTAGCATACTGCGGTGCGTCGTAACCCTCCATCTGGATATGCGCCGGCACACGGATATCATCCCATGTTCTGCAATCATATTCCGGTGTTTCAAATCCCGGAATCGTGCTCTCATAGTTTTTTGCATAGTGAAATTTCCACAATCCATTCAGACTGTACCGGAAGTTTTCCACCTTCTGCTCCATTTCTTCCACAGAACCATAGTATCTGTGGTCCGAATGTGCCGGCACACGGTTTTCTCCAAAATACGTCGGATCCTTGACTTTTTCATACTGAAACACACCCATTTTTGTTGTCCTCCTTTTTTGCTTCTCTTATTTTAACATTTTTTAAGGCTTTTATCGTAAAAAAAAGGCAGATATTCATCCAGAAAATAAATATCCACCTTTTCTTTTTTATGTACCCTCAAAATTTTCCGTACGATTACAGCCCAATCTAATCTGTTCTGTCCATGTGGGAAAATTTTTACTTTACAGCACCTGTGATACCTTCCGTAAAGCTCTTCTGGAAACAGAAGAAAATGACTGCGGTCGGAATCGTACAGATAAATACACCGAGCATCAGTACACCATAGTCTACCGTGTAGCCGCCGAGCAGGTTCGCTACCAGCATCGGCATGGTAATGGAATCATTGTTCTGTAAGATAACCTTTGGCCACAGATAGTTGTTCCATGCATTCATGAAGGTGATAATCGTTGCTGCCGCATAGGTCGATTTCATGGTCGGCATATACATGCGGAAGAAAATTCCTGTCTCGCTTAAACCATCCAGTCTTGCCGCTTCGATGATATCGTGCGGGAAAGAACGGGAAGCCTGACGGAACATCATAATCATAAACGGAGTGGAAATCGAAGGAAGCATAAATGCTGCCATCGTGTTGACCATTTTTAACTGTGAAAACATACGGAACATCGGGATCATGATTGCTGCGAACGGGATCATCATCGCAGTCAGAAGCACGGTAAATACCGCATCTTTCGCTTTGTCATGATAAATTTCAAATCCATAACCTGCGATTGAGCAGACCAGAAGACAAAGGACCGTCAGTACCGTTGCATTCCGGAACGAGTTCCACAGTGCAAGACGCAGGTTCTGCTGCGCAATCAGTGACTTGAAGTTTTCCATCAGATAAGTACCTGGAATCAGTTTTCCGGCAATAACATCAATACTTCTGTTCGTAGACGCGCAGAACATATAGTACAGCGGAAATACAGAAAGGATGGATGCTACCGTTAAAACCAGATACATGAAGAATTTCTTTGTTTTTCCCATTATCGCTCGTCACCTACTTTCATCTGAAGCAGTGCCAGAATGGCAACCATAATCAGGATCAGGATCGACATTGCTGCCGCATAGCCGAAGTTTGGACTCTGTACAAAGGACATGTTGTAAATATAGTGAGACATGGTCATGGTCGATTTTCCAGGACCTCCATTTGTCAGATTCAGGGACTCATCGAACAGCTGCAGCGTACCATTCGTAGAAGTAATCGTGGTCAGCAGGATCATCGGCTTTAACAGCGGAATGGTGATCTTGAAGAAGGTCTGCAGCGGGCTTGCGCCGTCAATTTTTGCTGCTTCGTAGATCGAATATTCAATGTTCTGCATACCGGAGAGGTAGAATACCATATTATATCCCGTCCATCTCCAGACCAATGCGATGATGATAACGGCACGGGCTGTCCAGGCATTGGAGAACCACATGATCGGATGCATGCCAAGTCCGCGCAGAACAGTGTTGATAAAACCATCGTTTGCAAACAGGGAACGGAAAATCATTGCGTAAGAGACCAGCGATGTTGCGCACGGCAGGAAAATGCAGGTACGGAACAGTCCCTTGAAACGCAGATCTTTGTTGTTCAGCATCGATGCAAACATCAGACCGAGAATCAGCATGATCGGCACCTGAATAATCAGGTAGAGGAAGGTGTTGCTTAAGGTCTGTTTAAAAGTCGGGTCTTTTAAAATACGCGCATAGTTTGCAAATCCGTTGAATTTCAGGTTAATGCCCATACCGGTCTGCAAAGACAGGATAAATGCCTGAATCATCGGATAAAAGCTCATCCATGCGATCAGAATCGTTGCCGGAAGCAGAAAAACCCATCCGGTAAGATTCTGTTTTCTTTCCAAGTTCATTCCTTTTTTCTTCTGGCTGCTCATGGAATCTTCCTTTCTTTTTTCGCTGCGAGGTACGCTTGAAAAAATCTTTTTGCAGACAACATTGCATGTTCTCCTGCAGAAATCATTTTTCAAGCCCACCCCGGTGCAGATACAGAACGGGCCTGCTTCTGTCTGTCTAGAAGCAGACCCGTTTCTTATCTTCCTACTTTTTTACAATATGAGAAATCTTAGTTACCCATGTTGAACTCTACGGTTTCCTGTGCAGTCTGGAGTTCGCTGTCCATATCTGCTCCTGTCTGGATGATATTGGAAAGTGCGGTTCCGACAGCATCGCGTGCATCGTAGTAGAATGCTCCAGTGATGTTGGATGGAGTCTTGGTTGCGAAATCAACGATTTTTGCATAAACCGGGTCATCACTGAAGAATGCAACTGGCTGTGCATATGCTTCGGACTCTCCTGCCGGTGCCCAGGTTGCCAGAGCGCCTTTTGCGATGATGTCATCGTAAAGAGCTGTGCTGCCTGCGAAGGTAGATTTCATAAAGTCAATGGCAAGATCGGTTTTCTTGCAGTTGGAAGAAATTGCCCAGGAAGAACCACCGTTGTTGGAGTAGTTGGTTGCTCCGTCGATGCCGTCCAGTTTTGGCATATTGGTGAGCGCCCATTTACCGGACTGATCTTCGTTTGCTGTGATGGAAGCCATGATCCAGCATCCGTTGATAACGCCTGCTGTGGTTCCGTTGTTGATGGATGCAATGTACTGATCCCAGTCGGTAACTTCTACCAGAGTACCGTCTTTTACCATCTGGCTGTAGATCTCAAGGATTGGTTTTAATGCTTTGTTGTCTACGATATTTACGGATCCATCCTCATTAAACAGAGACTCGCCGCAGGACTGCAGCATTTCCATAACAAGGTCCGGAGATCCGGCCTGAGATGTCAGGATTGGCTGGCCTGTTTTCTCTTTGACAACTTTTGCTTTTTCCATAAAGTCATTCCAGGTAATGTCTGTGAAATCATCTACGGTAAAGCCTGCCTCTTCCAGCATATCGGTACGCAGGCACTCGATCACAGCGCCATTGTCAAACGGAATTCCGTAGTTCTTTCCATCCAGTGTAGAGTAAGCAACTTTTGCGGATGAGAATTCACCAAAGTCGATACCGGAATCGGTCAGATCTGTGAAAATGTCCGGGTAGTTGGTTGCATATTTCTGGAAGGAGTTGTCCTGCATCAGGAAGATATCCGGCAGAGTACTTAAGTCTCCTGCAGAAACTGCTGTGGTCAGGCGGGTTTCAATGTCATCGGACTGTACTTCGCTGACTTCTACTTTAAAGCCTTCGTGATCCTGTGCGTAAATCTCAGCTGCTTTCTGGATCGCATAAACGTTGAAGTTCGGGTCCCAGGTCCATACGGTTAAGGTGTTGTCATCCGCAGAGCCGCCTTCTACTACGTCGCTGCTCTCTGATTTTGCAGCAGTTCCTCCTGCTGTATCACTGCTTCCGCTGGAAGTTGATCCACTGTCTCCGGATCCACATGCAGCCAGTCCAAATACCATTGCAGATGCCATTATAATTGATACAATTTTCTTTTTCATAAGCTCACATTCTCCTTGATTTGTTATTTTTTAACCAGGATCTGGATCCTTTGCGCGCTAAAATCCTTTTGGTTATTTTGTACACTTTTTTATTACTTTGCCTTTCAACATATTCAAAGTATACCATCATTATCTGCTATTTGTGAGCCTTTTCAACCATCACCTATGCATTTTCAACCATTTATTGGCATCTTGACGGACATTACCATCCTTCCTTCGTTTTTATATCAAATTTCAACAATTTTTGTTCGTAATTCTCCGGCGCACTTCGCCATTCCTGCGGCGATACTTCCAGAATCCGCCGGAAATTCCGGTTAAATGTGGAAATTGTTGTGAAACCGCAATGAAGTGCAACATCGGAAACCGGAAGATTTGTCTTTCTCAGTTCTTTACATGCCGTCCGAACTCTGAACCAGTTGATATATTCTACCGGAGACATTCGAAAAGACTCCTGAAAGATTCTGCGAAGATGCGTCTCGCTGATATGACACACCGTTGCAAGTTCTTCCACACGGAGTTCTTCTCTGTAGTTTTCTCTGATGTAGTTTAATGCCGGCAAAATCATCGTAATGCTCGCATTTTCCATCACCGTATCTTTTTCCTGTTTCTCATCCTTTTCATTCCATCTGGCAATCTGCATCAAAAGTGCGCGTGTCAGGCCTTTAGCCTCTTCCAGATAAAATTCCTGTTTTTCATCCATACAGCGGATCAGCATCCGAATCAGTTCTGCCACTTCCGGTTTTTCTGTACACCGAACAAAGATGCGCCTTCTGGTTAATTCGTGCAATCAGTTTTTGCGCCATGCGGGTATTGTTCTGATATAATTCTGCGAGAAATCCCTCCACATCAATGAACAGCCATGCCCACGAACACATCTGATGTTCCAGTGAATTTGTGGTATGCGGAAAATTTTTCGGAACAACCGTAAACATGTCACCATGATACGGCAGTTCTTCCTCTTTCAGAATGACGATTCCTTCCCCGCTATAACAGAAACCAATTTCCAAAAGATTATGAAAATGAAGATAATCAATCTGGTAACCGTAATTCTGCACCCACTTTTCTCCCAGAAGTGCCAGCACCGGACATTTTTCCGGCACTTCATAAAAACGGTACTCCATTTTCATCTTTTTCTTTCTGCTCATACATCCACCCCCTCGAAATAGTAACTCCATCATACCATGTACTGTTTTTTCCTACAAGCAAACCTGCCACTCATCTGTTCCCTTCGTATGCATGGAAACAAAAAAACTGCCGAAAAAGCTTCTCTTTCAAAATCTCTTTCGACAGTTTCCTTTCCTCTGACAGAATTTTTTATCATGCTTCTTTTTTCTGAATCATCGCCAGAAATACCAGCGGCTCGTCTCCTTTGCAGGAAATCGCATGCCCGTTTCCGTCCTCGCAGAAGGTCGTCATTCCTGCCTCCACCGGATACGTCTTGTCGTTGTCCTGGTACAGACCCTCTCCTGATAAAATGTGATATACTTCTGTCTCACCGTGATGCTCATGATAGGAAAGCTCATCCCCCGGCAAAATCGTCACTTTTGCAAATAAGGTTACTTTTCCCGAAAGGCGGTCGCTCTCCAGGAGTTTTTCTGTTGTGTGTTTTTCTGTTGTGTGTTTGTCTGCCATAGTTTTTTCCTCGCTTCATTTTGTATTTCCATTCACTTAATTCATCTCATCACCTGCAGAGATGTGAGAATCCTTGCTGTAAGCCCCTTCTAAGAACGCTTTCTCATCCACCCCTGCCAGATATCTTTTCAGCAAAAAAGCACAAAAATACGGAAACGTATAAATCTGCTCTCCGTATCCCATGTTACTGCCTGTAAATTTAATTCCGCAGTGGATGTCCGCATACTTTTTCCCGCTGATTAAAGTTCGTATGGATTTTGCCATTCCATTCTGTGCTTTAACCTCGACCGGAATCAGCGCATTTGCTGTCCGGACAAAAAAATCCTGCTCCAGTGAAGAATCGTCCCGTTTATAATAATACAGCCGGTAACCTGATTTTACCAGTGCTTCTCCGACAACATTCTCATAAAGCGCACCTTTGTATACACCAAGATTTTTATTGCTTCTTAAATCCACCTGGGCTTCTTCATCAAGCATGGCTACCAGCAAACCACTGTCTGCGAAGTAAAGCTTGTATTTCGTTTCATCATAATTTCCCTGCAATGGTAATTCCGGAAAATTCATACAATAGCAGACATTGACCATTCCCGCATCATGCAGCCATTCGATACAGCCGCGGTAATCACGGAATCTCGCTCCTGATGCCACTTTTGAAATCTGGAACTTTTTGTTATCCTTGGCAAGCTGCACCGGAATATGGTTGAATACATTTAAAATTCTGGTCTGATCCATTCCTTCCGCATATTTGCGAATGTCCTCTTTATAGTCTGCAATCAGCTGTCTCTGTACTTCCAGTGAACCCTCAAATGTTCCCTTTTCGACAAATTCCCGCACAACAGCCGGCATTCCGCCCAAAATACAGTAGTCTAAAAAGAGTTCACTGTACACCGCCGTCTCCACTTCATTAAACGGCTTCAGCGTCCGCATATGTTCCAGCATATCCTCTACCGTGCTGTCATCATATCCTTTCGCCCACAAAAATTCTTCAAAATCCAGAGAAAACATTTCATAATCGGATTTATAGCCAACACTGTTGCTTTCAATTTTCCGGTAATTGATCCCCAGCATAGAGCCGCTGCAGATCACATCAAATCTGCCATCGATTTTAAAGAATTTCAGTGCAGTTGCAATCTCCGGAAATTCCTGCAGCTCGTCAAAAAAGAACAGGGTCTCGCCTTCTATAAAACGTTTCGACGGGTCAATCCTGGAAATATTTTTTATAATATCTTCCGCTTTATATCCATCGGTTGTAATCATTTTATACTTTGGTTCTTCTACAAAATTAATACTGATCACACTTTTATAGTTTTGCTCTCCAAACCGCCGGATGGATTCGGTTTTTCCCACCTGCCGCGGTCCTTTTACAATCAACGGTTTCCGATCCGGATTGCTTTTCCATGCACTCAGAAAAAAATCGATTTTTCGTTTTAAATAAAGCATCTCTTTCGCGCACCTCCTCTGCTTATTCTGATACTTTTATTATATTCTTAACCGCAAAGGAAAACAACTTTTTTCACAAAATCAGAGGGAATTTTTCTATCTTATTCACATTTTCTGAGCGATTTTTTCTGTTTTTTTCACATTTTCTGAGCGACTTTACACCATTTCTTCATATTTTCCTTTTTTTAGTTTATCGCGCATCAAAAGAGCCCGTCCGGATATGCCAATCGGATATTCCAAACGGGCTCTTTCTATTTTTCAATTTTTACGGATCTGCTATGCCACAACATCCTCAAACTGCGAGTTATACAGATTTGCATAGAATCCATTTGCCGCGAGCAGCTCTTCGTGATTTCCCTGCTCGATGATATCGCCGTCTTTCATAACAAGGATCAGAATCTTGTTGTCTGCCAGAATGGCACGCGCAATCGCCAGACGCTGTTCCTGACCGCCGGAGACGTTGCTTCCGCCCTGGGCGATCGGCGTTTCGTATTTGTCATCTTTTGCTTCGATGAACTCAGTTGCCTGCGCAATTTCCGCTGCTTTTGCAATCTCTTCATCTGTCGCATCATCTTTTCCAAAACGGAGGTTGGATGCGATCGTTCCGGAGAACAGAACACCTTTCTGCGGTACAAAACCGATTTCATCCCGCAGATCTTTCATTGTGATCCTGCAGATATCTTTTCCATCCAGTGTGATGGATCCGCCCGTTACATCGTAAAGACGCGGAATCAGGTTGACCAGTGTAGATTTTCCACAGCCGGTACTTCCGATGGTCGCGGTTGTCTTTCCAGGTTCTGCCACAAAGTCGATGTCATGAAGCACATCTTCCTCGGCACCCGGATAGCGGAAGTTGACATGTTCGAAACGAACCACACCGTTTTTGACTTCCACTTTTCCCGGATTTTCTGCAGCTTCAATCGAGGACTTGGTCTGAATGACTTCGTCAATTCGTCCGGCAGCATGGACACCACATTCAGCTTTTTAAACTGATGCAATGCACGAAACAGTTCTTCAAAACTCTCTGTCACTCTTTTTCCCTCCTTCTTCCGCAAATATTTAACATCGTTATCTATTTACTAGTGTTAAATAATAACACCGGCAAGTTTCTCTGCCAAGAAAAATGCCGGTGTTTCTACTTTTTTTATAAATACGCAAGTTTTATTTTATACTATACTTCGTGCTGCGTCCCTTACCTTCCACAGTTATGATCCCTTTTTCCTCCATCTCTTTCAAAAGCTTTGTCGTTTTTGATCTTCCAAATGAAACATATGGTGCAATTTCCCCCATAGATTTCAACCTGTTTTTGCTTAATATCCCGTATATCATTTTCTCATCTTCTGTCAAATCCAGATTGCTTTCCCAGACCGGAAGTACAATCTGAATCGCATTTTCTGACACTTCAAACTCCGGTTTTCTTAAGCTTTTTTCGTAAAGTTGTCTGATTCTCATAATTCCCGTTCCAAAGATCTCAACAAATCCCAACCGGTAAAAAACATTTGCCAGATTTCTATTTCTTAAAACAGAAAGTTTTCCGGACAAATATTCCTCTTTTGTAATACCTGCCGGCAGACCTCCCGGAGAAACTACTTCGATTCGATCCTCAAACATCAGAACTCTGATTTGCGATTCCACATCCCAGATCCTGTGAATCAAACCATTGGCGATCGCCTCTCGAAATGCAGCTTCTGGTATTTTTTCTATTTTTTTTCTGTCCGCACCTTTAATTTCCTCATATTGATAGTAATCTCTGAAAATTTCAATCGCTTTCTCATACACCTCTAAAATCGATCTGTTTTCAAATGTTACTCTTTTCTGGATAATACTGATGTTTTCGCCGAATCTGACCATGTCGATTCCCGGAAAGTGGTTCTGATCTGCCAAAAGACCAGCGGCATTATTGTATCCATTGGCATTGTCGTATAGATTCAAGGTTTTCAGCGTGTCCTGGCTAAAGGTTTCGATCTGAATATGTTCTTTCAGCTTTCGCTGTAAAATCTGAAAGGTCAGATTCTGGTCTTTGCATGGCAGTTCTTCAAATCGGATATTTTTTCCTTCCAGAACAAGCCTGGAAAATTCCTGTGTATCTACTTCTATCGTCGCGGTATCATTTCGTTTATATGCTTTTGACCTATATAAATACGGCTTCTGCGCACCGCTTTGTACGGTAAGTTTGATAATTTTATCATTATTTTGTGTTTCCAGTTTATAATCTGGCTGTGGAGAAATACTGTCATTAATTTTATTTTCTATATCCAGGCATGACTGTTTTACATCCGATAAGCCTTTACTGTTTCCCTCGTCATCGACTCCAAACAGAATAACTCCACCGTCATAATTCGAAAAAGCACTTACTGTTTTCAGAAATGTATTGGTAATCGTTTCTTTAAATTCCATGGTCCGTGTTTCTCGCATTCTGTTCACATCCTTTCCACTTTTTCATGCTTTTATTATACGCAAAACACGCAAAAAAGCAATCGTATTTTTTTGCGATTGCTTTTTTGCGTGTTTTTAATCAATAAATTCGCGAATCAATTGTTTATTTGCTTATTTCCATTCAAAGAATATTCGTAATCTGATTCGTTTAAAATTTCCAGCGTTCTGCCTCCTGCTGCCGGTTCCACCAGAGTGCCAAACAGTCCTTCCTTGTCCCGGAACCGGGAATAAATAGAACCCGTGGTTGTCTCTGCTTTTGCCGCAATTGTGCGAAGCAATGCATCCGCATATCCTTTTTCCAGAAACCCCTCCTTTGCACAGGATAAAATTCGCTCTGAAACGCCTTCGATTGGTTTTGTCAAGTTAACCTTCCTTCTTATAACAGTGTTATATAACGCTGTTATAAATATAAATCGTTTTCTTTTTGTTGTCAAATACGGTAATTGTCAAGGTCGGTTTTTCAAATACGCTTTCTGTTTCCATCTTGAATGGATTCCTGCTCCATGTTAGAATAAACACACAATGAAATTTCTATCTTAATCAGACTTTAGCAAAAACAAGAGTTTTTATGGGATGAAATAAATCAACCTTATCTGAACAAACTTATCAGATTCTGCGAGACGATATTTTAACGCAGAAGATCAAATGCGGAGAAAAGCTGAAAGCCGAAGTGACCTCTATTTTTGCCAAAGGGCGCGAAGCCGCAAAATGCGGGGACATAAAAACCTGGAACGACTGCTCCGATGATTTTCACCTGGTCTTCTACCGCTATTGCAACAATTCCCGACTCACCGAGTCTGCCAAACGCCTCAAAAGCGGCATTTCCATTTTTTCCAACCAGTACAGCCAGGAAACCGCCATCCAGACGAGCATTGATGCCGAATACGTTCTTACCGGATCTGACAGAACAGGAGCATAAACAGCTTCCTCTCATGCCCTCCTGCTGAAATACTCCGGCCCTGCTGCAGCTTATTGCGCTTCATCCGGCACACACTTTATTTTCTTTATTTCTCCATCAGAAAGCATCAGAATCCGGTCGCAGACATTTGCTACCAGCGCCAGATCATGGGAAATAAAAAGCATGGCCATATGCTCTTCTTGTTGAATCTCTTTCAGAAGATCCACGATTTCCTTCTGCACCGAAACATCCAGCGCGCTTGTTGCTTCATCGCAAATCAACAGCGCCGGATGCCGCAGCAGTGCTCTGGCAATACAGACTCTCTGGCATTCCCCTCCGCTGATCTGCGATGGATATTTGGCGAGATAGCTCACCGGAAGATGCACACGTTCCAAAATCTCTTCACACTGCTTTTTTCTTTCTGTTTTCGGAATTTTTCTGTAATAAAGCAATGCGTCATCCAGATTCTGCCCAATCGTCATCTTCGGATTCAGGGAAGATTTCGGATTCTGAAAAATCATCTGCACTTTTTTTCCAATTTCTTTTTGCGTCCTTTTTCCGGAAATCTGTTTTCCTTCCAGGTAAATGCATCCTTTCGTTGCCGTCGTAATGCCTGTCAGGATCTTTACGATTGTACTTTTACCGCTTCCGCTGTTTCCAATCAGCCCCAGACACTCTCCCGGCATCATTTCAAAACTGACGTCTTTTAATACATAAGTTCCATCTGAATTTCTGTGAAACTGTTTTTTTAAATGTTCCACCCGAAGCAGTGCTTCCATACCATTTCCGTACCTTTCTCTATCCCTCATCGAGTACAAGTTTCACCGGCTGCGGAATTGCCGCAATCAGTTTTTTCGTATAATCCTCTTTTGGGTCGTTCCATATTTCTTCCGGCAAACCCGATTCTATGATCCGGCCCTGATACATAACGCCGATTTCATCGGCAAGTCTTCTTGCAACTTCCATATTATGTGTCACCAGCAGAATCGAAAGATCTGTCTTTTTCCGCAGTGCGAGCAGCGTCTCGATCGTCATATCCTGTGAGGCGACATCCAGCGCACTGGTCGGTTCATCTGCCAGTAAAAGGGACGGCTGATTCATAATCGCAAGCGCAATTGCAACACGCTGACACATTCCTCCGCTTAATTCAAATGGATATGATTTTAAAACGCGCTGCGGGTTTTCAAATCGAAGCTCTTTTAAAAGCTCTTCCGCATCCTCTAAAATCTCTTTTTTGCTTTTTTTCCCCGCCGTTTTTGCATGCATATTTTGGCATTCCACAAACTGTTTCCCGATTTTGGCAAGCGGGCTTAATGACTGTTCCGGGTTCTGAAAAATATAACCCATTTTGTTTCCATGGACTTCACACCATTCCTTCTCTGAAAGCTGTATCAGATTCTGTTCTCCCATCCAGATATCTCCGGAAACAATTTTTCCCTCTTTTGTCAGGAGTCCTCCGATTGTACGAAGCAGAGTCGATTTGCCAGAACCACTCTCGCCGACAATAACGTAAATTTTCCCGGGAGAAAGAGAAAAGCTGACACCGTCAACTGCCAGCTTTTCTCCATATGTTACCGTTAAACGATCCACAATCAGATTTTTCTCTATTTGATTTTTCTCTGCCAGATGTTTGTCTGTCTTATTCTCTTCTATCCTGTTTTTTTTCATCTTTTGCGATCCGTTTCGTCTTTCGCCGTTGTTCCGGCTTTTGTTTCCTGTGTTTCTTTATTTATTCTTCCACAGACAGAGTATTGGTTACCAGATAATATTCCGTCGGATTGATCTGTACTCCTTTTACTTTGTTGGAGTATACAAAGATCAGCTGCTGATCTGCCACAAATGCAAATGGCATATCATCCAGTACCTGCTGCTCCAGTTCTCTGGTAAGAGAAACCACTTTGTCGTTATCCGATGTGGTGCCAATTTCCGCTGCCAGCGCGTCTACTTTTTCGTTGGAATATCCACCATAATTGTTGCTGGCTCCCGTCGTAAACAACATATTGATAAAGTACGACGGAGTTCCAATCGGCGCCATGGCATAGTTTAAAATAGCAAGATCGAAATCACCCGATGCAAGAGGATCATCCAGCACATCCTGTGTCTCAATGGAAAGTTCAATTCCAATCTGGGACAGTTCTGCCTGAAGCATATCAGCAAGCTGGATGCAGTTGTCATTGTAGCTGTAAGTCAGCACTTTGAACGAAAGATTCACGCCGTCTTTGTCGAGGATACCATCTCCATCGGTATCCTGGTATCCTGCATCTGCAAGAATTTCTTTTGCTTTATCCGCATCGTAGGAATCGACGGTCAGATTTAATCCGTCTGTACCGCCAAATGCCAGGTTGTCCGGATAAATTCCATAGCACGGAGTTGCAAATCCCTGATAAACAACATCTGCATAGCCTTCACGGTCAATACAGTAATTGATTGCCTGACGTACTGCCAGATCGTCCAGTCCTTCTGTTTTCAGATTGAAGCTTAAAAAGTTTGCTCTTGTTGTCGTCACGGTATCGGTTGTATATTTCGAAGTATCTGTGAACTTTGATGCTCCGTTTGCTGTTTCCTGTGCGATCAGGTCAATCTCTCCGTTAGCAAGTGCCATATCCAGCGCATCCTGATCGTCGATAATTTTCAGCTCTACGGTGTCTGCCTTCGGAGCGCCGCCCCAGTAATTTTCGTTGGCACGCATTTTGACATCCGTCATAGCGGTAAACGAAGTTGCAACGTAAGGTCCTGTGCAGGAAACACCAAGCTCCTCATCCGGTTCTTCTGTTGCATCATAAATACCGAGAAGCGGATCACACAGATCATTTAACAGTGTTGGATTTGGTTCCGGCGTTACAATCGTAAATTTCATGCCGTCTGCTTCCATGGATTTGATTTTTAAGGTCGAATCTGCTCTCTCATTTTTCTCATAGGTACGCTCAAAGCATGCTTTTACTGCTTTTGCATCTACCGTTTTTCCGTTTGAGAACGTTACGCCATCACGAATGGTGAAAACCCAGGTATTTTCATCCGGTGTCTCTACCGATTCTGCGATCCATGGCTGCGGCTCAATATTTTCATCCAGATGGTACAGATTTTCGCTGATTCCATAGATGGACATGATCCAGCCATCCCAGTTATACGCAACGTCCAGACTTTCTGCACCAAAGAAACCGGTAGTAGCTCCAAGAACGAGATCTGCTCTTTCTCCATCTGTAGTCGTTTCCCCGGACTTTGAAACTGCGCCTGCTGCTTCCTCGGATGCTGAAGTCACACTTGCTGCTTCCGAACCTGATTTGGAAGATGTTTCACTCTCATTTGCCGTGCCGCATCCCGTTGCAAGAGATGCGAACAGGCAGGCTGCCATCATGACACTTACAATCTCTTTTTTCATTTGATTTTTCTCCTCTTTTTTGGTTTTTCCCGTCTTTCAGACGATCTTTTTTATGGAATCATCTGTCCGCCTTTTCGCGTTGCAGGTGGTTTCATCCTGAATTTAATTTTCTGTTCTTGCTTCTTTCTTATGTACAAACTCGCTCAGTCGGTCTCCGAACAGCTGAAAAACTGTCACAACCAGAAACAGGGCCAGACCATTAAAAACGATAATCCATGGTGCTTTCTGCAGATAATCTCTCGCCTCGCTCATAACGGCTCCCCACTCTGCGGTAGGACGCGCAGCACCGAGTCCCAGAAACGAAAGTCCTGCCATACTGAGGATTACACTTCCAATATCCATAGCCGCTGTTACAATAAGGCTTCCCATCATATTGGGCAGAATATAGGCTGTTATCATGCGATAAAGCGGTACACCGTTCATTCTTGCGGCATATATATAATTTTCCTGTTTCATGGAAACCACAAGACTCCGGGAAAGCCGTGCATACGTTGTCCAGTACACGGCGCTTAAGGCAAGCACGCCGTTCCACAGGCCGACACCTAAAATTCCCGCAATCGCAATCGACAGTACAAAAGCAGGAAAAGCCTGGAAAACCAGCGTGATTTTCATCAGAATCTCATCCAGAACCCCGCCTGCAAATCCGGCCAGAATTCCAACCAGTGTTCCCACCAGAAATACGATTCCGACAATCAGAAGTGCTGTATAAATCGATGTCCTGCTTCCCGCCAGAATACGGCAGAACACGCACCGACCCAGATTGTCCGTTCCAAACAAATATTCTTTGCACGGCGATAAGAATGCATTTCTTACATTCACCGCATACGGATCGTGGCGGATCAGATGCGGACCGATTACCGGGATGATTAAGATAACTGCGAGAAACAACAGACTGATTTTAAATTTTCCATCCATTTTTTTCATCGTGCACTCTTTTCCCTTCTGACTCTTGGATCCAGAATCTGACACAAAAACTCTACTGCAGCATTTATCAGCAGGTAAATCATTGCCATCCAGACAACATAAGCCTGAATCACCGGATAATCCCGCGCGCTGATGGATGTCACAGCAAGTCTTCCGACTCCCGGCCAGGAAAAAATAGTTTCCACAATGGCAGAACCGCCAAGCAGAGTTCCAAATGACATGCCAAGCAACGTAACAATCGGAAGCATACAATTTTTCAGCACGTGGAAAAAGAGAATCCGGTTCTCCGAAGCTCCTCTTGACTTTAAACCATCGACATACTCCTGTTCCAGCTCCTGAAGCACAATGCCGCGAATCTGGCGGATATACCAGGCAGACAGTGTCAGCGCCAGGACAAGAGCCGGCATAATAATTCCTTTTCCACTTACCGATCCTATGACCGGCAGAAGCTGCAGTTTCATGGACAGTATATACATCAGCAGCAGCGCCAGGAAAAAGGATAACTTCTCGGAATCTCAATGAATGAGATTCCAACTGAAAATTGACAACTGAAT
>OAUU01000366.1_pt1 | contig 37646 bp, 55 predicted proteins | sample 1501381 | NCBI WGS metagenome assembly OAUU01 (sample SAMEA2580057, study PRJEB22360) | human gut metagenome | reverse complement strand
TTTTCTTCTCTTTCATCAAGTCTTCTGCTTTCGCTAAGAATTCATTTTCATGAATGGTTTTCGGTGAAGAGGTCATTAATTCTTTCGCGGTTTTATTAAGCGTGTCCGCACCATTAGCGGTTAATGCTCGGCGCACATCACCATCGGTAATAATGCCTTTAAGTTGTTGATTTTCCATCACTAATGCCACACCCATGCGACCTTCATTCATAATGCTTAAACAATCAGTGAAGCTGGTTTCTGGTGTCGTAATTGGTAGGCGAGTTTGCATTTGATCTTTTACTTTGCATAACAAACGACGACCAAGACTTCCACCCGGATGGAATTTCGCAAAATCAGCTGGTTGGAAATGACGAGCAGTAATCAATGAAACGGCAAGGGCATCACCTAATGCTAAAGTGACTAACGCAGAAGTGGTTGGAGCAAGATTGTTTGGACAGACTTCACGCTCTACGGTGATATCTAAAACATAATCCGCATGACGAGCAAGTGTCGAGTTTTTATTGCTGGTTAAGGCAATAATTTTATTACCAAAGTTTTTCAAACTTGGAATCAGTTTATTTACATCATCGGTTTCACCACTATAAGAAATCAGCATCACAATATCGATCGGTTTTAACATACCTAAATCGCCATGAAAGGCTTCAGTCGGGTGCAGGAAGAAACTTGGGGTTCCCGTTGAGGCAAAAGTCGCCACCATTTTTTTGCCAATTAGCCCTGATTTACCAATACCACCAATGACTAAACGACCTTCGCAAGCAAGAATAAGATCCACAACTTGAGAAAACTCATCATCCAAGCGTTGGCTTAGTTGTGCGAGCGCTTGGCTTTCAACAGAAAGGGTTTCTCGTGCGATTTGTAAATAATTCATAGGAGATCCTTATGATAGAAGTGCGGTTGAAAATAACCGTGTTTTATGGGGCTATTCTAACGGAAGTTATTAAAAATAAGAATGAAAATTTGACCGCCCTTTGAATTCCCCCTATACTACGCCGCGAGTTGGTTAGACAATCGCTGGTTTATTGAAGCCCTTAACCGTGTTCGCACGACCTAGTGGGACAAGTAAACGAGAGGAAAGTCCGAGCTACAAAGGGCAGAGTGCCGGATAACGTCCGGGCGGCGTGAGCCGACGACCAGTGCAACAGAGAGCAGACCGCCGTGAAAACGGTAAGGGTGAAAGGGTGTGGTAAGAGCACACCGTGCCGTTGGTAACAACGTGCAGCAAGGTAAACTCCACTCGTAGCAAGACCAAATAGGAACTCAATGGGTGGCCCGTCCAGAGTTCGGGTAGGTTGCTTGAGCGGCAGAGTAATTTGTCGCCTAGAGGAATGATTGTCCACGACAGAACTCGGCTTATCGACCAACTCAATAAATTCATAAAAAAATGACCGCACTTTTGTTTTTTCGTTATCCTACTCGGGATAGAATGAATAAAAGTGCGGTCATTTTCTTTTTTGTTTTACCATAAGCTCATTTGTTCTAAATGGCTTTCTTCCGGTAACGTCACGTGTAATCCCACAAGACGAATGGATTTTCCGTGGCTACGTTGCCAAATTTGTTCCAGTAATTGCTGAAAGCTTTTTAGTGATAAAGGCAAGCCTGTTTTTTCTAAGGTCGTCACCTGAAAATCTTCAAATTTTAATTTCACCCCAATTTTGCGAAAAGCCGTTAAGGGGACATTCGGCGCGCTTCGTTCAATACGGCGAATAAGCTCAGCATAGAGATTATCTAGTAGCGCTATACCTTGTTCAACATGGCTAATATTTTCAGATAAAGTGCGTTCTACACCGATAGATTTTCGTTCTCGATGAGCTTGAATTTCACGATCATCAATACCATGGCTAAAATCCCAAATTCGTTTGCCCATTTTCCCGAAGATATTTAATAAAATAGATTGATCGAGTTTTTGCACATCTTCACAAGTTTCTAACCCCATTTTCAATAAACGTTCAGAGGTGACCTTGCCCACACCAGGGATTTTCTTTAATGGCAGTGTTTTTACAAACTGCTCAACTTCATGAGGCTGAATCACAAATTGCCCGTTCGGTTTATTCATATCGGAGGCAATTTTGGCAAGAAATTTAAGGGGCGCAACGCCAGCTGAAGCAGTCAGTTTTAACTCATCAAAAATCGCTTGGCGAATTTCTTGTGCGATCCACGTGGCGGATCCTGAACATTGTGTACAATCCGTGACATCTAAATAAGCTTCATCTAAGGAAAGTGGCTCAATGATAGAAGTGTAACGCTGAAAGATCTGATGAATTTGTGCGGATACCTGTTTATAAAGCGGCATATTAACTGGCACTAAAATCAGATTCGGACATTTTTTGATGGCTTGTGCCGTCGGCATCGCACTGTGTAGCCCAAATTTTCTCGCTTCGTAGTTACAGGTGGTAAGTACACCACGTTGTCGAGAACTTCCCCCCACTGCAACAGGTTTGCCCTGTAGCGTTGGATTTTCACGGATTTCAACAGAGGCATAAAAGCAATCCATATCAATGTGAATGATTTTTCGGGTGGAACTCATGCGGTAAGTGCGGTCAAAATTAGGCGTGTTTTTAGTATATCGAAAAGAAAATAACTGTTCAACCATACAGCTATTAAAAAGCCCACATTGCGTGGGCTAGATAAGAGAATTAACGATCAGAAAGAACGGTTTTATCACCAAACAGGATAACGCGTTCAATAGGATAAACATCAATTTTTTCTTGTTGGTTCATAAAGACTTTACGTGCATCTTCAGCCAATTGAACAAATGGAATTTGCAAATTAATATTGATGGATTTACCCGGTTGTAATGGGGTTTCTAAATTGATTTGCATATCTTGGCTGTAAATAACTTTACGGTTATTCACATATACGCCCACCCATTGAATATTTTTGATTGGTTTTTGACCAATGTTAGTGATTTCATGTTTGAATGCGCTTAATGCTTGGCCATTTTCATCAACCACCATTTCACGATTACCAATATTGATGGCAAGGTATTTGTCGATGTTATCACTCGCTTTTGCCACTTGTTGAGTTGATTGTGATGCTTTTGTAGGTGTTGCTTCTTTTGCGATAACTTGTGTGTTAAATGCTAAACATAATGCACCTAATGAAAGTGCGGTCAGAGATTTTAATGTTTTCATTATTCGATTCCTTATAAAAAAGTGGCAAAATTTTACCCTAACTTCTTAGGTTAATAAATAGCTTCTTTTCCTTTCTTGGATTTTTTGATAAACTGCCGAACGATTTTGGGGCTGATTCTGGATTCGACGGGATTAGCGAAGCCCAAGGTGCACGTCGAGGTGCGGTAGGCCTCGTAAATAAACCGCAAAAAAATAGTCGCAAACGACGAACAATACGCTTTAGCAGCTTAATAACCTGCTCATAGCCTTCGCTCCCCAGCTTCCGCTCGTAAGACGGGGATAAAGCGGAGTCAAACCAAAACGAGATCGTGTGGAAGCCGCTGTTTGAGGATCGAAGCACTAAATTGAATCAAACTAGCTTAAGTTTAGCGTGTCTGTCCGCATGCTTAAGTGAAATTAAAGACGAGACTAAACGTGTAGTACTGAAGGTAGAGTAATTTCGGACGCGGGTTCAACTCCCGCCAGCTCCACCACAAAACAAGATCTAAAAAGATCACAAACGGTCAAATTTATTGAAAAATCAATGATTTGACCGTTTTTATTTAGTGTCTTAATACTGCCTAAAAGATCAGTTAATTTCACAAACGATCACATTTTTTAGTAGTAAAAATGGAAGTAAGAACTTACAATGCGCAAAATCTTACTACCATTTACAGAATTTTGTGATTATGGCAAAAATCGTCAAACAGCTTACTATTGCACAAGTGAACAACGCCAAAGCGGCGGAGAAGATCTATTATTTATTCGATGGGGAAGGGCTGAAACTTGTCGTCAAGCCCAACGGCGTGAAAACGTGGGTGTTTAATTACAAACGCCCTTACACATTAAAACGCACCGAAAAAACCATCGGCACTTATCCCACTGTATCGTTAAAAGATGCACGTCAAAAAGCGCAAGAATTCCGCCAACTCTTAGCCAATAAGATTGACCCGCACGAATTTGAGCAAAAACAAGCCATAGAAGCATTGAAAGAGCAGTGCAGTACATTTGCTTATGTTGCTAATGAATGGCTGTTATATCGCGCGAAAATCGGCAAAGAACAAGGCAATTACACAGAGAGAACGAAAATTGACACAGAACGACGTGTCAATGCTGCCATTGATTTAATTGGTGACGTGCCTTTCAAAGAATTGACCTTAAAACACGGCTTATCCGTGCTTGAACCCCATCGCCAATCAGGTGCAACGGCTGAATTGAAAAAGCGTTACTTGGTTTTAAAGTCAATCGCAGAATATGCCGAACGTTTTGAATATTGGGAAAACAACAAATGGAAATATCTTGGCGATGATCTCCCTGCAGTGAATAAAAACAAACATCACCCGTCAATTCATTACAAAGCTTTACCGGAATTTATGATTAGCCTTGCACGGGCCAACATATCCCAAACGGTGCGACTTGCGATTTTATGGGGATTGCTCAATGCCACAAGGGCGAGCGAAACCGTCAGTGCAAAATATTCTGACATCATCGAACACGAGAATTTACCGAATGGCAAAGTGTGGCAAGTAGTCATTTCAAAAGGCGGGAAAGGGGAGCGGCTGCACCTTGTGCCATTAAGCAAACAGGCGGAAACCTTGCTTTCATACATCAAGCAACACACAAACAAGGAATATTTGTTCCCGTCCACTTTATCAAAGGCGAGAAACGAAAAGCATATCAACAGCCAAACGCCGAATGAAGTGATTAAAACAATGGACGGCGGCAAATACAAAGGCACCATGACAAATCATGGTATTCGGTCAATATTCAGCAGCTATTGCAATGATAATCGCCTAGAACTCGGCTTAGATAAAGAAGTCATCGAAATTTGCCTAAGTCATTTGAATTCCGATGAAATACGAAACGCCTATAATCGGGCGGAATATCTTCCTTATAGATTAAAGACGTTTCAAGAATGGGCCAACTATGTTGAAAAATGTGCGAATGGTTTATTCAAAGAAATTATTGCCGACAAGTCTTAATGTATTCGTTCAAGTCGCTTTCCGCAATCTTGCGGGAGCGACCGAATTTATAAGACTTTAACTTGCCACTAGAAATCCAACGTTTCACGGTCGCTTCTGAACAAATGCCAGTCTGCACGATCTCTTTTATTGAAAAATAACGTTCCATTATAAATCACCTTCTTTCACAAACACGCCGTCAATCATACGCCCTTTGCGGTCTTTGATTTCATCCCATGCCGCTTGCGCACAATCGTGTATATTTAAATCAAAATGATCTGTAACTTCTAACAGTTGAACAAAGCATGTCATAAAAAAAACACTAATATTTGCATGACTGCTTAACTCATGGCTTAAAAGATGCAACGCATACAATGAATTAATTAAATGATCTTCAATATCAACTTTATTGTTGCCGTATGGTTCAACAAATGCAGCAACTTCATCCGCTGAAAGCATTTCATCTTTCTTGCGTTGTGCAGCCAAAATCACCATCACCACAAAGCAATCACCAATGCTATCTTTCACCACATCAATTTTATTTTTAGATACACCACTGCATAGCTCCCCGAATTCTTCCATCAATTTAATGAATTGTTTTTTCGGTGTAGAACCCTCAATCAAATTGCGAGCTTCTGCCCAATTTTCGATATTTTTAATAAGTTGTGTTAAATCTGACATGTTATTTTCTCCTTAATCCTGCGGAATATCATTAATTCTGAACCATTCGCCACCGTCGCTTTTGCGTTCTGTAACCCCGATATTTCTTTGCCACAAAGAACCATCGTTACACAAAGCAATCATTGATTCCAGATAACCTTCATTGGACAAAGTATTTGACATAGCAATTTGCACAATTTTTCTTACTGGCGAATTTACGCCATTAGATATCCGTTCCACTGACGGTTTTACTTTTATTGTTTTTTTCACTTTTCCCATAATTCACCTACATTTTCCCCAATCTTTCCCAAAATCCAGTCACTTTCTGACTAAATTTTTTCACAGAAAAGAGCGGTATTTTTTCTTCTTTAATGAAAACTTTGTCGTTTTCATAACAAATCCACTGAAAGTCATTAATCCGTAACCGTTTATGTTTGATTAATAGATCAATTTGTGAACGATTAATCATAAAACCAACAGGTAAAAGTGCATTTTTTACCTTTTGTTCAATTTCTGAACGGTTACAGTTACTGACACAAGTCCAAGCGTCGCTACGCTCCTTGTTTGTTTCGGTGGTCTCCGCATTGGCATCAGTTGCAACATCTGCCACTGTGCCTTTTTTGATAACCCAATTTTTTAATTTTGTTCTTACGCTTGCAAAACTGAAACGATTTTTCACCCCCACAATTTTCTTTCTTGTTTCGCCGTATTGGTTCGGCTCACTTTCTTCATACTCCACGCACAAAGGCTGATCTTCACGTTTAGCCATTGCGCCCCCTTGCAACTCTAAATAGCTTGCAAAACAAGACACATCACAAACCGCTTGCGCGTCTGCAATGGTCTTATCATCTACATCATCTAACTGCCATTTCTCTAATTTGCGTAATTCACGCCACACAGAAATTGGCGGATTGCCGTAAAACTGGAATTGACGAATGCCCCAAAGGTTCGCCCACGCACGCACACGTTGCACGTTTTCGTCTAGTTTCAATCCTTCCACTTCGTCCGATGTTTCATCTTTCTGATTGCCCGCATAAATGTTTTTAGCAATGTATTTCGCAATATAAGAAACGGCAGAACCTTTTGCAGGGTCAATTTCATCGACTCTGCAGCGGTGTTTTTTCGCCCCAAATTCATCGCCGTCTAATTCCAAGGCTTTTGATTTGAATAAACGGATCACTTCATCTTTATCTTCTGCTTTCACATACACAAGCAAGTGCCAGTGTGGAGTGGCGTCATGGTGCGGCTCAACGCCACGCATGCCAAAAAAGCCGATGCCACGTTTAGCAAACAATGCCCGCAACTGCGCCCAATTCTTGCTTAAATAAGCGTGCGTTGTGCGTGGGTCTGCACCTTTCCATTTCTTGTTATTTGTGCCATTGTTGTGTGTCGCATGGAACGATGAAGGGGCGGTCATAGTAAGGAATAATGACACATAGCCTTTTTCAGTTGCCCATTCGTCCACGCCACGCAAGCGGTTCATCATCTCGTTAAAACGGATGGCTGGATTACCGGAAGATTTTTGCCACATTGCCATCAATTCCACCTGTTCGGATGGATCGTCAATGTTTTCAATAATCATCTGTTTTAAATATTCCAAGTTGGCTTTTTGTTGATTGCGGTAATCGCTCAATGCACCTGTTGAAATGTAAGGGCTGACTTTTGCCGACACTTCACCGCAACCAATCGCCAAATGCTCAATAAGGCGTTTTTGCGTGCTGCGTAATGTGCGAAACCAGTATTTTTCGCATACCACACGCAACAATTCGCCTTCTTGCTGCTGCACAGAAAGGCGTTTACCTTCTTCAAGGCGGTGTTGGCTTTTAAGCGGGAAGCCAATGTTTTTGCAAACATCAGCACAAAGGCGGTGCAGTTCACTGCTTAAACGTGAAAAATCGACCGCACTTAATAGCCCAACAGCTTTTTGATTGGCACAATCTTCCACGAAATCGCTTTGCAATCCGTTGAAGTGCAAGGCGAGTTTGTAGGCGATTTCTTTTAATTGGCGTTCGCCTAATAGATAAAAATGCAAGCCTTGACTATCCACAGGCTTTTGCATTGCCAAGTTGGCGGAATAGCGTTTGCGTTCAAGCAACCACGAAACAGAAATTTGATATTGCTCAAAAACGGCTTCCAAGCGATTTGTCAACACATCACGCAAGGTTGTGTTTGCAATGCGGGCTTGTTTATTGCCTAAGCTAAAACTAATTGACCCATCATCTTTCACACTGCGATAAGCACGCAACCACACATTGCGGAAGTGTTCGCGTTGGCGTTTGCGTGGCAAATCGGAAAGCAGTTTTTCAACATAATCAAAATGATTAGGCGCAACCGCAAACAGCTCAATTTGTGCGGCTGTTGCTTGTGGCAAGTCTAAAGTGCGGCCAGTTTTAACCGCACTTTCCATTCTTGCCAAACGAGTTTCTTCCATCGCTAAATCACGTTTAGCGATGTTATTGTCTCGTTGTTGCTCCCAGTTCATCATGTTATTTCTATGCTCTTTGTAAGTTGGCTAAATATTCGTTGTGTTGATCAAAGTAATCTTTAATGGCTTGATTGGTTGAGTTGATCGCACTTTCCATTTCAGTGAGTGAAAGCACTTCATATTGTGCTAAGGCAAAGTTGCGGACTTCATTCACTGCGCCAATGATGGTGTTATGTAATCGCCCAATCACTCTTGCTTTTTGTTTTCGCCAACCGTCACTATCTGCCACGATTTCTAACACTTGAAAGCGGTCGCCAATCTTGGTGATTTGCAATTCCGCGCCGCAATCTAAATTGATGTAAATATCGGTACTCATTTTGTGTTCTCCTTAAAAGTGCTTACTTATCCAACTCGCCAACCAACACAGGGCGGCATCTAATAAGGCGGCGGCCATAAAACAGCCCAACATCACCACCGCTAATCCAATGAAAAAATCACTCATATCCTTTCTCCCAAAATTCCTTGAAATCTAACTGTCTGCTTTTTCTTACCTTGATTGAGCCTGTATCAATGGCGGCTTTAAAACAATGATCTGCACGTGCAAAGCACCAATCTTCATCCAGTGTACTTGCTGCCAACTGATAGGCTTTCCACCAAAACTGTGCGGCTTTTAAATATTGTTTTTCGCGTTCTGCTTCTGCGGCGGTTTCGATTGCCGTTTTAAAGGCGATGAATTTTGTTCTCATGCTGTTTTTCTCCGTGGATTGGCTTGCCATTGCTCCCAATCTCTGTATTTTTGTAAAAAGATCTGGCGTGCTTTTGTCGCTAAATCGCCGTTTTCAATAAATTCGTTAAATGCTTGTCTTGCTTGTTCTTCGTCGCCTTTGTCTAAGTGATAGATGTAAGCGAATAATTTTTCCTGTGCCTTATCGAGTTTTTGATAATATTCCTTTGCCACAATGCTCAATGCGCCACGGCTTAAAATCACGGTTGCCATACTTCCCCCTAATTCAATGCTTTATCAATCAATGTGAATTCACGTTCGGTAATGCCTTTCGGAAACATCCCCGAAATCAACCGCACTTTGCGAAACGCCTTGGCGATTTTGCGTTGTCCGTTTTCGGTGTAGTGGTGTAGTTTCTCGCCTGAAAATGTGGTGCTAACTAAATCATTGATGTCGAGTTCTGCCATTGCCAACAGGATTTCTCTTTCGCCTTGTGAAAGGTTGCTGAAAGCGTATTCCACGCGATAGCGACTTTTACCGATCACATGGCGGCAATCGCCCCAACTTTGCACAGGCTCAACCGCAATTTGATTTTCTTTGCAGAATTTTGCCGCCGCACTTTCTTTGCCTGAAACGTACATCACACGCCCCCTTGCTTATTTCCCTTGAACCCAACTTAACCAACGGCCAAACATCCCTTGCTTGCTCCAACTTGCTTTTTCAAGCAGTGCCACACGGTCGGAAAGTGTTTCATTCAATAGCACTTGTTGTTGGTTTAAGTTGATTTGATGTTGAAGATGACGTTTAATTGCTTGGTTCTGTACTTCCAACGCTTTTACACGTTTTTCTAACTGATACACATTCACACGTTCTTTGTGTGTTTTCCCGTTGTCGTACACATAGTTTTTACGTGACATTTTCTTGTTCTCCCTAAATTTTGGTTGCAAAAATCCTGTCGCATGAATTTCTTCAAACGACTGTGTTTAAAAATCTTGATTGAAGTTAAAGACTAGATGTCGATTTCTTGCTGACGCTCGTCAATCTGATTTAACGGCTTATTCGCACTTAATGCTTCTGGGCGGTCGTTATAGATTGGCGTTCTTACTCTTGTAATTTGGCTTTGCACTCTTAATTCTGTGCCGCAGTTGTTGCAGTAAGCCAACACGTCGATTGACAACAAACCGATCTTTTCGGAAGTTCGCACACGGATGTTGTTGCTTCCGCAATTTGCGCATTTATGATCTACGTTCACTATTTACCCACCTAATTTGTTATACTCAATTTGATTTATTCACGATTAACAAAGGAACCGACACTATGAATGAAGAACAATTTATCGAATTGACCGTAGAAAATTCACAAAATCGCCTACGCATTCACGCGCTTGAGCAAATTCTTGCTCTGCTTTTGCATCATAAAACTGTCCAGCAGCATCAAGCACTTCATCAATATTACGAATACATACGCGACCAGCATCTAAACAATTTTTCTCTTGATGAAGATCAAGCAGAAAAGATTGAAGCAATATTTGACGCGCTTGAAGATGTTCTACAGAAGTAGAATCGTCATAAAATAACGTGAATGAAAGACGGTATTTGCCGTCTTTTGTTTTGCGAAGAAGAAATTTTCCACCCGCTTGAATTGCTGTTTCACTCATACACACCACCTTTTATTGTTTAACTATTCCGAATCACTGCCCAATCCACATCGGGGCGTAAATCTTCAGCTCTTACTTTGCCTTCTGTTGCTTTGATAATGGCGGGAATATATTTCACATCCATTTTTCCACCCTTTAGCCACTGATTTACGGTTGGCTGACTAACGCCGCATTTTTTAGCTAATGCTGATTGCCCGCCAGCTTTTTCTATTGCTTTAACTATAAAAACATTCATAAATAATTTCCTTTAACTAAGTTTTAGCTATAGATTATAGGTTTAACTATCTATAGTCAATAGCTAAATGAAAATTTATTTTCTATAGCTTTAGTTATAAAATCAAAATATAGGAGAAATTATGGCAACTTTATCTGAACGCTTAACTTCATTAATGTATGAAAAAGGCATATCCCAAGCGGAATTGGCAAGATTAATCGGCATTAAGCAGCCTTCTGTTTTTAAGATTTTGAGTGGCGAAACTAGAAACCCTAAAAAAATCTTAGAAATTGCGACCGCACTTAATGTGGACCCGCATTGGTTAAAAACAGGTGAAGGCGACCCTGATCCGTCTTATCGCATTGTAGAAGTGAGCGAACCGCAAAACCCAAACACAGTGCGGATTGATATTTTGGACGTGGAAGCGAGTGCCGGAAACGGTGCTTATTTAAGCCCAACCGAACAAGGCTTGCTTTCACAAGAATTTGATTTAACGTTCTTCCGTCAACAATTCGGACGTGCTGATGCAAAACATTTGAAGTTGATCACAGTGAAAGGGGATAGCATGGCACCAACCCTTGAAAGCGGTGATTTGCTTTACGTGGATATTTCCGAAAATTACTTTGCCGCCGACGGTCTTTATGTTTTCACCTTTGACGGCCAAACATTCATCAAACGCTTGCAAAAAGTGGGAAAAGAAATGCTCGTCATTTCCGACAACCCAACATACAAAGAATGGACATTCACGCAAGATGACGATGTATTTATCCACGGCAGAGTAGTATTCAGCATGCCGATGAAGTGGCGGAAGTGGTGATTTATTTTAATAAAACAAACCTAAGGAAACCCTAATGAAAAAGTCACTGCTAATTCTAACCGCGCTTTTGTCTATCTCATCTTCAGCTTTTGCTGAGAATTTCCCGCCAACCTATAAGAAAGCGTTGAGTGGGCTAGATATTCTTGAGGCAGAACTGCAAGGAAGTTTTTTATCAGTGACATTTAACCGCGACGAAATCGGCAAACAGATGCTAGAAAGTGTTGTGCATGGTATTTGTTATGAAACCTATTTAGATAAAAAGTTTGCTAAAAAATTAGATCTAAAGCGTGTCATGATTATGAATAAGCATTATACGCGTAGCTTTAATTTTGAAACAGATGTGAAGCAATACTGCGAAAATGTTGGCAAACTTAATAGCGAAGAAGCGAAAAAACAATACCCATTCGATAACTATGTTTCGGAGCGTTAGAGATGAAATCGCTTTGTTTAATTCTAACCGCACTTTCCCTTGCTTTCTCAACAGCAACTTTTGCCAAAAGTAAAAAAGCCGATGCAGAACAGTTTAGTTGTAGTGATGGAAAACGCACTTGTAAGGACATGGATAATTGCGATGATGCTAAATTCCATTTAAGAGAATGCGGCATGCATAAACTTGACCGCGACCACGATGGCGTGCCTTGTGAGAGTATTTGTGGGTAGAGGTAAAACCTATATCAAACGTTTGCAACGTGTTCCCGGCGGTATTATTCGCGCATTAAGTGATAACCCACTTTATCCAACGTTTGAAATTACCGAGAAACTATTCAATACGGCACAAGTACGCGCTAAATTCTTGAGCGTGCTGCCGATTAGACCAAAGATGTTGTAGGAATGAATTATGATTACACTAAATTCTCTCTGGTTACAAATAGAAGAGATTTTGGAAGACACCTCATCGATTCAAGAAAGATTGTTTTTTGAATGCAAAAAATCAGCGAATACACTGCCTAAAGATTTCTGGTTGTCTTATAGTGCTTTCTCCAACACTCAAGGGGGAATTATCTTTTTAGGTATTAGTGAACAAAATCAAGTTTTTTCGATTAGTGGTGTTTCAAATACTCAAAAATTACTTGATGATATGTTTAGTCAAATGCGAGGCGGACAAAAAATAAGTATTAATAATTTATCAAATGATGATATTAAAATTATTCAAAAAGAAATAAACAATATTTTGGTAGATGTTATCGCGATAAGGGTCAAAAAAGCCGATAATTCAGATATACCCGTTCATCTTAATAACGATCCTAGATTGTCTTATGTTCGCCTTCATACAGGCGATCATAAGCTTAATGCTAATGAACTCAAAAATTATTTATCTGGTTATACAAAAAACAATCAGGATAGCAAAGTTATTCCTAACACCGGCATTGATGAAATTAATCAACATACACTTCAAAAGTACCGCCAATTTCTTAAAAACTATAATCCAACTAGTCCGTTATTAGTGCTTGATGATTTGTTATTACTAAAAAAAATTAATGCCTATGCAAGAAACTTAGACACGGGACAAGAAGGACTAACCTATGCTGGTCTTTTAGTCTTTGGTCAACTTCACATTATCCGCCAATTACTGCCGCATTATTTTTTAGACTATCAAGATATACAAGGTGATGAACGTTATTCATCTCGCTTTACTTGCGATGATTTGGAAGACGGCAATTTATTTGAATTCTATCTAAAAACCTCGGCTTTATTGTTTGATATTGCCAAAAATAGCCATTTCAAGCTTAATAACTTGACTAGAAAAGAAGAAAATGAAATTACCGAAGCATTGCGTGAAGCATTGGTAAATTTCTTTACTCACGCTGATTATTTTAATGATCAAATTTCGTTAAAAATAGTAAAAACATCTAACAGACTAACATTTGAAAATCCTGGTTCAATGTTAGTCAGTATTGAGCAAGCTATTAATGGTCTAAAATCGACCTGTCGGAATTCTCTTATACACAATATTTTTAGAATAGCTGGCTTATGTGAACGACAAGGCAAAGGAATTGAAAAAATATTTACTAACTGGATTAGGGAACTTTTAACTACTCCAGAATTATTGACCAATCATTTATCAACACATCTTGCATTGACATTACAAGATGGCGCAACATTATCAGCTATTCGTAAATTACAAACAGAATTTGGGGAAGAGTTCTCACAAGAAAGGACATTATATAAAAATATTTTAATTTATGCGGTTTTAAATGATGGTTGGATTAATCACGCTTCTCTTACTGAAAACATGGGAAATAGTTTTACCGGTAGGGAGATAACTCTCGCATTACCGCAATTGGCTAAAAAATGTTGGTTGATAGGTAAAGGCGATGGCAAGAAAAAGTATTATATTCTCCCATGGATTAAAGAAGTTGATATTGCTGATATTTATACTTCTGGTTCTGTACGCCTAAGAACCAAAGCTAATGCACAAGCTAATGCACAAGCTAATGCATTAGCTAATGCACAAGCTAATGCACAAGCTAATGCACAAGCTAATGCACAAGCTAATGCACAAGCTAATGCACAAGCTAATGCACAAGCTAATGCACAAGCTAATGTACAAGCTAATGTACAAGCTAATGCACAAGCTAATGCATTAGCTAATGCACAAGCTAATAATTTAACAGAATCACGGCAAGTTAAATTCATTTGGAGAGATAACGAAGGGCGAATTCAAAACACTCTAGGGAAAGTTGTTGATAACCTCAAAGAACTTAATCCTGAATATCTGCAAGAACTACGCAATATTGTTAACCCTAGATTTTATTCTTTAAAGAAAAAGAGACCTGAACAAGTAAAAGAATTATTGCTTGTACTTTGTGAAGATCAATATGTTTCTAAAGCTGCTCTTGCTGATTTGCTTGGTATGACAATATCTGCTCTAGGTAGGCATATTACATTATTAGTTGAAGAAAGGCTTCTAATTCCAGCATTTCCCCAGCAACCAACACACAAAGATCAGGCTTATAAAGCAGCTTAAAACAGGCGGGGGAATTACTCCGCCTTTTCTTCGTCTATTTTCAGTTCCATTTCCACGCCGCAGGTGTAGCCGTTGTCGGTTATGCTGTGGGTGACTTGAGTTATCAGCCAGTTGGTGTTGTCAATTTCAGCTTTAAAGCCTGAAAGCTCAATGGGTGTTTCGGGGATTAAATCGGGTTCGCCAAAGGCAAGATTTAGGCTAAATGTCGCCACGCCTCGTTTGAGTTTGTCAAAGGCAGATTTTGCGGAAGTAATGGCGGTTTTTTCACTTGCATAGGTGTGTCGCAATGATTTTATTTGCGAACTGTCACTTGTAATGGGTTCTTGTTGCTCAATTTCGTTGTATTTGCGTTTGCTTAATCGGCTTCCTTTCACGGTACCGTTTTTCAGCGTTCTGCCTTTCGTCATTCGCTGTTTTTTTACAATCTTGGTGTTTTCATCCACCGTGATTTCGCCACGCTTGCCGCTGTCCGTATCATGCCAATACGCCCGAACGGCTTTGTAGTTTTCACTTTCGGCAATAGAAAAATTGTAGCTGTCGCCATTCTTGCGGGTGATTTTACGCAGTGGAATATCTTTCCCTGTGGCGGTTTTTCCTTTGCCTAATGGCATAAATAGCAACGTGCCATTTTTTACCGTACACATTGCCCCGTGTTCTTCCGCAAGGCGTGTCAGCAAATTAATGTCGCTTTCGTTGGTTTGGTCGATGTGGTCGATTAAGCGGCTTGCAAGCTCTTTCGCCACTTGGCTTTTAAGCTTGTTCCCTTGTGCAATTTCGTTGACGATTTCGCCCAATTTCTTTTGATGAAATGACCGCTCTTTCTGTTCGGTGAACGTGCCTTTTAAATCTGCCGCTCTTGCCCGAATGGTGAGCTTATCCGCAGACGATGCCCCGCCCGAAAACTGCACTTCATCGACAGAATATTGCCCCTTGTCAATCAGCGGTGCGCCTTTCCAACCCAGTGCAAGGCTGATTATGGCATTGCGTGGCGGCAAAGCCAGTTTGCCGTCATGGTCGGATAATTCTAAGTCTAGCGTATCCGCTTCTAAGCCGCGATTATCGGTTAAAGACAAATTAATCAATCGGCTTGATACCACTTGAGTGATGTCTTGCTGTTTGTTGTCTTTCGTGGTGATCACCACTTTAAAAGCGGGTGTGCGGTGATTGTCGTTAAAATCTAAGCCTAACATTACAGATTACTCATTAAACTGTCTGCAATGGCAATCAACATCGGATCGTCAGTGCGTTTTAGATTCATGGTGAAGTCAATAGCACGGGGTGCGCCATCGCCAAAGAATTCCGTGCGGGTTTCTTGGATGTTTTCGATCACAAAAAATCCGATGATTTCAAAGGTTGCACCGTCAATCAGTGGAAAGGCACCGCCACTGTCTGCCATTAATTCCAACGCTTTAATGGAAAATCTGCCGCCCGTGATTTCGGGGATAAGTCGTCCGCCGATTGTCACGGTTTCGCTTTCCTTTCCGGTGAATTGTGATTTAGGCATTGCGCCCACAATCGCATTGGTTGGATGTCGCCACGTTGATGTGCGGTCTAAGCTTTGGAAAGGCACGGTTTGCCGTGTAAAAACGAACATACCAAGTGCGGCTAAAGCAAAGTTTTGAAACATGCTAGCCTTCCTTTACATGTAGTTTGATAAATGTCAATGCAATGGCGATGGCGATAATCCAACCCCAACCATTAATGTTGTGATACATCAAAAACGTGGCGTACCCTGTGACGGCAATAATTGATAAAAAATAGAAAAAGAAGATTAGAATTGATTTCATGTTTTATCCTAAAGAAAAGTGCGGTCAAAAAATCCCGTGATTTCTGACCGCACTTGGTGAGTTAGCGAAAGAGAAATGCAATGCCGAAAATCACAAGCAACCAAAAGGTGATGGAAAGAATAAAGATTCCACGCCATACAATATGCCGTGGCATATTTAATACATAATCAATCAGTTTCTGTTTCATTTCGTTCCCTTGCTTTTTCTCGCCATGTCATTAATTCGGCAAATGTCATTTGCTCAAAGGCTTGTGGTTGCCAATGGAAAATTAATGCAATGTCCGCCATGGCATCTTCTACCGTGGCGGCAATCATTATTCGGTCGCTTCCGCTTCCGAATTCTTCCCTAAAAAACCGACAGCCACCGCCGCAAGCTCGGTGAAGTCTGCCACTTCCATTGTTGAAAAGTCAGATTTGTGCAACACAGGATTTGTCACGCGTGTTAATAACACTTGTAATGCGTCCACGTCCATTTGTAACACGTCAAACATTTTCAAGCCTTTTAATGCCGGCACGGTTGGTTTGTTTACGGTGATTTCGGTGATTTTAGTTTCGCCACGCACAAGCGGATTCGTTAATGTGATCACTTTGCTGTTTTCGTTTTTCATTTTTTATACCTTTAAAAATGCCACGCTTAAGCGTGGGGGAGTGATTTAATAAAAGCCCCTTGCGGGGCTAGGTGGTGATTAGATGCCAATCGCTGAACGGTGTTCTGCCAAGCGGTCAGTGCCGCCGACAATAAAGATTGAGTTGAGTAAATCAATCTCGACCAAATCTTTGCCGTTTTCGATGATTTTGTAATAGGTTAATGGCACGGTGTAGCTTTGTTCGGTGTCATCGCCTGATTTGCTTGTGCCGTTGTCAATTTCGCTGAAACGACCACGCATAATCAATTCAATGGCGGTGACTTCTTCGGTGTCGTCTTGTTGGTATGCACCCGCAAAACGTAATGCCGAACCGTCAATTTTGCCGCCAAATTCTTTGATGAGTTCGGTCATGTAACCGCCCATTTTGAATTGCGCTTCCAAGCCTTCCATGCCTAAATTCACTTTAACTGGACCGATCATGCCGCCAGCACGGTATTCTTCCAGTTTCATTGCCAATTTAGGTTGGGTGATTTCAGTGACTTGTCCACGGTAAGAATTACCGTCAGCCAAGAAGTTCATGAGTTTTAATTTACGTGGTAAAGCCATTTGTTATGCTCCTACTTTGGCAATCTCTGCGGCGAATTCCACAAGGTATTCATCGCTGATGTATTGGTTAAAGCCTAATTGTTCTAATGGCGGAACAGGGCAGTAATCATAAGACACAAGCAATTTTGCATCTTTTAAGGTCGCGGCAGTATTCAGTGATGAATTGATAAATGCTTTGCCGCCGATTAAGTAACCTTTCGCCACATATTCACGCCATTTCGCATTGATCGCTTCCACGATTTCTTTCACCAACATCACGCTGATGTTTTTATCCACGGCCCAATCAAAGGATTGTGCGATGGTGTCTTTCAACACTTGAGCGGTGCGGGTGTAGTTTTCGTAGATGAATAACTTGTCGGCTGAACAGGTGCGTAAGCCCCATAATTTGAAGCCATTGTGATTGACGCAACAAGTGATGCCTTGTTCGTTCAGATAGTTGACATCGGTCGCACTGTCGTTGATGTCAAATGAAAGCGGCTTAGTGACGCCAGTCACGCCAGTTAAACCTTTGTTCGAAATGGATGTGTGCCAGCCGTATTCTTTATCTTGATACGCACGCATAGCCGCCGCACGGACAACGGCATAATCTACTTCGGTTGCTTTGGTGTTCGGGTTGAACGACAAGAAGTCACCGAAAATCAGCATTAATTCACGCTGTGAGAAATTACGGCGATAAGTCACCGCTTCTTCTTTGGTTTTGGCTGAACCGCACGATGCATACACAAAGCCATTCAATTTTTTCGCCACGCTTAAAAGCTCGGTGGTAACATCTTGGCTGTCATACTTCGGTACGCAGAAAATACGCGGTTTCACGCCACAAACGGCAGCAGAGACTAAGAACGCTTTTAAGCCAGTGTAATTGCCGTCGCTGTCCACTGTGCCGATGACGTTTGCTTTCATTGTGCTTTCGTCATCGCTTTCTTCCACACGAATGACCACAACTTTACAATTTACAATATCCGCAATGCCATCCAATGCGCGGGATAATGTGCCTTGTTTACCGGCTTTCGCTTGAACTTCGGCGGTGATACCTGTTAAAAGAGTGGGTTTATTGAGTGGGAAAACAGTTGCGTCTGCATCTGCTGCCGTTGCCACTAAACCGATCACGGCAGTGGATGATGTGGTGAGTGTTCGCAAGGCTTCGGCAATTTCCGTTACCTTGACCCCATGGAGATATTCATCAGACATATTTTAGCCCTATGGTTTTGGTTAAATAATGTCTTTATTGTGATCGAGAGAATAGAGCAGTGCGAGCGGTTGGAAGTGTGAAAAACGGGGTAACAAAATGCGGTCAAGATTGACCGCACTTTATTTAAATTAAGGCAGAACTTCAGGGAATGGGTCGTCTGTTATCCAGCTGATAACAGGCATACGCATATAGTCCAAATCCTGCGTAGGTACTTTATCCCTAAATCTTAATTCAATATAAGCTCTATCACCTATACTAGCAACATACACCACTGCAACCTCATCACCGTCATCGCTATAAAACGGTAACATTATAGGTGTGCGTGTACGGAAGCCGACTGGTATTCTTGGAGGGGGTAAAATATCCATTCGCTTGGCGTGATTTTTCCTTGTGAATTTAGGATTACTGCTTCCATAAAAAGAGATAGTGTCCCATCGACCTGTATTGAAAGAACACTCAACTCTGTTATTCATTCGTCTTAGATAAATAGCACCCTCTTTAATATTCACAGAAGAGTTACTCATTCGTCTAGATCCAGTATCGCCAGATATGACAACCCATTTGTTATTCTGCTTCTGCCACAAAAACGCGCCAACACCTGCACCATTTGTTGAGTTGTAGAAAGTGCCGTTTGGCTCATTGCCTTTAATCTTTCCGCTAGTGGTCTCTGGTTTGTCGGGTCGTCCATTTCCAGTGATTATTTGTGAATCGCTAGATTGACTAGCACCACCTTCTGGAATTTTCTTTTCAATCCGCTTAATTTCAGTTCCCATGAATTCAGCGAATTCTGATATATTCGCTTGAAATTCCATTATTTGTTGTAACCTCTAGTGTAAGCTTCTTTTAGGTTGATGCCGTCAAGCACAGTAAACTTCCCAACAAGCAGTGCCAGTGATTGGTTTGATTGAGTTATTTTTTGAACCAATTTATTTAAGCCATCTTCACCTGTTTGAATGTTTTTCAACATGTCGCCAAGCTCTTTGATGGTGTCGATGCTCGCATCAACTTGTCCGCCTAAAAGCTCATTTTTGACATCGGCTTTCGCTTGGTTTAAAAGCTCAAGAATTTTCTTGGCTGATAATGTTGCTGTTTCATTTGTCGCACTATCATTAATGCCTGCCGCACTGCTTGATAGGCTGTTGATTCGCTGATTCATCTCATTGATTGCGCCAACAATCGTGTCTTTCTCTGTTGTCGTCAGTTGTTGCATTATGCCGATAAGTTTCATAATCTCCTTATCTTTCATGCCGACAAATTCTGCAAATTCTGTGATTGTTTGATTAAATTCTTGTCTTGCCATTAAAGCGCTCCGATGTTGTAGTGAATAATTAATTCGTTGATGTTTGGTAATTTGCTTGTGTCAAGATCACCGCCTATATTGGCATATCCTTTTTGAACGGTGATTTTGTGTTGTTGTTTAGGCTTGAGTGTCACTTTGTGTTTGGCTTTCGCCTTAGTCTTTATACACATTTCACCCCCTTGTAACATCCCGTTTTAACCGCACTTTGCCACCGCAAAGGGTGCTAATTAATCCGTTCTTGTCAGTTTGTTGCAAATCCCAACTTGCCATCGTCCAATCTGCATTTTCTGTTTGATCGTGCGACACGTGCAGCGTGATTTCATTTTCTTTAACTGTTAAGCCATTTGATGTTGATAGCTTAATGGTTTCGGATTGACTTCGTTCCGGCACAATATGCAAATCAAATTGACTCCCTGTAAAGTCCATTGGGGTGTCGTCATCATTATTAAAAATGAGTGTTTCGAATTCATCATCCCCACGGATCCAATCAAAAATTATTTCATTCATTTTGCTTTCCCTTGATTGAACCGATAATCGCGCTGTTTGCCGTTTATTTCGCTTTCGTATGCGGTTTTGCAATGGTTTTTATCTCTAAACAATCCATTGATGAAACGATAGAGTACACGCCACCGTTTTTTCGGTTGCTCGGCTAAAATAGCCCCCCGATATGTGCGACTTGATAATGTTTCGTCTGCTGCGCCACCTGTTAAGGCGTTGAATAGTTGGTCGATAGCAATCAGATTATGATAAGCGTAGAGCCTTAATTTGCTTGGAATTTCCATTCTTCAATTTCCTTTTCAAGTGCGGTTAGTTCTTCTAGTGTATTTGTGGCTAACAAGCGATCTTCAAATGCTTGTCTTTGCCCAATAATCACGCCAACCGCAAGAGCGAATTGCTCTGATTTTTCAATAACTTTTTGTACTAAAACTTCAAAAGGAATATTTCTAATTCGTGCAATTTGTTTAAGCATTGGCGTATCTGCTTTATTGTTTGTCTGCCACGCTAACGCTTCTTTCTCTTGGCGGTAAAAGCTCTCAATCTCTGTTTGTGGATAGCCTGCAAGCAAGTCATTTTTAATCTTGTCTGCCTTATCCGATAATTCGTTAAGTAAATTTTCTTTTTTCCGCTTAGTGAATTCTGTTTTTTTATTATCTGAAACCTTAAAAGATTTTGATTTAGAATCAAAAACATGGTACTCACTAGGTGCTTTCCCAGAATATTTAATAACACCATTTTCCAACCATACTTCGCCACCGCCAGTGATACTTGCGGATATTCCGTCAATTTCATCTTGATTGACTTCAATCCATCCCTGTTTTTCTGACACAAGATAATCAGGGGCAAATGTTTGATCGTCTAAGTTAAATAACATCATATTTTTTACCATCCATACCAGCCAATCGCTAGAATTTGAAAGCCTGTTTCCCCACTGTTGTGTATTTCAACAATGTTCCCATTTTGGATATTTGCGCCAACTCGTTTTTGACCGCCCCCCACATCGGTTGCTTGCACCATGCAAGAGCCATTAAAAGCTTCAGGTAGATTAACTTTCGCATAGCCATTAATGGTTACATTCATAATAATGACTCGCATTACACCATTATCAGCCACTGGCACATCAAACACTTCTGCGCCGTTATAATGGTGCGGATAATGCTGATGCCGATATCTATTTTTTCGGTAGGTGTTGTTTAACTCTTTCCACACATTATTGATGTCGGCTTGTTTGGCAAAGTAGTCATGCAACCAGCCGTATTGTTTGCTCCATAGCGCACCTGTGGATGCAATCTTGAGCGCTAATTGTCGGCTATCTATATTCCAATCCGAGCCTTCTGGCGTGTTTAAAAATTCTATTTGAGTGCTGTTATTCCCAGCATCTCGGAACCACATAGATGAACGAGGCACGTTGTCGGATTGAAAAAAATCCACAAACCCTCCAGTATTTTGCCCACCTGTCTTATTTCGAATAGCTAATCCGCCAGCAAATCCACCAGAATTAACCCCGTCTATAAACAACGTTCCGTTAATCGCATCACCATTTTTTGATACTCTGCCATTTGCGTTATTATTTGCGGCATTTGCCGATGATTGCGCATTATTCGCTGTTATTTGTGCATTGTCTGCTGCGGTTTTTGCTTCAGCTCCTTTGTCGTAAGCTGTTTTGACGGCTGACGATGTCGCCACATTGTCATTACTTGCGCTAGTAACTGAACTTGATTTTTTATTGTTTTGAATGTAATTGCCAAGGGCGAGTTGAACCGTGCTGATGAGCTGTGCGAGTTTTTTACCTGCTCTTGCGGATAATCCTAGCTTGTCACTGTCAAGCCCTGTGTCATCGGTGAGTTGCACAATACCTGCTTTTGTTGTATCGGCTTTTTCGATTTCGTGTGTATGCCCGCTTTCATCAAATCCATTTGTGGTTGATGATGTGATTTTTTGTGGGTTTAATTGCTGACGTGTAACAAAAATTACAGAATTATCAATACTTAAAGTGACGGCTTGAGAATTGCTGACTTTTAAAATCATCCGCAACACTTGCACTTTGCCGCTTCCGCTTTCTAGTGTTGGTTTAAAGTTTTCAGGCGTGTTTGCATAAGCTACTAATTTGTTTGCGCTGTCGAAAACGCCCATTTCTCGGATATAAAACCCGCCCACATCTTCCGGAATAGTCAATTCAATGATGATTTGCTTATTGTTGCGTGGATCGAGTGATACGGCACTGACATTGGCTCGGTGTGTCTCTTTCACTAACGCTGTACGGTCTGCCGTTGGGGTAACGGCTTGTCCGTTACCATCTCCCACGGCAAAGCTTGAAAATTTAATTGGTTGATTGGTTGCGATGGCTTTGGCAAAAGCTTCTGTGCCGTAGTTAGTTAATACTGTGAAATATTGTGCTGTCATATAAATCCTTAAATAGGGTAAACGCTGACGATTTCGCCTGTTTGTTGCCCAAAAAATGTGTTCATTGTGCCAGTTGGTGAAATGGCGATGGCGAGCTGTGACAAATGGCGTGAAACAGGTTTTACATCATTGATTAATCGCACTAATTCGTTATAAGTTTGCTCGTTCAATCCTGTTTCCGGCACTTCAACTGTGATGCTAAATGTGCCTGCTTTGGCTTGTGGTTTTTGGTTGAACCATTCATTTAATTCAACAAGATAGCCTATTGGTTCGATCACTCGTTTCACAGCGGAAATCGTGCCTTTGTACTTATGGATAAAAAATGATTGCTTAATCGCAATGCGTTTAACTTCTTCGCTCCAATCTTCGTCCCACTTGTCCACCGAAAATGCCCACGCCAAATAAGAAAGAAGCTCCGATGGGCATCTATCAGGGTTGATCAAGTCAGCAATAATGACTGGATTTTCAACCGCACTTTTTAAAATTTCTGCGGCTCGTTTTTCCAGTTTGGTTGAACCGGTTGGCAATAGGTGACTAGTAATCATCACTTGTTACAATCTCAATATTAATATTTGTGCAATAGCCTGATTTTGAGCTAGGCAAAACAATATCGGCTGTTGGTGCGAGTAATTCCACTCGTTGAACACCTTCAAGGTGTAGTGCAGCATAAATTCCCGACAAGCTAATATCTCGACCTAATCTGCGTCTTTCTGCGGTGTATGCAGTGAGTTTTTTCATTGCTTCAGCTTTTATTGCTTCATATTCAGGCCCACGATATAAATGTAATTTTGCTCGGATTTCGTATGTTTGGATTGTGGCACTTTGCACTGTTACACGATCCCCGATTGGTCGAATGGTTTCTTCATTCAATTTTTCTCGGACGGCTTTCAACACTTGTTCACTTGCTACGCCTTGCCCAGTTCGGCTTAAAATAGTGACGGTAACATTGGCGGGTTCAGGTGATACAACTGACACGTCAGCCACATCGGCGTGAGCGGATAAGGCGTGAAACACATAAGCGTTTCTTGGCCCTGCGACTGACATCCCTTCAAAGGCTAGTTGTGTTCTGATTCGAAGTTCCGCATCGCTTTCGTAGATTGCGGGCTTTGGTGGTGTCGTTGAGTTATCTTCCGCTTGAATAAGTAAGCGTTTTACGTTGTAGTTGGCGGCGATAACGTCTAAATCGCTCCCTGTTGCATAAGCAAGCATGGTTGCCTGTGCGGCTTGATTGATGCGTGTGCGTTCAAGCAGTTGCAAATAGACAACTTCTTGTAAGAGTTTTGTAATTGGTTCGCTTTCAAGGCTTAAGCGAGACTGCCAGAAAGCGCGTTCTGATTCTTCACATAAATTGATGAATTCTTGTTTTCTTTCCGCAAGTAAGGTTTCAAAATCGAGATCTTCTAAAACTTTTGGTGCGGCCAGTTTTGATAAATCAACTAATTCGCTCATTCTTACCACCTAGCCATACATCATCATAATTGATGACGTTATTTTGATTTCTTGTTCTGCCAACAATAGTGCAAGTGATGCCGTTTTCTGTAAGTTGTGGTTTAAATTGGCTAATCGTCACGCGTGGTTCCCATTTGTGCAATGCCATCACCGCACTTGCGGCAAGTTGGAGCAACAAAGCGTGGTTCATTGGTCTGTCAATGAGTTCCGGAATACGACTACCATAATCTCGGCGTTGTAAACGTGAGCCGATTGGTGTCAATAAAATGTCTGCGATTGACTGCTTGATGTGTTCCGTTTCGCTTGTGATTTTCTCGCCTGTAAATCTATTCATTATGCAGTTGCCTTGCTTGTTCGTGCTTTTTCACCTTGTGCAACGTGGACGTGGCTTTGTAAGCTAATATTTCCGCCTTTAATGTCGCCTTTTGCTGAAATTGCCCCTTGTGTGCTAATTGCGCCATTGCTTTTGGTTGTGCCTGTTGTAGATAAATTCCCGTCAATATTCACATTGCCTTTTATGTTGATAGTGGGGCAGTCAATATTGATTTGATTGGCGGCTTTGATATTGGCGGTTTTTATTCCTGTCACAACCAAATCGCCGTTTGCTTGGTTGTAGGTGATTTTTGCGCCATCGGCAAATTCTATCACGTGTTCATCGGCTGAATGGCTTGGACTGTTTTGAGTGTAAAGCCCTGTGATGATGCACGCTGTTGTCAGTTCGCCACTTGCCGCCAAGATGACACATTGTTCGCCTTGTGTTGGCGGCGACCATGTTTTTGTCGTACCTGATCGCGTTGTGATAAAAGGTATAAAATCCGTTAATATTTCACCGCACTTTACCCGTGCTTTTGCTTGTGCATGATCGACTTCGGCAATTAAGCCAAAGCGGATAATGCTTTCAATTCTGCGGTTGTTATCGGCTGACATGGGCTGATTTCTACTTGTAATAATTGCCCTTATTTTTGGTGAGTTTGTTTAATTTTGCGAGTGTTGGGAAGTGTGAAAAATGGGGTAACAAAAAAGGGCTTTCGCCCTTTTGTTTTTTATGCTCGATCTGTCATTCGACTTCTTGCCCTTGCTTGTTGTTGTCGGTTGATTCGTTCAAGCTCGGCGGCAACCAGTTGGGCGATTTGTCGTTCATTTTGCCCTGCTTGTGCATTAATGGTGATATTGACCGCCATTGGTTGCATGGTTTGGCTGATGCTTGGACGTGCGGAAATTGGCGGTCTGTTATCCACCTGAATTGGGGCGGCTGTGGCAAGTCCAATACCTAAACCGCCCGCAATTAAGGCTTGTTTCCCGTAATTTAAAGCATTAAGTGTTGCCACGCCAAGGCGACTTGTGGCGTCTTTTGTCATGACATATTCACCGCCATGAACAATGCCCATCGGTTGGTATTTCCCGCCATTTCCTGTGTAACCGCCTGAAGAGAATTTTCCCATTGTTCCAATTGCAGTATAGGCGACATTGTCTGCTACGCCGTTGATGTTGCCTCGTCCTGCATTTGTTTTAATTTGGTTTATGGTGCTTTCAGCTTCGGTAGAAAAACCTAGTTTTTCTTTTATCCAATTTACGGTATTCATTATGCCCGTTTTGATTGTGTCAAACGTATTAAAAATACCATCGCCAAGGGCTGACATGATTTTAGAACCGAACGCAGAAAAACTATTTGGCAAATCTACGCCGAACCAACCCAACACTTGTGCAAAGACTTTATAAAACAACCCAAGCGGATCCCAACTTGAAATCGTGGCGGTAATTTTCTCAATTCCTGATGCAAAAAATCCTTTAATGTTTTCCCACCCAGTGTTGAATAATTCGCACAACCAGTTCCAACCTGTGGCAAATGCTTCTTTTACAACATCCCAGTTTTTAACAAGTAATACGATTGCAGCAATGACGGCGGCGATGCCGGCAACAATCCATGTGAGCGGATTCGTCAATAATGCGGCACTGAAAGCAAGTATGTTTGGAATAATACCGATAATCGTCTTACCCAGTGAGCCTAAAAATAAAGCGGTTCTACCAATAGGGAAGAGTAGGAAGCTAAATGCAGAAGCAAGCGCACCAGTTATGCCCACGACGGCAGTTAAAAACACGGCGATTTTCATTAATGTCCCTGTTAGCTCTGGATTGGCTTTAACCCAGTTCTTCACTTTTTCTGTAATTTCCCCTAACTCTGCGGATAATTGTTTTAATTGTGGGGCAATGGTTGCGCCTATTTCTGCTAGTAAGTTTGTGAAAGTCCCTGTTGTGGCTTCCCAAATATTGGTTAGCGTGCCTAATTGTTCATCTACTCGCTTACGTAAATCGGCTTGTTTTTCCATTTTGGCGGCAAATTCTTCATACCCCGCTTTGCCTTTTTCAATAAGAGTAGATACCACCTGATTGACTTCTGCATCATTACCAAATACGCCTTCAATCACTTTTATGCGTTCTGCAGTATCTAATTTTTTAAGCTTAGTTAATTCACTAAATAACTTATCAAAGCCACCGAACTCACCTTTGCCATTGGTAAAATCAAGATTGATATTTGATCTTAGAAGCCCTTTTTTTCTAAGCTTATTCAATGTGGCCTGAATGTCGCCATATTTCATCCCTTTTTGTAACACTTTACGCATGGCGTTACCTGATGCAGAACCGTCCATTCCTGCTTGGTCGAACATTGCAACAAATGGTGCGAGCGCTTTTGCCCCGTCCAAGCCTTTCATTTTAATAGTGTCCATGGCTGAACCAAGATTTTTGAAAGCGCCTAACATATTGGTTGGGTCAACGCCTGCATAAAAGCCTTTTTGGATGACATCCATTAAGCCCATCATGTCTTTTTCAGTGGTTCGTGTGGCGTCTTGCATTTTTGCGGCAAATTCTGCGGCTTGTTTTGGTTGCATTTCAAGTTGCACCGATAGATACGCTGCTGCTTCCCCTGTCCCGCCTAAAATGGTTTCCGCGCTCATGCCTTGTCTAACGAGCATTGTCATTAAATCCTGAAAATCGGCTGTTGTACCCGGCAATTTATCCCCAAGATTTGTGGCTAGTTTGTTGATTTTTTCAAAATTAGACGAGACTTTCCCATCTTTATCCATCATCGCCACTCTGAGATTAGTTGCGGCAACTTCGGCTTGTGCAAATGCGGCCACAGGTTTGATTACCTGTTCTTTCATCATGCCGTGGGTTGCCAATGCTCTTCCGCCAATGTTGGCATATTGTTCGGCTTTTGTTCTCAACCCATCTACACGTTGTGTATAGCTGTTTTTCTGCCGTGCTTTTTCATTTAGTCTTGATAGTTTATTTCTTTGTTGGTCGATCTCTTTATTTGCGCCTTTCATTTGATTTTGTAAATCTCTTTGGCGTTGCCCTAGCATGGCGGCGCTTATCCCATTGCGACTAAATTCTGCGCGGGTATTTTTTAATTTTGAGATCATTTTTGCCTGTTCAGTTTGTAACTTAGTGACATTCTTTTTGGCTTCATTAAGTTTGTTACTAAATCCCGCTGTTGGTTTAGGCATCGTTTTTAAAGCAGATTCCATTCTGCGCACTTCGGCATAAGCTTTAGATAAAGCTTGCGTGTTTTCATTAAGTTTTGCTTTTAATGGATTTAACGTCTCTCTATATTTTTTTATTTGAAGTTCATTTTGATTATATTCTTTAGATAGAGATCTTAATTTTGTTTTATTTTCATTTAGAACGTTTGAAAGTTGTTTCGTTGCTTTTTGTGCAGATTTGAATGGGCCAGTTAATTTATCCATTGCGGATAATAACACTTGAATTTTTAAATCTTTGCTCATATTATTTACCTATAAAGTAATACAAATAAGGGGTGAATGATGGAACGTGCAATAGACTGGGTTTTATTCATTGGTATTTTTATTGTTTTCCCAACTTTGGCTTATCAAATTCATGCAGAATTGCCTGATATTAGTTGGTACACCATTGCTTTATTCTCGTTTATTGGTTCTGGATTGATTTGTGCGATTTTCGTTACTCCGCTTGTGGCGATTATTGGCGGAATCGTTGGTATGTTTAACCACCATTAGAGGCTACCTTCTGCAATCGCTTTAATCACAAATCTTTCAATCATTTCAATATCTTCTTCGCTAAAGCCCAGTAATTCCCGCTGGGCATATTTCACTTTGAAATCCTTATATTTTGAAGGACTGCTATATAATCCATATTGGTGTACATTTGCAATTGCTGCATCCCCGCCATAAAAACCAAGTGAAATGCCTTCTTGTTCATATCTAAGTTTTAAATGGGATGGCGTGACTATTTTTTGGAACATTAGCTGATTTTTTATTCTGCCTTTCTTTTTTCTGAATTGTTTTCTTTTTTTGCGTGGTTCAAATGGTGATCCATCTGGGTTTTGTTGTGCTTTAATTCTTCTACGCTGACTTCTTGCTAATTCCCGCCCGATTTGTTGGTAGAGTAAACGTCTCCGTGGTTTACTGATATTTCTTAATAAATCTGTAAATGCGAGTTTTACTTGCTCAATCCCATCACTCATTTTTATTTTTCACTTTTAAAAATTAAATTTTCATCCGTAATTTCGCCTAAGTAGATGCTTAGTTTCCCTAATGTTTCCCATTCCGGTGCGGTTGGTTCTGTGGCGTAAGTCATCTGCACATTTTCGCCTACTTGTTTTGCCACAACGCGTTCTGTAAGTTGGATTTCAAAAGATACGTCTGCCGTGTTGTTATTGTTGTAATCCATTTGGAATTTAAAGGCGTTTTCACGGCGTTGCGGATTTTCAAATAGTTCAGGTTGGTTTTTGCGTAGATACGCATTAATCGGCACGATTAGGCTTGCAATATCAAAGGCAAAATCAGTGATGATGATGTTGAGCGTGTAACGATACTCAAAACTCAGTGATGTGCTACCGGTTGCAACAACTTGACCGCCGTCAACATAAAGCTGTAAGCGGTCAGGATTTTTTACAAAGTCTTGGTGACTTTGTTCAAGGATTTTGCGCAGTTGGTTTGGCTTTTTCATTTTCTGAAATTCCGTTGTTGCATTTCGTATTTTTGCTGACAATCCACGCAACGGGTTACGCCTTGAATTAATTGGCGGCGTTTTTCAGGAATGGGAATGTCGCAATCTTCACAATAAAACGCACTGATTGCTTTAAAAGTGCGGTGTTTTTGTAACGCAATGTCACGTGTCATTTGTTCGAGTTCTTGCGCACGGTCAAATTGATCGGTCATTGTTTTTCCTGTTTATTAAATTCATCAATGCATTTCTTTAATGCTTGATTTTCAACAATGCAGACACTTAGCTTTTGTTGGCTTTGTAGATAAGCGTTAGCCAAATCGCCGTTGGTTTTAATTGTGGCGGCAAATGGCGTACATTCTGCAACTTGTGGGCATAGAATTGGCTGTTTAATGATTTTCGGAGTTGTTGAACACGCCGCTAACATCATCAGGGATAAAAGTGTCAGCCCAATCTTGGTGTTTTTTAAGTGCATTTTTTAAATCCTGTGTTTGCTTGGTTTGAGAGATTTTTAATTGATTAACGGCTTCCGTGAGTGCTTTTTGTTGCTCGTTGAATTTATCCACGCTTTCATTTAAGGCAACGTAAGACGCTTCCCATTGTTGTTTTAATTGTTCTTCTTTTGCCGCTTCGGCTCGCCAGTGGTTGGCTTGCCACCCTTGAAACAGGATAATTGCCACAAGCATGAGCGGGCCAACCAATAAAATGTATTTTTCTTTTTTCGTTAAGAACCCAAACATAATGCTTTCTCCTTTTGTCGTCTTTCAATTAAGCCTTTCAGTGGAACGCCGTTTGCATAAATCCATCGTTCAAATTGACCGCACATGGCTTTGCTATATCCTTTCCGTGCCATTTTAAAAAGCGTGCTGTTTTTTAAGTTCCCGCACCCTACATTAAAGGTAATTGACACTAAGGCATCAAATGCACCTTGCGGCATGGCTTGACCGTTGGCATATGTATTCACGCACTTTTCGGCTTGCTTAATGCCTTTCGTGTATAATTCAGCCACTTCTTGCAAGGTGTAAATTTTATTTCTATTAATTCGTTCTACTGCATCTGTTGTGCCAATTCCGACTGTTAAAACATCAGCGGGGCATTGATAGGGTTTTTGCATGCAACCTTCTGCATTACCAATCAGCAACAAGCCCTTTTCTGATGTTCGAATTTCATTTCCGTGCGTGGCGATAACAAGCCCAACAACAGCCGTGACGGCGCAGACATATTTTGCTGATCGTTTAATCATGGTGATGGCTCCGTTGGTTTAATTCTTTTTCTTTTAATTCAAAATCTTTTTTCTTGTAATACCAATTTACAAGGAATGTTGCGACGCCGATCACAATACCTGTTGCTGATGCGACGTCAGCCCAATTTACATTTGAAAACATATCCGCAATGCGTCCGATGAAGAAGGCAAATAATCCTGATATGTAAGATGCTCTTGATGGTGTGTCGTGCATATCAGCTCCAAAGTTGTATAGTGTCACTTGCCACGCTGATCTTTTCAGTGTCAGCTTCAGGCAATATTACTGGTGTTCCGATGGGAATGACTGGTTTATCCATTAAGTGCGGATTTAATTCGCACGCAATTTCTAAAAGCCCTTCACTGCGGCCAAAATAGCGATAAAGAATGGCGTCCAAGTTGTCATTTTGTTGTGCGTAAACTTCCATTAAATTAACTCCGCATCGACCCGTCTTTTGCCGATAATGTCGCTAATGGCAAAGCGTGCATCTCGTCTTAATTCGTTGATGCTGTCTTTGAGTAAATCCATTTTCTTTTCGCCATCATTGGTGCTGTCATAGCTTGCGTAACGCTCGTAAAGGTTAGCCAGTGCCAAACAATTCACCGCGCGTTTATAGCGATAAATCAACACGCTTTCGCCGTTGACTGATGGTGCGGGGATTTGTTCAAGGAAGTGATGGTCGCTTTGTGCTTTGAATGTAGATAATTCATCATTTACACTGGCGATGGCTTCAATCAATGCATCTTGCAAGCGTTGTTCGGTGACTGTGCCGTCTGCACGATATTGATTGCGAAAAGCAGAAAGAGAAATATCAGGAAAAAAATCATCGTTTCGAATAATATCTTCGCCTGTTCCGTAATCTTCCAGTTGTTTTTGCACTGCGCCCATCTCATAGTCAGGGGCAAGTTTTACTGATAGAGATCCGTCGCTCATGTTTTCCCTTATAAAAAAAGTCGGGTGAGGATTAAATTAAGCACGGCCAAAAATCCGTCAGAATTTGACCGCACTTTTAATCCGCCCGACGGGTGCGTGGTTTGCTCGTTATCAAATCCGATTATTCATCGGCTTTGCTTAATTTTTTGCGTAATTTTTTAATGTCGCCTTTCACGCCAATTTTTTGATCTAAACCTAAAGCTCGTTCAAGATATTGCAAGGCTTGTTCAGGGTTCTTTTCAACCAATAACAAGCCTAATTCACGCAACAATCGCGCACGGCTTTCATCTGGCATGTCACATTCAGCGGTGATGCGTTGTACTTGCTCTAAGTACGACACTTCGAATGGCTGATTGGCGGCTTGTGCGGTTTTTGCTTGGTCGGCAAATTCTTCCGCCAATAATGTGCCAAGTGTTCGTGTGAACGGTTCAGGCAAACGCAAATCATGGAATACGGCATAATCAGCAATCTGCAAGGCAAGGTGATATTCCCCGCAGTCGATTGCCCACACGCACCATGTCATCAAGACGTTATCTTGTTTGCCTGTTCCGGCAGATAACGCCCCTGTAATCCATGGCAGATAGTCTGGCAAAATTTGCTTTTTAAATGCGGCTTTGCGTTCTGTCGATTGGATGTTTTTCAAATCCTTTCGATGTCTCACAAGAATACGGCACATTTTTTCGTATTCTGTGAAATCGCTTAGATCTTCGGTTTCTGCCGCATTAGCGATAGCGGCAGAAACTTCAAGAAAGTGACGTTTAGTTGGTCGCATTATGATTACGCGTGAGTTGGTGCATCAAGAACGGTGATATTTTTCGCCATCGCCACTGCTTCGTAGTTTTCAACCACATAAGCTTCATTGGATGACAAGTAATCTTCCACACGGTTGCGTTCCGGCGCGTCTTTTAAGTGACGGCGCATACGTTCGTCTTGCACATAGATTGACAAGTTGTCAAGTGATGTCACTAACACAGTGCCTTTCGGGAAGAATGGCACGCTTACGGCTTGTAAGCCGCCAACTCGTTTTTGGCTGACTACAATGTTGCCCGCTGCTTGTTCACTTGGTTTTGATTGGTTGATAAGCGGGAAGTATTTGTCCGCTAATAAATCGCTACCCATAATCGCTACAAGTTTTGTGTCGTCACGGTATTGGTCAGGAATGAAATCTTCTTTTAATGCAAAGACTAATGCATCAAGATTTTTATATTCTTTACCTTCACCGATTTCGATTTTGCCTGTGCCGCTTTTCGCTTCTTTCATCACACGTGCAGTGGCTTTTTCTTCGATTTGAACTAACCAACCTTTGTTCACGTCTTGCAATAATGGATTTGATGTGCGGTTGGTTGTTGCCGCCACGCTTGTACCGTTCCAACCGATCATGATACGGTCTAATGCAATTCGCTGTGCTTTTAAGTTACCGATTCGCGACGCAAAGTCAGGGAATTTCGCCCAACTGTCTAACGTTGCATAGTTTAAATGCGTGTCAAAGTTGGTTTGTTCGCAAGAATATAAGTTTTCTTGCAAATTGTGGATGTCCGTAGTTTCACGTGCTTTGGTGTTGGTATCTGTACGGCTTGCAACAGGTGAAAGCACGCCTAAACGCAATGCGGCACCTTTCATTTCAGTAACAGGCACAACATTGATGCGTTTTAAGAAATCGGAACTTTCAAGCACCGCGTTTTCTAATTTTTGCTGCATTGTTGGTGTGACGGTGAATTGCCCGCCATTTGCAACAAATGCCACATCTTCGCCGTTATCTTGTGCAACACCGGCAATGTAAGCTTGGAATTTTTGTTGAGTAAATTTATTCATTTGGTTTTTTCCTAAGATAAATTAAAAGAAGCGGCCGTCAGTTTCAGGTTCTTCACCATAAACTAATGGGCGGGAGTTTTCGGCTTGTGCCGGCTTTTGTTTGAGTTCTTCAAACGTTGCATGAATTTCTTCATTGCCCGCTTTCATTTCTTCAATGGCGGCTTGTTGATTTGCCAAATCGCCGTGAAGTGCGGTCAATTTTTCCAAGATGTCTTTTTGTTGCTCGGCTAAAAGCTCAATGGCACTGGACTGATCTGCAAAGCGTTCATCATCCGATTTTTCTTTTTTCGCGAATAACGCTTTGATTTTTTCCAACACAGATGGGCTTTTTTCTGCTTCTTCAACAAATTCCAATTCTGTTTCAACTGCAGCGGTGAAGATGTTTTCTGCTTTTAATTTGCGAGCATTTAAGCCATTGTGCGAGAAACTTAACATCTCTGTGCCTAAGCTTGCCGGATTATCCGTCACGGCTAAACCGACTAAGTATGCCTTGCCTGTGTCTGCAAAATTGGTGTCAATTTCAACTGATGTGTAAACTTTTTGACCTTCTTTATTTAAGGCAATGAGTGCATCAGTTGGTTGAAGTTCGGCTAAAAGTTGTAACTTGCCATCTTCACGTTCTTCTGCTTTCACGGCTAAGACGTCACCAAAGCAATGAGCATTGGCAAGTTCAGGGAGATAGACAGAAAATTTGATGTGGTCAAGATTGATGCGTGCGCCGTAGATGTTTTTTGGATCGTAACTTTCGGCCATTTCTTCAATCCAGTTGCGCTGAATTGTGCGACCGTCAGTTGTTGCCCCTTCTGTTGCGACAACTACCCATTTAGATTTTTTTGCCATTGGTTGTCCTTTCTGTGGTTGGTTTGGCTCAAAGATTGCCATTATTCTGAAAGGTTTAATTTTTGCGGTCTATGGGTTGTTTTTGTTGCTTTGGTGTTCACAGGTGAGCTGTAAAGACTAACGCCATCCCCCTTTCTATTATGCGGTTGTAAATTGAAAGGATGATGAATGGACGAACAAGTTATCAATCAAGCTTCGCCCGATGTGACGGCGGAAATAAAACGAAAAGCACAACAGATGTATTTTAGCGGTTATAAAATCGCTGAAATTGCTCGTCAGCTTGATATTGCCGCGTCCACGATTTCCAGTTGGAAAGATCGCGAAAAATGGGATGATGTCGCCCCTGTTGGGCGGGTGGAATTAGCCCTAGAAACAAGATTGAATTTACTGATTGCGAAAGAAGAAAAAAGCGGATCAGACTATAAAGAAATTGATTTGCTCGGTCGCCAAATGGAACGCATGGCGAGAGTGAAAAAATATTCTTTCGGTGATGGCAATGAAGTGGATTTAAACCCAAAACTTGCCAATCGAAACAAAGGCGAACGGAAGAAAGCAGAACAAAATGCCATTGATCAGGAACAAGAAGAATTACTGATCAATGGCTTTCTTGATGGGATGTTTAATTATCAGCGTGTTTGGCATAAAGCGAAAGAAAACCGCATCAGAAACATTTTGAAAAGCCGACAAATCGGGGCGACTTACTATTTCGCCCATGAAGCCTTTATTGATGCATTGACGACTGGACACAATCAAATTTTTTTGTCTGCCAGTAAAAAACAGGCGTTGCAGTTCCGCTCTTACATTGTGAACTATGCCAAGCAAACGGCAGATGTAGATTTAAAAGGCGAAACCATCAAACTGCCAAATGGGGCAGAATTAATTTTCCTTGGTACTAACTCCGCCACGGCTCAATCGTATCACGGCAATTTATATTTTGACGAAGTATTCTGGGTGCCTAAATTTGATGTGATGCGTAAAGTGGCATCAGGTATGGCGGCGCAAAAGATGTATCGCCAAACATATTTTTCAACGCCAACGACGATTGCGCATCCTGCTTATGCTTTCTTTTCCGGAAAGGCATTTAATAAAAATCGGGCCAAGGCGGACAAAGTTGAAATTGACATTTCGCACGAGAATTTAAAAAGCGGCAAACTTTGTGCTGACCGCCAATGGAAGCAGATTGTTACTATTAATGATGCGATGGAAGGTGGGTGCAACCTATTCAATATTGACGACCTGATCGCAGAAAACAGCAAAGAAGAATTTGAACAGTTGTTTTTATGCCAGTTCGCGGATGATAACACGTCGGCGTTTAAATTTGCCGACTTGCAACTTTGCCAAGTGGATAGTTTAGAAGAATGGCATGATTACAAGCCATTCTATCAACGCCCATTCGGTAATCGTGAAGTGTGGTTAGGTTATGACCCCGCCTTTACTGGCGACCGTGCAGCGTTGGCGATTATTGCCCCGCCTAAAGTGGAAGGCGGTGATTATCGTGTTTTGCATTGGCAAACATTTCACGGCATGGATTATGAAGCACAAGCGAGCAGAATTAAAAGTTTCTGTGATGATTACAATGTCGCCCGCATTGTGATTGATAAAACTGGGATGGGTTCAGGCGTATTCCAAGAAGTTAAAAAATTCTATCCAATGGCAATCGGTCTTGATTACAACGCCGATCTAAAAAATGAGATGGTATTAAAAACGCAAAACTTAATTCAGAAACGCCGCCTTAAATTTGATGGTAACGAAATCATCACCAGTTTTATGACAGTTAAAAAACGGATTACCGGAACAGGAAAGATCACTTATGTTTCTGACCGTTCAGAAGATGCAAGCCATGGCGACTTATCATGGGCAATTATGAACTGCATTTTAAATGTGCCTTATGGTTTAAACGGCGATGTGTCAAGTAACCAATCAACCATTTTCACTTTTGAATAGGATTACCAAATGAGCAAAAAATCAAAAAAATCAACCGCACTTTCTACGGGGAATCAAGCACAGGCGTTCAGCTTTGGTGAACCTATTCCCGTGCTTGACCGTGCAGAAGTATTGAATTATTTCGAAAGCGTGTTGATGTATGAGAAATATTACAACCCACCAATTAATTTAAGTTATCTTGCCAAAGCCTTAAATGCATCTGCACATCATAACAGTGCGATCACGGTGAAGAAAAACATTTTGCTTTCTACCTGTAAAACGACCGCACTTTTACCACGCACGCAGTTAGAAAAACTGGTGCAAGATTACTTAGTATTCGGTAATGCTTATCTTGAAAAAGTTGAAAACACTTTCGGGAAAGTGATTGCGTTAAAATCGCCCCTTGCAAAATATATGCGCGTTGGCGTGGAGAAAGGCATTTTTTATCAGATTGTGAATGGCTTTGATGAATATGAATTCCCGAAAGATGCGGTGTTTAATCTGATCAACCCTGATGTGAACCAAGAGATTTACGGCGTGCCAGAATATCTCGCGGCTTTACAATCTGCTTTCTTGAATGAAAGTGCAACATTGTTCCGTCGCAAATATTATTTGAACGGTGCGCATGCGGGTTCGATTATTTACATGACTGACCCAACACAAAACAAAGACGACATTGAAGCAATCAAAACACAAATCCGCCAAACAAAAGGGACTGGCAACTTTAAGAATTTATTTGTTTATATTCCAAACGGGAAGAAAGACGGGATGCAAGTTATTCCATTGTCTGATGCAGTGGCAAAAGATGATTTTTTAAATATTAAAAATGCAAGCCGTGATGATGTATTGGCGGCCCACCGTGTACCGCCGCAATTAATGGGGATTGTGCCTAATAACACAGGCGGTTTTGGTGATGTTGAAAAGGCAACACGAGTATTCTTTATCAATGAGATTATCCCATTGCAAGAACGATTGAAAGAGATTAACAGTTGGGTAGGGGAAAACGTGATTACGTTTACCGAATACAAATTGCTACAATAGATCCTTTCAAAATAAACAGCCCGCAGAAATGCGGGTTTTTATTTCGCGAGTAACTGTTTTTGTCTTGTATAGTATTAGCATTTTCCTAGTTTATTATATCAAATCAATCAATAAAACAAATTTTAAAGCCCTGTTTTAACCCGATTTTTCGCCCAAATGCACGCATAAAAAATCGCAGACAAAACCTCGCCTCGCCCGCACAGTAAATGTGTGTGTTTCAACGCAAATTTAGATCCTTTATAAATCCTTTTCAGATCTACCGCCTTTCAGATCCTTTTAATCAGATCCTTTAACGCAAAATAACGCAAGCAATTGCAAAATTTGATGTTATAATCTCGGCAAAATTAGGCTAAATAACGTCTGAATTGGCGTCCTGTTTTTTTATTGTAGTAAGCTTGGTAGTAAGCTATTTTTAACTATTAAATATTTCTTTTAAAAACAAAGTGATATTTACATAGATCAGTTTTCGCCAGCTCCACCACAAAACAAGATCTAAAAAGATCACAAACGGTCAAA